>SDBU01006578.1_pt1 | contig 13627 bp, 12 predicted proteins | sample 2277071 | NCBI WGS metagenome assembly SDBU01 (sample SAMN10397929, study PRJNA504765) | marine sediment metagenome | isolation source: marine sediment core GS08_GC12, 126 cmbsf | place: Arctic Ocean: Gakkel Ridge, Loki's castle | collected 2008
GGCTTTAGCAGGCCGTTGAAGAAGTGTGGCTCCGCCGCCCTCGGCGGAGGAACCGCAACCGGGGGCGGTTGCGCCACAGCGAGTACGGGCGCACGGCCGTGCGCCCCTACGATCGGCGGGAACTTCGGATTTCCGCGCACTGTGCACTTCTTCAATGGGCTGTTAGACCGTTGTTGCAAAGACATGAAGACGAACGTGATGTTCGGAATTCGGCCGTTGGGATTTCTTCCGAAGTGCAATCGAAGGAATAGGAGACAACGTGAACTTCATACGCGAACGAGTCCTCAGTGGCGAACTGCTGTCCGGCGGATGGTGCAGTCTCGGATCGAGCATCTCGGCGGAGATCGCCGGGCGAGCCGGGTTTGACTGGGTCCTTTTCGACATCGAGCACGGGTCGGGCGATTACGAGAGCCTGGTCCATCAGATGCAGGCCGTGGCCGGCGCGCCGGCGGCGCCCATAGTGCGCATCGCCTGGAACGAGCCGCCCCGCTTCAAGCGCGTCCTCGACCTGGGGGCGTCCGGGGTCATGGTGCCATACGTGAACACAGTCGAGGAGGCCAAGCTGGCCGTCGCGTCAATGCGCTATCCGCCTCAGGGCATCCGCGGCGTGGCCGGGCTCAACCGGGCCACTGCTTTCGGTCAGGAGATGGACTCCTACTTCCGCACGGCCAACGAGAACCTCCTCACCATCGTCCAGGTCGAGACGGCCCAGGCCCTGGACAATGCGGACGAGATCGCCGGGGTGGACGGTGTGGACGTGCTGTTCATCGGGCCCCAGGACCTGACGACCAATCTGGGAATCGCCCAGCAGTTCGATCATCCGCGCTATCGCGAGGCGCTCGCCAGGGTCGTGGGCGCGTGCCGGAACGCGGGCAAGGCGCCCGGCATCACGCTTGTCAGTCCGACTCACATGGGCGACATGGTCTCCGCTGGGTTCACCTTCATGGCCGTGGGCTCCGATGGCGCGGCCGTGGCCCGGACCATGCGAAAACTCGCCGCTGACATGCAAGAACACAAGAGGTCCCGTAAATAGTCCCCGATTCCCTGCCGGCTCAGTGAAGGGCACGGAAGAAGCTCCGGTTCACTGAATGCTCGTTCAGCTTGGCGGGACTTCATGGAGCAACAGCCGGTCTTCCCCATCTGCAGGAGCACTGAATAGCCTGTAGCCTGATTCGGTTCGCTCGTATACGAAAGTCCCGCCACTGTATGGATCGGTTGGCTGTAGGCCGGGCAAGTCGCTCAATTGGGCCGGGTAATTGCCATTCTGTGCCTTGTAGGCTGCGAGGGAAGTGGCCAGCCTCGTAATGGCGAGCAGCCGTTCCAGCTCCGCTTTCTGCTTGTGCAGTTTGGACAAGGCCGGAAGGAACAGACGCGCCACGAGATGCATCTCGGGAATACCCGCTTCTAAGGCCTTATGCATTTCCCTGGACTTCGCATAGGGCTTCTCAATGATCTCAATCCAGCGGTCATAGTAAGACCGGCTTTCGGCCCGACTGCGCTCAAGGAGTTCAGGCAACCGCCGAAACTCTCGCAGCAGGTCGTCATCAACGATCAGACGTTCAGCTACCTTGCGGATATCGTCCGAGCCCAGTCTTCCGGGCACATAGTCACGAAGCTCCTCTTCCGATACAGCGCCCATCTGAGCGCCGATCATTAGAGTGATATAATCGATGTACTCCTTCTCATATCCAGCTGCATCGTCCTTACGCGCCTGATTCAGGATTTCGCTCGTGACATCCGCCAGGGTCTTGCCGTTCTGCTCTCTCGCCTTCATCTCGACGGAGCGTCTAGAAAGGACGCCAACCAGGTTGTCCAATTGCGTCACAAGTACGTCGAAGAGTTCCTCTTCTCCACGTAGAGCATTCTCCCAATTCCCCGTGTCCCGGGGCAACGCAGACAAGGCTTCAGCGATCATATGAAGGGCCGACTCGTCGGACGGCATGCGCGCCACGCAGTCCTTCAAAGCGGACGCACTCGCCCTGATTGTGGCTACACTTACCAGTGATGATATGATCGTCCTGTCCGTTGCCACGTGTGTTCCCAATCTGATCGCCGCAAGGTAGTTGTCCACAGCTTCGGACCATCGCCCAAGGTGCTCAAAGCGCTTCCCTTCCAGCAGCAGCAGACGCATAAGGCTTCTCGCTTTGGACAAGTGAGGAAGCTGCATGTCAAACCCTTTTGAATGGTCGAGTTGGAAATCACAGACGTCAAGAAGGGCCCCTTCCCTCGCTAGCTGGAGCGCCGTGCGGTTATCGTTGATCAGGGCTTGCAGTGCTTCATCGGATTCATCGAACGGCCGCTTTCCGTATGCAATGTCGCCAACCTTGGTCCCAAGGGTTTTGTCCGCGGGCTCCTTCATGAGTGCGAAGGCCCGCCAGTACACCAGGGCCGCGTTCCGGCGGTCCTCAGTCGCCTCAGCCCTTCGTCCCAGGGAGAGCGCGCTGACGCAGACTACCAGCAGGCCGAGCAGACCAAGCATCAGGCGGCCTCTTTTTTCCATCGACTTCTTCATTGCAAGCTCCTTTCTGTGCGGCGCATTGAGAGTGTCCTGCCCTTCTGAATGACTCAGAGCGACCTGAGCCTGGCGCTGAGCCGGGCGCTATCCTCTTCTTCCACTGGAGTGAGAATGAGATGGCTCACCTCGTCGAGTAACTGTTCCAGCGCGCCCTCACCTTGGCAGGCCGCGGCGAGAAGGGTTCCGTAACGAACCTGCTGGTCCAGCCGCATGACGCGCGTTGTGACTGCGCGTGTGGGCACAGCGATCTCTACTCTCTCCGTTGTCGTCTCCTTGTGCGATAACCAGCGTGGAAGACCAAAGCATAACAGGAGAATCGCTGCGGCAGCCCCAGCCCACACAACCGGCCGGATCAGCCGACGTTTCTTCTGTGCCCTCGCTTCACGGAGCGGCGGCCGGAGCTCCTCAGCAGACCAGGACGGTCGGAACTGTCGAAGGTAATCCTCGAACCGCCCTTCAGCGTCGCGATCATATTCGCTCTTCATGGTATCCGCCCATCGCCTTTCTCAGGTTGCCGATCGCATACCTGTATCGTGACGCGGCTGTGTTTGGTGATATGCCGAGAACGTCACCGATCTCACCAAACGTCAGCTTCCCCCAAACCTTGAGCGTCACAACCTCTCGCTGCTCCTGACCGAGGTGCCCCATCGCCGTGTTCAAGGCGGCCAATTCTTCACCCCGTCCGGCCGGCTCAGAGAACATCGTCCGGCAGTTCAGCGCGAACCCTTCTCGCTTTCGCTGCTCGCGGACCTCCGTCCTTGCAAGATTCAGAGTGGCGTTCTTCACTGCGCGGCACAAATACCTCTTGGTGTCCTTGATGCGAGAGAGGTCACGCTCGAGCAAGGAGCAGAAGACCTGTTGCAAGGCATCATCGGCCACTGACGGATCGCCGGAGATCGCGGCCGCAAATAGCCAGAGATCCTGGGCGTACTTGTCAAACTGTTGCGCTAGATCCACGTTCGGGTTCGTACGGCCCGTGCGTTCGCCTCGCGAGTTCACTGCAAATGTGGCCTTTCGCCCGCCAGTCACTCCTTCTCGTCTCATCTACCTGACACCGCAGCGCCGGCAATTTGTCTACCCCTGTATTCTGACCAGAAGTTCAAGGGATTGGAAGGCGAAAGCGACAACACGACAGGATTCCGGGGACGCCTCGCGCTTCCCTTCGCCCCGCTGCTGCGGGACTCCGGGACTTCTCACTTCCTGCGGTTTGACTTCGTGAAGTCAAGATTCCGGCCCAGTCCGCCAGTTTCGCGTAACTCCTTATAACATCGGCAGTAAGCATGACTTTCCATATCTCCGCCAATATTTTATTGTGGCTTCCATTGACATTCTGAACGTGGGCGTGTATACTTCTTGCAGTTTATTTAGCTGAAAGGCAACAAAATGCCGCAACTGAGCGCTCGATGCCCTTACTGTTTCGGGAAGATGCGTGTGAGCACACTGGTGTGCGACGAGTGCGCCACGGAGGTCAGGAGCCGATTTACGGCGCCCAACTTCCTGGCGCTGTCCGCGGATCAGCAGAAGTTTGCGATGGACTTCATCCTCGCAAGCGGTTCACTGAAGGAGATGGCGTCCAAGTACGGCATCTCCTATCCGACGGTCCGGGCCAGGCTGGACCGACTGATCGAGTGCCTCCGTGCTGAGAAGCCGGCGGAAGAGGAGAGACGCGCCGCCATCCTGGACGCCGTGGAAGAGAAGAAGATCTCCACGCAGGAGGCGTCAGGGCTTCTTGCCCAGGCCGGAAAAGGACGTGGGGATGAAGAGGAGGACGCAAGCAATGGACGATGAACGAAGGCGCATACTGCGGATGCTCGCCGAGGGCACCATCTCAGTGGACGAATGCGAGGAGCTCTTGCGGGCGCTGTCGGATCGCAGAACGGACAAAGTGGAACGCGAACTTCGGGCCGCAAAGGGCAAGCGCCCGATCTGGCCGTACGTGCTGCTCATTGCTCTCGCGCTTATCGCCTTTCCGGTCTGGAGGATCGGCGTGGGCGCTGTGAAGGGCATATTGGGTGGCTTCGCAGGGCCGTTCGGTCTTCTCCTCCTCATATTCTGGGTCTGGATGTTGGTGGACTGCGTGAAGCGCCGGCGCGAGGATTTCAGGCTGTTGTTTACGGAAATGCACGAGCACGAAAAGTGGATATGGTGCGCCATCGTCCTGTTGGCCGGCTGGGTGGGCGCGCTGGCGTACCTCGTGGTCATCCGCCAGCCGGCCCGGTCCATTACGCCGCCTCGGCCGCGAAGCGATCGCGAAAAGCCCGCCGCCCCTGATCCTGAACCTGCACGGCCTGAAGAACCATTTACGCCGTGGCCCAAGGCGCGTTCGCTGTGGGCATTCGTTCTGGTCGGGCTGTTGATTGCCCTCGGACTGCCCTTGGCCATAGGGGGCGTCGCGGCTGCATTCGGCACAGACGCCAGCTGGTTCATAATGCATTTGCCTCACGAAATCCGCAGCGACGTCTTGCCCTACATCGGCGGCGTAATGGGATTGACGTTCATTGGCTGGCTGGTGGGGATATCCTGCGTCCTGGTGCTGTGGTTGGTGATCTTCCAACTCTGGATGCTGATAGACTGCCTCGCCCGGGACCACCGCGAATTCGGGACCCTGATTACATCGGACAAGTCCCTGGACAAGCTCCTCTGGCTTTGTCTCATATTCATCTTTCCTGTTATAGGTGGACTCGCCTACCATCTTTCGGTTCGCCGCCGGCCGCGCCACGTGCCGAGGGTTGCATGAGCACTTGGCGAACAACAGCGTTTGATTCTGCCGGGGGATGCTGGCGGGCTTGGCGGAGAGGAAGCTGGGCTTCCGCGACGTCTTCGTGGGCGGGTTGGTCACCTTTGTCATCATCTTACTTGCTTGGAAGCCCATCGGTGGGCGAATCCCTGACGCGCCGAGTTCCAAGGTTAGGAACGACGGTCTATCAAGTCTGGAGAATGCGATCCGTCTCAACGGCTAGACAAACTCCTCGGGTTGATGATTCCCCAGCAACAGCAACATAAGCCCCGCCGTCCAGAAGACGACAGAGGTTGAGTGCCTCCCATGGAAGAGCCACAAGCCGATTGCCATAAAGCGGGGTTCTGGATTCGTTTTGCAGCGCTTTGGATCGATATGCTCAGCATCTACCTGGCCTGGGCGGCCTCGGTAGTCCTGCTGGATCGGCTGGGTGTATATGACCACTTTGAGCTCAGCGCGATTCTCTGGCTGATAGCATATTTGGCGATGTTCGTTGGTGGCAGAGGCCGCACAATCGGAAAAATGCTCTGTGGTCTTGCGGTCCGTCGGACGAATGGCGAGCGTCTCGGTCGTTTCCGGGGATTGTTGCGAGAGGCGATCGCCAAGCCGATCGGAGCCGTCTTCTTCTTTCTGGGATTCCTATGGGTTGGGTTTTTCCGCGCCAAACGCGGTTGGCATGATTACATTGCCGGGACGACCGTGAAGCAAGACCGCCGCATCATTCGACGTGCGCGAGTACTACTCGCATTGGTGCTTTTCGCGAACCTTTTCCTTGTCGCCCTGATGGTCCTCCCATGGTTCCTTGGTGTCATCGCACTGAAGAGAAGAAATGTCTTGAAGCCCGATGCCATTGACGTGAATGATTTAGCTCAATCCGACAATGAGCGCTTCGTGACCTATCTGAGAGAGCGCGGCAGACCGCCGATCGAATACGTCGTCGGAAAATTCAAGAAGCATGATGTAGTAATCCTCGGGGAGGTACACAGGAATCGGGAGACTTGCGAATTCGTATCCGATCTCATCGATCCCTTGTATCACCAGGCCGGCGTTCGATACTTCGCAATGGAGTTCTTGAAGCACAAGAATTCACCCTTGGCCAATCAATTGGTAACCGCCGAAACGTATGATAGAGAATTGGCACTCCGGCTGTTTCGCGACTACGGCGAGGTCTGGGCGTTCCAGGAATACATGGATATTCTCAAGGCGATTTGGCAAGTGAACCGGGCGCTGCCTGTTGGGGCCCAGCAGCTCAAGGTCGTCGGGCTCGATAGCGACTGGGATATCAACGTTCTCAGGGTTGGACGACCAATGTGGCGAATACCAGGGGTCATACTGAGAATGACGGCGCGCGACAAGTTTATGGCGAAGGTTCTGGACAGGGAAGTGCTCCAAAAGGGGCAAAAGGTTTGCGTTCACGTCGGCGGCGGCCATGATTTTACTCGTTATCGGCAGCCAATGGTGAGAAAGGGAGAATTGCTGGCTGAACGCTCTTCAAGGTTCGGCGCAATTCTATATGAAAAACACGAGAACCGCATCTTCCAGATCCCCGTACATCCACTGCACCTGGGTGCGTTCCTTGAACCACTCTTTGCGAAGAATGGCAATGCGCCGGTTGGCTTTGACATCGAGGGATCGCCTCTCGCCCTGTTAAGGGACAAGAAGAACTATCTATTCGCGCATCAGAAATACGCAGTCTTCTCGGATGTCGCCCAAGGATACGTGTTTCTGAAGCCCCTGGAGGAGTTGCACGCGGTCACGTGGGCCAGCGGGTTCGTCAATGAAGGGAACTTTGAACGCTTCAAAGAGTTTCTGCGGAGACGCGGGCGGATGGAGGAGGAGTGCCGTACGCCTGAAGAACTGGATGAAAGGATGCAGAAATGGCATGGTCAGCAAATGAAGCTTTATATGGAAAAATGGTGACCAATGCTCATCGACGAGCGATCATGCGTGGTCCTTGCAGGGAGAAAAGGATCAATTCACGTACATGCCCAGGAAGGTTGTATCAATGACTTTGTCAAGGAGACACGATTATGAAGAGGTTGCAAACCGCAACAATCATTGTCTTGGTCCTTTTGTCATCCACTTTGGTCGAGGCTGGAGCTAATGATCCAGGACTCGTTGGCTCCCTGACGCTTGCAGCAGGTCCGCCCCTCGCCGAATCCAGCAGAAGCGCGGCCCTTTGCTCCGCCATCGCAATGAGCGAGGCCGGCAGCCAGGTGCGCACGTACGATGTCACCGTTCCGGATGAGTGGAAGAGCATGCTGTCTGTCGGCAAGCTTTCCGTGGTCGGTTCGCCATTTTACGGCGTTCCGTGGCATCGTGGACTCACTCCCTGTGTCCGCCTCAACCTGCCTCTCAAGAACCTCACGACCGACCGGCTGTATGTGTTCATCACCTATCGCAGCGAACCCAAAACCAACAAGAGGGGTTATTCCAATATGGAATCAGGCGCGCAGTACACACTGGGTCCGGGCGAGGAGCGCCTGGTGGAAACTATTGCGCCCATCGCCTCGGTCAAAATCCCGGTTAGATTTCTCCTTCGCATGTGGGACGTTCATGCAGGACCGCCTGGTCGTAAGCCTTCGGAGAGCTATAAGGTCGTCCTGACCATAGACCCGCTCCCAGTGTCTGGGCCTCATCTTCCTGCCGGGAATGTCCAGATGACTGAGGGGGCCAGTGAGCATTTTGCCGTCAAAGACGTGAGATTGACTCATTCCAAGGAGCAGGGCAATGTCTTTCTCGCTCAAGTGCTGAACACGACCAGCAAGAACCTGCCTCTTGGGATCTACGTCGCCCTGAACGATCCGCGGGAGACCAAAAAAAGAGCAAGGCGTGAGTCGGGAGGCTTTTGTGAATCGGTCACGATCGTATCCGCGAAGAGCGAGGCGAGCATCCGGCTCCCTTACAGGATTCCGAGCAGCGTGAGGGATCCTCTGCTCGTGTTCACGCTGTTCAAGCCCCGAGAGGAATACGCCAGCTATGGAAAATATGATAAACGGCGTTGGGACGTTCAGCTCGTTTGCTGGGGATCAGTCGATCTTCGCCAGGCGGCGGAGCGGGGAGATTCTGTCATCCCGGTCTTCGTTCCTGTTGAGGAACGGGCCAAACTGACGGCGGAGGCCAAGTCCGAGCACTTCGTCATCCACTATCGGCCGGGCTCGTACGCGGAGCAAGAGCTCTCGAAGATCATAAAGCAGCGTGAAGGGGTCTATGGCAGACTCAGCAGCGCGTTGAACATGGAACTGCCAAAACGCGTCCGGATCGACCTCTATCCGGACATGGAAGCCAAGGGCCTGGGCAGCGGAACGAGGTCGACACCGGCCAACACGGTGACCGACTTCCACATCGCCGAACTCTATAACCACACCTATCAGTGTGACCCCAACCATGAACTGGCCCACATCTTCGCCTGTCAGTTTCCTGGCCATCCTGCCCTCGGAGACACGTACGGTATTCCCGGCTGCGGCCTATTGGAGGGTTTCGCCGAGTACTCCGAAGCCGGTGGCCCGGGCCTTGTGGAGACCGTGCGAAAGAAGGCGCAGCAAGGCCACTTGCCGCCAGCCTTGAGTGAACTGTTGATCTCGTCTTCATACCCAGCCCCGGAACATCTTGCACTGGTTGATTTCCTGCTCAACAAGGACGTTGAAAAGTTCAAGACCTTCTACGTGCGCGTACTCGGACAGCCAACGGTTGAGAGTGTCCAGGATGCTGCGAAGGCCGTGTACGGCAAGTCATTGAAGGTGCTGGAGAAGGAGTGGCATGCGTATCTCAAAGCGGATTAGTGCACGTGACAAAGGAAGCATCGCAGAGTGCCCTTTGCAAAGGAGGATCGGCACTATGACCCGTTTAAGATCGCCCATTGGTTTGGTAGTTCATGTGTCTCTGTTGGGATTCTTCTTGACTTGTTTGGCTCAGAGCTCAATTGCCCGAACGCTGGAGGATGTCCGAAGCGCCGTGACTATCGAGCGTCCATATGAATTCGGAACGGAGATCGAGATAGTTGCCAAGAAGGGTGACGTCATTCGATTGACGTTGAATGAGAACCCGTCCGGCAGAAAAGAGATCTTTCTATTGCCCAAGGACGATTACCTGGGATGGCGTATCCCTTCAAAATGGGGCGTAGACCATACCTCCGCGGGCGGCGCATCGTATGATCGCCATAGAGAGCGCTTTCTCGGCCTGAGTTTTGGAACCGTGCTCAATCTGAGATTCTCCGAAGGCTCTGACAAAATGGTCACGATTAAGGTGCTCATAGACCACACCAAGAAACTCGAACCAAGACTCCTAGAGAACATGCGGGAAAGCGCACAAAGACGCGAGGAGATAAGACGTGAAGCCAACGTGATCAGCGTTGATGAACGTCTCGCGGGATTCGCGCGGTTGTGGAGCGAAGTAAAATACAATTTCGCCTTCTTCGACCAGGTTCCGGAGTTGGACTGGGATAAGGTTTTGGAAGAATACCTGCCGAAGATTCGAAAAGAACAAACAACGGAAGAATACTATCGGCTGCTCGAACAATGCGTGGCCCAGTTGAAGGATGGGCATACAACAGTCTATCCACCGCGCATCTTTCGCCGTCGGGCGCGGCTGCCCGTGCGCCTGACGGCAGTAGAGGGGAAGCCGATCATCAGTGAAGTGCACGAGGCCGCGGCGTTTACGCAGCCGGAGTTGAAGCCCGGGCTTGAGATTACCCACATAGACGGCCGGCCTGTTTCGGAGATCCTGGAAAAGGATATATACCCCTACGTAGCCGACTCCACACGGCAGAATCGCGATCGTTGGGCTTTCCGACGACTGATTCAAGGAGAAGACGGCTCAGAAGCGGTCGCTCGCGTCCGACGCGCCGACGGCGAGATCCGCGGTCTAAAATTGACGCGTTTAAGGTGGCGTTATCCCAGGCCCCCACGCTTTGAATACTATTACCTCGGAGAAGGCATCGCCTACGTCGCCCTGAATTCATTCTCCTCGAATGAAGCCCCATCCTTGTTTGGAGAGGCGTTTGACGAGATACGCCAGGCAAAGGGGCTGATCATTGACGTGCGCAACAACGGCGGCGGCAGCACGGGCCATGGCAACGCCGTTATCAGCTATCTGATCGACGAGCCCCTCCCCGGCTCTTCTTGGAAGACGCGCAAATATATGCCGGCTTTCCGAGCATGGGGCCAAAAAGAGGCCTGGCACGAAGGACAGGGAAGCACAATACAACCAAGGAGAAATCCCTATCTTGGACCCGTCGTTGTGTTGACCGGACCGGCTACGGTCAGCGCCGCCGAGGACTTTGTCGTCGCCTTGCACGCCTCCGGCCGCGCGAGACTGGTCGGCGAAAAGACGGCGGGAACTACCGGACAGCCGTTGATGATCGAACTCCCTCGCGGCGGCAGGGCGAGGATTTGCACCAAACGCGACACGTATCCCGACGGACGCGAATTCGTCGGCATCGGTGTCATTCCCGACGTCGAGGTCCATCCGACTCACGAATCCATTGCAGCGGGCCGAGACGCTGTTTTGGAAAAGGCCGTTGAAGTGTTGGCAGGACAGGCGGGAATTCACTCAATCGATGCGGCTGTTCTATCCGCCCAGGTTGTCTCACAACGCCGCCGGAAGGCGCCGCCACAAGAAGGACAGGCCAGACTCGCTGGAATCCTGGAACAAGCCAAGGCCACATACAACGCTCTGGCCACGGCGTACGCGAAAGCGGATTGGAATGCCATAGACGCACATGGAGACAAGCTTTCCGATCTTCTCCGGGACGAACTCCTGGACCCGATGAGACTCGAACAACGTCGACAGCGGTGGAAAGCGGAAGGACGTCTGAATCAACAGACAGAGTACGATCTTCTGAGGTGGGAGCGCCGGAAGAAGGAAATCGAGACGTTCTTCGGCGATGAGACAGATATGGAGGACTTACATCGCCTGATCGCTGAGATCGAAGACCTGAGCGACGACGTTCACGACTGTGCGAGGGACAAACAATTCGGCGAAATCCCGAAACTCTTCCCCGAGTTGGAAAAACGCTGGGAATTGCTGCTCAGTCACATGGATAAAGAGTGATCCTTTAATGCACTTCTGATCGTTTGAATTCTATATTGAAATCGATTGGCGGACAATTAGACGCACTGGACTCCCATTGCGCTTTGCGTGCTGGGGGCAGCTGATCCATTACGTTAGGCCTTCCGCTTGTGAGGCTGAGAGTAGAAATGAGAGACGCCTCGGAAGTTACGCGTTGCAATGTTCAGCCAGTGCCATCCCCATTTCGGCTCGTTGCGATCTGGATTGGAGTATTCGTGCCCACGACCGCTCTGTTCATATTCTTGAAGCGGACCCGCCCACCGGGTCTCTACTGGTGGGCATGGCTCATTACCTTCGTGCAGTTGGCTGCCGGTTTGTGGGTATACCGCCGTTATTACCGAGAGCACATTCCGTTGTGGACACGACACGGATGGCCTTGGGCAGCAGCCGCATTCCTTGGGCTCTCGGCAATCTGGTACGGGATAGCGGTTCCAACATTTTGGCCACGCAGTACGGTAGCCATGGCGGGCCTTGAACTATTCAAGTTCCTTGTACTCATAGGTTTCACTGAAGAGATCTGGTTTCGCGGCATATGGTTTGCCATGTTCGACAACCGTCTGGTACCCAGCGTGATCTTCGGGAGCTTGGTCTTTGGTATAATTCATTTAGCGCATGGTCCGGTGTCGGCACTCTTCGCGGGGACCTTCGGTGCTGTCTTTGCTGCTGCTCGATACCGTGGAGCGTCTATTATTCAGTTGGCATTTGTTCATGGAATACTGAACTGGGTAATGAAGGTGGTGCTGCCTGCTTCTGAATTTCGCGTAGGTCACGGCGTGGTTCTATTGGTTCTCCCACCAGTTCTATGCTTGGCCCTATCTGCGATCCTCGTCTTCTGGGGCCGTAAGAACTCTGGCAGTTCAAGAAGCTTGACCACTTGAGCGGGGGCGCTTGTGAGGTATTGCATTCTCTTGGATATGATTCACTGTGAATTGCCGCAGCGCGAGCTGATTGTGGCGGCTCAACTAGTCGCTGCGGCGGACGCTTCGCGGCGGTGAGCTTGATCGGTCGATTCTGGAATGACAAGGAGATTGAGATGTCGGCGACCCAACTGAAGAGGATTCCGTGGCCGCTGTTGCCTTTCGCGTGGCTGTGGGGCGTGCTCGCCTTGGTCATTGAACTGACAGGCCGCGTGATAGCCGCCGTCGTGGGACTGGCGTTCATGGCCATCGGCATTGTCCTGAGCGTGACCCTTATCGCTGCGCCCGTGGGCATCCCCCTCACGGTCCTCGGCTTCCTCCTCATGCTCCGCAGCGTCTTCTAGCATTCGTCGGCGCCGATGCATCCCCGCCACCGCACGCTTGACAAAGGACCCCATAGCAGACGTGCGGCCCGGATTCTCAACACGGGCTTCTTCCCCGCAGAACTCGCCGTCCGGGCCGTTTCTTCCACAAACCCTATCCTGGCTGAGCTAGGCTCAAGCCAGGAACTGATCCCCAGGAATCCCCCATACTGGTGAACCAGGTCCAGTATCCGAGCGAATCCGAAGATCGGCCTCAGATTTCCTTGAACATGAACGTGGCGTTGTGCGACTCTATTATGGAGCCCGGAAATGGCATGGGCCGACATAGGGCTTGGAGGATGAAGTGTGAGCCGACGGACAGAGCGGATACAGGACGAGATTCTGATCCTTGAGTATCGGGCCGGCGACCTCTCCGCTCTGCAGACACTCATTTCCCGATGGCAGCGAAGGATTTACTACTACGTTTTCACGCTGGTGCAGGACCGGACTATGGCATGGGACTTGTCACAGGAAGTCTGGCTCGCCGTAATTGCCGGGTTGGGCAAGCTTCGATGCGTCGAGAACTTTTCATCTTGGATCTACCGAATAGCGCGCAATAAGGCGGCCTCTCATATCCGCAAGAAGCGGCGTGTGGAACTGTCGGAGGAGACCTACTCGGAGACCGCTGAGGAACGCGCTGAACCGCCGCCCGACCGGCTGTGTGCGGCTGAGGACGCGCGACTTGTGCACGAGTGTCTTCTGGAGCTTCCTTTGGCACAACGCGAATCCCTCAGCCTATTCTACCTGGACGATCTGTCGCTGGACGAGATCGCCCGGCTCCTGGAGGTGCCTCGCGGCACGGTGCAATCCAGACTGCATTACGGCCGCATGAAAATGGGACAGCTGCTGCTGAAGAAAGGATATTCTCATGAGCAAGGCTGAGCGCGAGTCATTCCGTGAGGCCCTGTTGAGCGGGATCGAACCCCCTGACGAACTGCGGGAGCGCTTCGACGAGCAGATCAAAACGCTTCTTCGGCGAAGGCTTTACGGAGCGGAAAGAGTCCGCAACATTCTTCTCGCTGTCGTG
>SDBU01006579.1_pt1 | contig 13625 bp, 10 predicted proteins | sample 2277071 | NCBI WGS metagenome assembly SDBU01 (sample SAMN10397929, study PRJNA504765) | marine sediment metagenome | isolation source: marine sediment core GS08_GC12, 126 cmbsf | place: Arctic Ocean: Gakkel Ridge, Loki's castle | collected 2008
TTGCGGACAGTTGGCAAGGACTTCACAGTTGAGCGGGAGTTGATAATCTCCCTGAAGCTAGACGACACCTATCAACCAGGCGCGGAAGCGTCAGTAGAGTTGACAGCCACAGACCAGCTTGGGAACCCGGTGGAAGCTGAACTTTCGCTTGCTCTCGTTGATGAGGCGTTGTTTGCTAAGTATCCAGATACATTGACGCCCATCACAGATTTTTTCAATGAGGGTATCCATCGCGATGCCGCCATGCGCACAGCCTCAAGCTGCACTTTTTCCTATCATGCCACCACTCAGCGCGTCCTGAAAGAACTGCTGGAAGAGGTGAGGAGGCTGGAGATCGCCGGTGAGGATGCTCGTCGTTACGGAGTAGTTTTAAAAGAGCTTGGCGACGTTGTAGCTCCTGGCGCTCCCCGGTCGCTTGATCGGGCTGCTGGGCTTAAAGCGGAAGTGGCGGAGTTAAAAGTTCGCTCTGCACGCCGAAGAGGTCGTGCAACTGCGGGTCGGGAGCTTGCAGCGAAGTCCAAGCAGGTGGAACACTACTACGCAGATCAAGACGACTTCGCAAAGGACTTTAACAGAGCGGAAACTGTACTTTTCAGCTATAGTCTCGCCGCCCAGGAGATCACAGTTCGAGAAGAGTTCGCCGACGCCGGCTACTGGCTCCCGGCAGTTGTGACCGACGCCAGCGGCAAGGCCACGGCAAAGATCCCCATGCCTGAGAAAACCACGCAGTGGCGATTGACCGCACGAGGCTGCACGGTGCAAACACTGGTGGGGCAGACCACTGCCAAGACTATCACCCGTAAGGAATTTTTCCTGGACATAAAGCTCCCATCCATCCTGACCGAAGGTGATAAGATACGCGTCCTAGCACGCGTTCACAACCTTACTGAATCCGCAGGAGAAGCGGAACTACAGCTAAAACTGAGCATTGACGGCGAAGCCAGAATCAGTAAGAAAAGCATCAAGATCCAGAAGAACGGCACGACTGAGGCTATATTCGATGAAATGGAGATCCTGGCTGGCCGGGAAGCAAAAGTGGAAGTCATTGTCGGGACAGGCAAGATGACGGACGGCGTGTCGCGCACTATTCCCATTCGACCGTGGGGTATGGAGTATGCTGACGGCACTGGCGGTATATCTGCCGGGGATGAGACGGTCTTCCTCCAACTGCCGCAGGGCCGCAAATATGACAGCAAGAGGCTAACTCTAAGCATTGGCCCGAATGTCAATCGCCTGATCTTTGATCTGGCAATGAACACAATAACACCGCGTGAAATTGGCTTCACCAGGCGTATTGCGCCAATGCCCGGTGACGCTGGAAGTGACCTCCTGGCTGCGGCGTATGCTCTGGATTATCTGAAGCAGGTAGATGGAGATCCCGTTGACAACAGGCGGCTTCTTTCCTACAATCGCGGGCTTGTGGCGCGACTGGTTGTGAGTCAGCAGGATGACGGCGGGTGGAATTGGTCTCATGGTTCCGCTGGAAGCGACATTTACGTCAGTTCCAGGAACCTCTGGGCGCTGGCGGAAGCGCGCCGCCAGGGTGTGGCTGTTCATCCCCAGACAATGGAAAAGGCCACGTCATACCTGAAGGAAGCCTTCGCACGCGTTGATCAGAACGATGACGAAGCGAAGTCAGTCATCCTGCACGCTCTCTCGCGTATCGGAGCGGCAGATTTCGCCTACGCCAACAGGCTTTACAGGAACCGGAATCGTCTGAATCCCCCGGCGCTGGCTTACACTGCTCTCATCTTCGCCAATCTTGATCGTAACGAGATAGGCGGGGAGATCCTGGATGTGCTGCAAGGGAAAATGAACAGCAGAGCAGAGCGTGATGTCATCTTGTTCAAACCGGAGAGAGCGCGGACGGTGGGCGATATTGAGACTGCCGCCCTTACGCTCCTCGCGCTGGAGTCCATCAGGCCCAACTCCCCGCTGGTGAAGCAGATTGTGGATAATCTGATATCCAGACGCACCTTCCGCGGATACTCACCTCACAAAGCCAAAGGCCCCATAGTGGCAGCGCTGGCGACGTATTATGGTAAGACACAATTTACCATGAGCGACTATCGCCTCACAATCTCCGTCAATGGTAAAGAGGTTAAAAAGGCGGAAGTGCGCAGCCAGCAGCCAACCATGTTGGTCCACGTCCCGACAAAGTATATAAAGTCCGGGCAGAACAGGATAGAATTCCATCTGGAAGGCAGAGGGAGCTATACCTACACCGCGACGTTAAGCGGCTTCTCACCAGAACTGAAGGATCCCAAATCGTGGGATAGGCCGCATGTTCGCTCCCGGAAGTATTATCACGCCCCACTGGAATACAAAGGAAGACAGATAGCATCCAGCACAAGCCAGATAACACAACTGGAAGAGGGGCAACGCACTTATGTGACAGTGGACATCAGGGAAGGCGGCAGAGACAGTTACATCGTAGTCCATGAGTATATTCCCGCCGGGACAATGCTGGTGGATGGCTCCATATCAGGGCAGTACCAGCACTATGAAGTGGGCGATGGAGTCATCACCTTTTACTACCCACCAGTCACCTACATGCGGGACTACCAGTACCAATTGGTGAGCTATGCTCCTGGGACATACAGAGCGTTACCCAGTGTTATACAGGACACCATGAGGCCTGGTGACATGAGGATTGGGCAGCCTACCACACTGACAGTGCTTGCTCCTGGTGAGAAGTCGAAGGATGAATACAAGATGAATGATGGTGAATTGTATGGTATGGGGAAGGCATACTTCGATGATGGTATATATGATAAATCGCTGGATTATCTGGCTAAACTATATGGGAAAAATCCCACGTACCAGCAGCGGGAAGCTGCGAGAATGCTCCTGTGGATCTACACCGAGGACATCTATTACGATGACGAAAAAGTGGTTCAGTATTTCGAGGTTCTGCGTGAGCGATTCCCGGAGCTCTACATCCCCTTCAACAAGATACTGGTGGTGGGACGCGCCTACCGAGACATGGAGGAGTATGAGCGGGCCTATCTGGTGTATAAAGCCACCATTGACGCCAGCTTCATCAATGACTCCAACGTGAGCGCAGTGCTGGAGGATGAGGGTCAGTTCCTGAGTTCCATCGACTTCCAGGAAAACCTGTGGAGAGAATATCCTGATTCGCCGCAAGTTACTTCGTCATACTTTGCGCTATCACAGGCTATATATTCCAAAGTGCCAGAAGTGATGGAACTGTCCAGGACCGAGAGGAATATCCTGTTGCTTAAGGGGCAATCTGAGTCAAAACCAGAGAAGATCAGCAAACTGGATCTGCTAAAAGAGACAGTGCTGATGTTGTCACAGTTCCTGACGCTCTATCCAGATGATCCCCTGGCTGATGACGCCACATTCTCCCTGGCCAACGCGCTGCTGGATCTGGAGGACTTCACCAATGTGGTGACCCTGTGCCAGACAGCCCAGAAGCGTTACCTAAAGAGCGAGTATCTCACCAGTTTCCAGTACGTGGAGGCTCTGGGATTCTTCTCCCAGCGTAAGTATGATGAGGCTGTTGACGCGGCCACAATAGTCGCTGACGGCAAGAGCAAAGATCGCGACCTGGCCCGCTACATCCTGGGACAGATATATCACGCTAGAGGCAAGCCGGATATGGCCATAGACTGGTATGGGAAGGTGAAGGGGATCTACCCAGACGCCCAGGAGTCCATTTCATACTTTCAGGAGAAGCGTGTATCCCTGGACGAGGTGAAGGTGGTGCGTCCGGATGATGACGCTAAGATCACCATCAAATACCGTAACATCAAGGAAATAGCGGTTCAGGTGTATCGCGTTGATCTGATGAAGCTGTATCTCCGAGAGAAGGACCTGAGCAAGATCAGGTCAGTTCAGTTGGCTGGCATCTCTCCACAATTCAGCAAGACCACAGTGTTAGGGGATGGCAAGGACTATATTGACAAAGAACATGAGATGGGTCTGGATCTGGAGGGTGAGGGAGCATATCTTGTGATCTGCCGTGGAGATGACCTGTTCTCCAGTGGTCTGGTTCTCATCACTCCCCTTGACATTGAGATACAGGAGGACGCCGTCAGCGGACGCGTCCGGGTGAATGTTCGAGATGTTGCCAAGAACACCTACCGTGAGGGAGTGCACGTAAAGGCAGTGGGTTCATCAGAGAAGGCATTCCGCTCTGGAGAGACAGACCTGCGCGGTCTCTTCATAGCTGATGACATTCGCGGTAAGGCGACAGTCATCGCCCGCGAAGGCAAGAATCTCTATGCCTTCTACCGCGGCAAACAGTGGCTCGGCGCTCCGGCGGGAAGAGCACAAGAACCTGCGAAGCCCCAGGTACAGCAGGAGAGATATAAGGCTGACTATCGAGCCAATATCAAGTACACCAATGAAGCCATACAGGCGGCGAACGTCTGGGAGTTTAATGAGATGCGCAGAGTTAAGCAGAAAGGCGTACAGGTCCAACTGGCGTATTAGCCCGTCGTTAACTCTTTCGCAGTTCTCACTATTGCCCGGTTCCGGAAGCCTTTAATATTGCATCATACGCCCACATATCCCACTCAGGCTTAACGCCAATACCGTGGAGGTCGCCGTAGTTTTTTGCGATGAGGAATCCCCCAAACTGATCCACCATTTTCTCGGCTTCGGATTCGATGAGCTCTCGATCTCCTGTGGGCATGATCTGCTGAATATCCACAGGTGACCATAGAGCGACTTTGTGCTTCGTGAACTTCTCAGTCAGAGCTGGCATGTCATAACATGCAGGCTGATCAAACTGGAAGCAGTCGATCCCTGCTTCTATCAGATCGTCAATAAGTTCCCAGTTATAGCCGCATGAGTGCATAAAGACCTTCATACCGTGCTCATGCGCGGCGCCGGTGAGTCGAAGATAGTGCGGCCTGAATATGTCGCGCCACATGGCGGGACTCATGAGGACGCGGTTCTGTGTCCCGAGATCCTCGCAGTAGAAAACTCCCTCTGCGCCACATTCGCCGGCCAGATGGATAACGTTCACCAGCAAGTCCGTAACCATTTCGTGAAGACGTTCGATCTCCTCCCGATATTCAATGAGATCCATGAAGTATATCTCCATCTTGCGGAGATAACGGCTGGACGCGAAGATCCACCCTGGCATAGAGAACAGCTTGAATTTATCAGTGGGTTTGGCGAAGTGCTCTCGCACGCGCTCAAACCTCTTTGGGTTGTCAAAGTCGGGAAGCTCCAGCGTGTCCAATTGCTTCCAGTCCTTTATGGCCTGTTCGTAAATCTCGCCGCCCTTACCAAAATCCACCAAACGGAACCAGACATTTCCCCATTCATCATCATAATACTCGAAGTTGCCTTGAGCCCACCGTTTGGGCGTATATTTTGCCGATCCTCCAATGCCACAGCCAGTCATGTCGTTTATTCGATTCCCTGAAAAAGTAAGTCCCGGCCGCTCTGGATTCTGATGATCAAGATTGGCGTATATTATCTCTCGTGGTGTCATTTGTGCTTCCTTTCTGGAAATTGTAGATTTTTTTATGTTCAGGCATACTCTTTGACGGACTACAAGAACCTCTACCATCACCATCACTGAGAACTATTTTACCACTGTTTGATCTGCAGTTCAATAAGAAATCCGATTTTCCGATTGACGTGGTATGCTCATCGGAGGTATATTTACATGACCATTCCTCAGATACTGATGAAGATTTTCTTTAATTCGGGAGGTAGGAACGTGTATCAAGAGAGCGTATTGGCTTTATCAGCCGGAATATTATTTCTAGGCCTGTGCAGCGCAGGCGTCGGTGATGTGTTAGAGGTGGACGATCGCCCTGCTGGACATGACGAGTGGGGATTTCGCCCAGCGGATGGAGGGAAAACGCGAGTCAATCCACCCGGTTTTGTATGGCGACCGCAGGAAAACGCCGCGGGCTATATTTTACAGGCTTCGCGAAATCAGGATTTCCACGAGGTGGACTATGAGAAACGGGATCTGAAGCTATTCTCCCATTGCCCACCGCGTACTTTCGAGCCGGGCGACTGGTACTGGCGCTTTTCATACGTTACAGAGGACGGGCAAAAGTCGTCATGGAGCCAGGTGCGGCGCTTTGCCATACCCGAGGACGCCGTTGCTTTTCCCATGCCCGAACGCGAGGAGCTTCTCAATCGCATATCCGCAGAGCATCCGCGGCTTTTCACTCGCCCTGAGGAGCTTTCTCATCTACGCGAATTGGCTCAGGGAGAGCTCAAGCCTGTATACGACGCTCTGGTGAAGGAGTGTGAAAAGATACTGGCAGATCCACCGCCTACCGAAGAACCGCGGAAGTATCCCGAAGGTACGGAACGCGGAGGCGAAGAATGGCGTAAGATATGGTGGGGCAACCGCACCTACACCACAAAAGTGCTGAACAGCGCGGCAACCCTCGCTTTCACGCGACTCCTGGGCGGCAAAGAGGAATACGGCCAGTTGTCCAGAAAGCTCCTGATGGCGGCGGCGGAGTGGGACCCTAAAGGAGCCACTGGCTATCGCTATAACGATGAAGCAGGTATGCCCTACAACTACTACTTTTCCCGAACATACACCTTCGTCAATGACCTGCTTACCGAAGAGGAGAAGGAAAAATGCCGCGCAGTCATGAAAATACGGGGCGAAGAGATGTATAATCACCTCTACCCGCGTCACCTGTGGCGTCCTTATTCGAGTCACTCAAACCGGGCGTGGCATTTCCTGGGGGAGATCGCCGTAGCGTTCATGGATGAGATCGAGGGCACGCGCGACTGGCTGTGGTTTACCATGAACGTGTTCTACAATGCCTATCCCGTCTGGAGCGACGATGACGGCGGATGGCACGAGGGGCTGGGCTATTGGCGCAGTTACATCGGCAGGTTCCTTTGGTGGGCGGATATTATGCGCTCGGGTATGGGCGTTGACGCCTATAAAAAGCCTTACTTCAGCAAGGTTGGCTACTTCCCCATGTATCTCCAGGCGCCGGGAGCCAAACGCGGTGGCTTTGCTGATCTGACGGGACATCTCAAATCAGATGGCAACGTGGGACTCATGAGCATATTCGCCGTTCAGGCACAGAACCCGTACTGGCAATGGTACGTGGAGGCGCACGGCGGAGCCCGTACAGGAAAGACATACGTTGATTTCATCCGCGGCGCTCTTCCAAAAGTCGAGGCTGGGTTACCGACAGACCTGCCGGACTCGCGACTCTTCCAGGGCACTGGCCTGGCTATGCTCCATACCGACATAACCGATGCTAAGAACGACGTTTTCATCGAGTTCAAAAGCAGTCCATTCGGCTCTTACAGCCACGGCTATGATTCCCAGAACTCCTTCGTTCTGTATGCCTACTCCGAGCCATTGCTGATCCGCACCGGACGCCGTGATTCGTATGGCAGCAAGCATCACAAGAACTGGATGTGGGAGACGAAGTCTGTCAACTCCATACTGGTGAACGGCGAGGGTCAAAAGCCGCTGCGTTCATTGGACGCGCAGGGAAAAATCATCGACTTCCACACGTCAAAGGAATATGATTACGTGGTAGGCGATGCAACCGAGGCTTACTCCGGCCGTCTGGACAAATTCACCCGAAGCATTCTGTTCATCAAGCCGGACGTGATCGTCATCTTTGATCAGCTTGAGGCTCCAGAACCCTCCACTTTCCAATGGCTCATGCACGCCCCCACAGAGATGGCGGTTGACGGGCAGCACAACGTCACCGTAGAGAACGGCGACGCAGGATGTAAGGTTGCGTTTCTGACACCTGATGGCCTTCAGATCACCCAGACCAACAAATTCGATCCCCCGCCGCGCCCTCGCATTAAGCTGACGCAATGGCACCTACAGGCTGGCACTACCGACAGGCGGGAGCGTTGCCAGTTTGTGACTGTCATACGTCCTTATAGGAAGGGCGAAGTAGTTCCATCAGGGATTGAGATGGAGGAATTGCCAGCAGGATACGCCTGCAAGATCGCCCTGGCGGATGGCGAAGCGATTGTGCTGCTGAAAACATCAGAAGGAGAAACTCTGGAGGGATATGAAACCGGAACCGATGGCGATGTAGCCGTTATTCGACTCAACACTACTGGCGAAGTCGTCAATCACTTCATAGCCGGCGGAACGAAAGTAACCTATCGGGGCAAGGTAATCCACTGAAAAAACTTGTAAGAATACGGATTATTCTGCTATACTGTTTGAGGTCGGGGCGGCTGCGCTCCCACAAATAGAAATCGCAAATCCAAAATCAAAAATCCACAGGAGTATTTGCTATGGCTTCCAAAGATGAACTAAAACAGACGTTGGAAAAACCTATACTTATGGCATCCAATACCTATCTCCATTTTTACAACGGCGGCAAATTGCGCGCTGAATTTGTCGGAGAGCCTGATCCGAAAGACGATTACAGATCAGAGGAATGGATGTTCTCCACCAACCGCGCTGTAACGCCGGGGCGCGACAATCCACCGGACAAGGGCTTCAGTCGGTTCGAGCTTCCCAGCGGCGAGATCGTGTTGCTGAAGGATCTGCTGGAGGCATTTCCCAGGGAAACCCTGGGAGAAGCGCATTACGCGAAATTTGGGGCAACCCTGGGCGTTCTGGTTAAGATATTCGACGTAGGTGAAGGCTCTCATATACCAGTGCATTGGCATCCGTCGCCGGAATTCGCGTCCAAACATCTGGACTCCCCTTATGGGAAGAACGAAGCCTGGATAGTCATCGGCACCCGGCCCGGAGCACGCGCCTGGATCGGATTTAAAGAGGACGTCTCAAGGGAAGAATTCACAAAATGGGCAGACGCGCAGGATGTGGAAACCATGAGGGCGCACATGCACATGATAGAGCCAAAAGTGGGCGACGCGATCTTCCTGCGGGACAGCTTCGTCCATTCCCTGGGCACTGGCCTCTGCATCCTCGAGCCACAGGAACCTACCGATTTGAATGTCCTCGCAGAATGGGAAGAATACGGCCTTAAAAAAGAGGATGCTACGTTAGGTCTGGACTGGGATACCGCGTTGTCGTCGGCAGATCTCAGCGCCATGAGCCTGGACTATCTGAACGGCTACGTCCTCAGAACACCCGAAATAACGCGTAAAGAGAACGGCAACGTAGAGGAACAGCTTGTGCCAGCGGAAGCCAAGCCATTCTTCGACCTGAAGCGATTCCGCGTGTCGTCAAAGATGGCGATCCCCGGCGATCAGGGGTTCCACTGCATAATCGTTACACAAGGAAGCGGAACATTGAGCGGGGACTTCGGCGATGTTCCTATTAAGCGCGGACAATCCCTGTTCATTCCCAGGCGCCTCCCGGGCTATGAACTGGTCAACGAAGGCTCCGGAACACTGGAAGTGGTGTATTGCTATCCGCCGGAAGTATAGTGATTTCCACTTCGCCAAGGTAACATGTGATCAATAAATGATCTTCTGAGTCAGCAATTGATCCAGACTTGAAAGTTTCCGGGGTGATGCTAACAGCCCTTGATTGCCAGTAAACGCTGTAAAGACGCCTGTTTGTGAGCAAACCATTCATTTCGGCACTGAACTTGCTATACCTGGAGTATAACATTTGGTACCGAAGTGGAAATGGTACCGAAGTAGGGAATAAACTCAAATAAATAGATGACTTAGATTAAGTAGGGGCGAGGTATGGATGTCTGGCTTTGTTGGGGCAAAGCAAACCTCGTCCCTCTTTTTTTGAAGATGGACCGCAAATAGCAGCACAAATTGGTCATTACCTATGTTCTGCACCAGATTTGCACCGTTTTTGCACCAAAGATGCACCATTTCTACACTGTTTCTACACCATTTTTACACCAGAAAAACTAATATCTTGACAACCTGCTGTAACGGGCTAAATACCTGAATATATAGTGTTCATGCGGTTTTAGCAAGAATAAATGAGTGTTGAAAACCCGGAAAACAGGCGCGAAATGCAGCTTTTTTGCTGTTCCGGTGTAGAAACAGTGTAGAAATGGTGTAATTTTGTGTTTAGTTGTCATTTTGTCAATAAATGGGCTTATGGGTTTATGAGATTATGGCTTATATAGATCATATAGCGATGCAGAAGGTAAAGTGTGAATGAATTTTTGGCTTCCTGTAGTTTCACATCAAGTCAACTACTCGACGTCGCGTGGCTCGACTACCAATTGAACACCATCCAGAATTTGTTGAACCCGATGGGGAGACAGGGCACCTATCTTCTCAATCAGATCTCCCTTATCCACGGTGAATATCTGGGAAACGTTGACGACGCTCTGCCTGGGCAAAGACGCCTCTCCTTTTTCCAGAAGAACATTCCCCGGAGCCTCAGCCCGTTTCAGATTTGAGGTAATGGTACACACAACCACTGTATTGATACGGCTGCGATTAAACACGTTATTCTGGATGACCACGTGCGGATGACGATACCCCGGCCCTGAGCCTGACGGTTCGCCCAGATCCACCCAGAACACGTCTCCTTGTCTGATTACCATTGTTTCTCCACCAGTCGTCTGTGCTGATGCCGCATTTTCTGAAGCACGGCCTGCTCGTCCTCATCGGGAGAATCATCGTATGCAGCGTTTATCGCTTCAAGAAGCTCCTGATTCTTATGACGCTGGATAAACTCTTCGGCGGCTAATACAAACAGACGACTACGGGAAACATCCAATTCCCGGGCCAGAGCATCCACTTGCTCAAGAAGAGATCCCTGCAGAGAGATTGCAGTTTTGGTAGAAGCCATAGACTATATCACCCTTTCTGTTTCTTATGGTATAATTATTAGTATAACCGAATATTATACCATTGTCAATGGCCTATGTGATTATGGAGCTTGCTATTGTGTCTTTGCTCTGGATTTTTGTCTTCAGTTCCTCTATATCCTGGATCCGCATTTGGATCTCGACATCCAGTTCTTCCCTATGCTCGTAATAATAGGACAACGCGTCATGCACCCTGGCCAGATCCAGGTATGGATGCGCGTCTATGATCTCATCGGGAGACCGGCCCAGCATTGTATACTCAATGGCAATGTCAATGACCCGTGTACGCGTTCCTTCCAGAACAGGGCTACCGCTGCAAACGTCCTGGGATTGCATAATATATGGATGGTTTGTCTTAGTCAGATCAGCAGATTTTGACATTTCTCATAACCTCGTCCGCTTCAATACTGCTCGTCTTATCCTACTCTGATTTCTATGATTGATTATACTACCAGATGCCGATACAGGCAAGAGAAAAGAGCCAGGAGGTTCGGTATATGGATGAAAGCCTTGACATTGTGTCGCTTATAACATACAATGTAACTATGATAGTTGAGATATACCAGGACGAACACGGTAGAGAACCTTTCACTCAATGGCTATACTCCATAAAGGATACCCGAACGCGAGCACGGATTGATCACAGGTTGGAACGGATGCGTGTGGGTAATCTGGGTGATTTTAGGGCGTTAGGTAGTGGTCTATTCGAGTTGCGATTGCACTTTGGTCCTGGATACCGCATTTACTATGGAAGAATGGGCGATGAGATAGTGGTTTTGCTGGCTGGCGGCGATAAAAGCAGCCAAACAAGAGATATACAGAGAGCCAGGCAATCCTGGAGCGATTGTAAAAGGAGCAAGTGATTATGAGTGAAACCAAAAGACAATATAGAAGATTTGAGGATGGCCTCAAGGAAAGACTGGCTGATGCTGAGTATGCCAGAGTTTTTCTTGATGTTGCTCTTGAGGAATATGAAAAAGACGGGGATACAGAGGCATTCTTGCTTGCCTTAAGAGATGTAACGGAAGCTCAAGGGGGAATTAGCAAACTTGCGGAACGCACCAATCTGAATCGCCAGAATCTCTACAAGGCTCTTTCAGAGAAGGGGAATCCAAGACTGGAGACTATAGGAGCAATACTTCACGGATTAGGTTTTCGTCTTTCAGTGGAACCTGTCAAAGCTGAAGAACTGGTGAAAGTCAGTGAGTGATGGGGCTTGCTGTTACATCTTCGATAATTCAGGAAGGAATCATGAGATTCGATTACCGTTCTGGATGATGATTACATCGACCAGCGAGTATGTGAGTATAGAAACAAGTGTTGAATGAGCGATCAAACGTTCCACTGGGAACTATTCTGGTGATTCACCTTTCCATCGAAATGCACGGCGAAACCCAAGCTCCTCGGCTTCTTTCACAGTCTCAACATAACACTCATTTCTTTCTTTTTCAACGATCGTTCTATCATATTGTTGGTCAAAGGGAAGATGATAGATCTTTGCACCATTTTGTCTAGAAATGTTGCATTTGATAGATGGATAGGGCTGGAATGGAAAGTCCTCTCTAACTTGCACCTGAAGTACCTCTGCAAATTCCTTAGCCTTTTCTGATAATGTTGTCGAGGTAATAAATGTAGCTTTGACCTTCTGTTCATTCAGTAATTCTGGAAATAGACTGGGTTGAATAGAGTCCTTGCTCTCCATATTCTTCAGCAAGAATTCGATTGTTGTCCCAAAAAGCTGAAAGACATGCTTTTCATGAATGGTCTTTCGCTGAGACCAGCATTTGCATTGGATGATTTGAATACTATCAGCTTTTCTTGCTATTAGATCCCTACCTAAGTCCTCTAACCCTTTAATAATCCCTTGATAATATACGTTCCATCCTGACTCTTCGTACAGATAACCTATATAACGCTCATAGTCCCTTCCAATTTGCCATTTTGATTTTCTCCTTCGCCAATAGCGGTCAAGAGCCAGCTGGTACTTCTCGATTCTCGAAAGCTCTTCATATTCTGCGGCGGTTAGCCATTGCTTCGCTGGATCATCAGGTACTTCATCGTGATCCCGATCCTTCCTCGCTTGATCCAAAGTTTGTATTACTAAATCTTCGATATCTTCGCTTTTGAATTCTACTAACCAGGGAAATAGGTTCTCGTAATATTCTAGTTGATATCTCAGAACTCTGTGAAGCTTCTCCGCAATTCTCCGTTTGGAAGCTATTTCCCTCACATTCTCAGCAGCTTTTCGAGCAGGACGGCGTTTATGCTGAAGATAACTTGCGGTTTTCAAGTCCTGGAGATGAAGATAATCAGCATAAGCCTCTGCCAGCCAAGGGAAACCAATAGATTTTTCTCTGGCAAGATTCTCTAGCTCAAGCCTGTTTCGTTTTCTTGCTGCTTCTAGTTTTCTCTTCCCTTCTTCTATGGCACGCCTGTCTCGTTTAGTCTGGATTCTTATTGCTTCTAGTTCTTGCTCGGCTTCTTCTACTTTGTCTATTCGCTCTTTTACACGTGCAGCTCTTGTTATAGGTCTCTGCTGTAAGTACCCAGCTACCTTTCCAATGCTCCATACCACAACAACTATGCCAATTATGATTGCCCAGAATTCCATAGCAATTCGGACCTTATAACAACTGTTCTTTGATAATCAGGAGGAAAAAACTAGGGGATTCGACACTCTAACAAGTATATATGAAGCTTTACTGTTCGCCTACCCACCTGATGATTTCATCAGCAGTTAATGTTTGTAAACTAGTAGTTATTCCACCACTTGTATTATCTTCAATGGTTATTATCACAGAAGATTCAACTTGCTGTGGGTTATCTATGAAATCTTGTAAATCTTGTGGGAACTCACCCAGTCCTAGTGACGGTACCCCTGTTTCACCAACAATTCCGCCAGCTTGTTCTGAA
>SDBU01006580.1_pt1 | contig 13621 bp, 7 predicted proteins | sample 2277071 | NCBI WGS metagenome assembly SDBU01 (sample SAMN10397929, study PRJNA504765) | marine sediment metagenome | isolation source: marine sediment core GS08_GC12, 126 cmbsf | place: Arctic Ocean: Gakkel Ridge, Loki's castle | collected 2008
AGGCGACACCACCCACTGAGCCAGCTCCCACCCGGCCCTGCGTAAAGCCTTGCCGGCTTCCTCGGCGAGATCCAATGCGTCCTTCAGGTATTCAGGCAAGTGCTTGTCTTCGAGCAAGGTCAGAGGCAGGGGCATGCGCTCGCTGCGGTAGAAGTCAACCCTCGCCTGATGGTTTGCCATGCCCAGGGCCAGATAGCGCCGAGTCTGAGATGTCTCCAGGTGCCCTCCCATCACCAGTCCCGCCAGCCAGTGGAACGGCCTAGGTGGCCGAGCATCCGTGGCATTCAGACGGTAAAGCGCCGCGCTGTCGCGCCAAAGGGCGCGGTGCTCGCTGAAGCGCAGAACTAGGAAGCCTCGCTTCTCGTCCTTCCTGTAGTGTTTCATAGGGTCCTGGACCTCGCTGCTCAGTCGCAGAGCTGGAGCCAGGGTCATCTGTCGGACTGCCACTCCATCTCTAGTGTCTTCGGGCAGCAGCAGGATGCGCCGTCCTTGCCAGGTGAGATAGTCCAGGTAGCCGAGCGGAACTGAACGATCGGGAGTGAAAGGGTCATCCATCTCCCATGCCGGGCGGTCATCTTGATTGCTCGGCATTACTCCCTCATCGGGGTAACGTAGCAAGTTCAGGGCCAGGGTCTCGAAGAGAGTTTCGCCCTGCACCAGGAACAGGACGCCCCGCGCACAGGGGCTGTCGGTGAACTTCTGGGGCAGGCCGCTCAGTCCGGCCAGCCCGAAATTCTGGGCAGTCACAACTGCGCGGGCTGCCCGCGCAGGACTGAGGGTGATCCCTTCGGATTCGGTATTGTGATCGAAGAGGGTCGCCTTGTTGCCGAAGGCAGCATCCAGTATCAGCTTGTTTACCGGCTTGGGTTTGACGCGCTCATCAACGGCCTGGTAAAAGGGGTGTTCTGAGTCGAACAGGTCGAAGCGGTGATGCCACTCATCGAAATAGTCACCAAGCGCCACCTTGTCCCAGCGATCGGCTTCCCATAGGGCCCTCCAGGTCTTCCGGTTTTCTGGACCGAAGATGCGGTGCAGTGCGGCCAGCATCAGCCGGTGCAGGGCCGCCGTGACCAGGGGTGTCTCGCCGTGCAACTCGCGCAGCGTGTGAGCCTGCACCAATGCATCGCGCAGGCCCAGATTCACCGGGGAGCCGTCCATCCTGATGCACGGCAGCCAGGGCTCGTCCAATAGGTTAAAGGTTACGCTCATTCTGCCTCCTTTTGCACGGTGATCCCCAATTCGGGATCGAGAATCAGACTCAGGTTTCCGTCCAGTGGGAACCTCCCTTCGCTGAAAACGGCCGGACGGTAGTAACGGAGCAAGGAATGCTTCTGCCAACCCTCTGGCGGCTCCTGTTTGGCAAAGTGTTTCACAACTCGATAGTCAGAGATGGAAACAGTGCGTTGTAGCAGTTGACCAGTAGTATCATTATCCGGGGGGCTCTCCAGATCCACCAACTCTTCCCCATTGGGGTCGATGGCAACACCGTTCGGCCTTCCATCGTGCAGACAGACCAGCGTGATGGAAGGCCGAGCCAGGCGAGTCAGGGCTCGAAAAGCTTTGTGTAAGTCTGGCTTGTCTTCTTGAAGTTGGAGGTTGCTTTGTCGCAGCACATCCTCATCGCTGGGAGATAGGATCAAGTTCTTCTTGGCTGCGAATTCCTCTCCGGCCATTTGTTCTCCTAGCTGTTTTCTCGCATCGTCTAGTGCCTGCTGCCAAACAGCAGTTAGGTGGCCATGGACCGTTTCGTCGTCGCCGTAGACCGACTCGATGAGATCCTGTACGTCGGCGGGAACGGCGATTTCCTCACGCTCCCGTAGTGCTAGGTAGGATCGCAATAGAACGTAGGGAGAGTAGATGTAGCGGTCACTGCCGAACAGTGGGATTTCGCTTTCCAATTCCGGCCGAACGACCAGAAGCCGGGGCGCGCTCACCTGCTCTGGCCGTGGGCCGCGTTCGTGACGGTGCAGTCGTCCTGCCCGCTGTAAAATCAGATCAACCGGCGCCAGGTCGGTGATCATGAGATCGAAATCCAGGTCCAGGCTCTGCTCGATGACCTGTGTGGCGACGACGATAGCTTTCCGGGGTCGCTGGCTCTCCTTACCAAAATGGTTCAGCACTCTGTTTTCAGTCTCCATTCGCTGATTGAAAGGAAATCTGGCATGAAACAGGATCAGATCTTTGTCTGGTACCAGGCAGGCTTCTTTCAGCACCAGGTAGACTTCCTGAGCTCGGCGGACGGTGTTGCAGATAACCACGGCGCAGCCCCCATCACGCAACGACAGGCGCAGTTCGGCCACCATAGCTTGAGGTCCCTGTCCAAGCCATTCCACCACAATCTTGCGTGGTGCAGCGGCTTCGAGAGGTACTACACCACCCGCTTCGGCGGTGGCCCAGGTGATAGCCGGGTAGCTCACTTTCTGGCCGTCAGGCTTTCCACTGTATGCCTCCACCAATTGGCGGCGGGTCTTGGCGGGCAAGGTGGCCGAGAGAAGGATGACCGAAGTGCCTATCGCAGCCAGCCAGCGTAGCAGTCGGCAGAACAAGACGTTCATGTACGTGTCATAGGCATGAATCTCATCGAAGATGACGGTCTTGTGGCTCAGTCCGAACATGCGGACGAAGAAGTGCCGGGTTTGCAACACTGCCAGGAGTGCCTGATCCACTGTTCCCACGGCGAAGGGAGCCAGCAAGCCGCGCTTCTTGGAGCGTGTGAACCATTCCTGGGCCAAGACGGCGTCCAGAGCTTCCTCCCCCACCATGGTCATACGTGGCTTGCGCAGCTGGCGTGCCCATAGGGCATTGCCGTGTAGAAGGACTGGGTCCATGTTCAAACCTGGCTGGCGCGTTTTTATGAACTTGCTAACGCGCTCGTGCATCTGGTTGCTGGTGGCTTGAGTGGGCATGGCCACGTAAGCGCCGCGTTGCTGGTTGGCCCACAGCCAATGGTCAGCTATGTACCAGGCGGCCTCGGTCTTCCCCTCACCGGTGGGGGCTTCGATGATGACAAGCGCCGGTGCGGACAGCCCTTCAGCCAGCGATATGACGGCCTCTTGCAGAGGACGAGGGGAGAAGGGGAATAGTTGAGAGAAGGAGACGGGCTTGGTCGGAGGAGACCAAGCGGTCCATCCCAGTTGATCCAGCGCATAGGTGGCTTGCTGGTAAGCGCGCTTGCTATAATCTTTCGGGTCTATGTCAGCGGGAGCGAAGTGGAAGAATTCTTCCATCGAGCCGATCCAATCGGCGAATGAGACGAGTCCAGACAACAGCACGAAGAAGGTGTTAGCCGAGATTTCGTCGGCTGGCAGCTCGGGCTGAGCGAGATCAGCGATCCCCCACATGTCGGCCAGGGCTGCTAGAAGGTCGGATCGAGCCTCTTCCCAGATGCCCTCGCCTCGTTGGCTGGGACCAAGCCCGTTTAGTTCCAGCGAGGTGGGCCAGGTGCCGTGGTGCCCGCCGAGGGCGACAGCCATGTTGTAAGCTGCGTCGCCGCTCAGGCCGGTGTATTCGGGCAGCAACTGTCTGAGGGCCCAGGCCGAGACTAGGCCGTGGGATACCTTATTGCAGTGACGGAAAGCGAAGCCTGTCCCCCTTAGCTGGTCCAGGGCAGGCGGATACTGTGCCTGAAAAGGGGGGCAGGCCTTCCCTAGATCGTGCGACCCAGCCAGGAAAGCTAGCCAGTATCGAGCTGCTTGTTCATCCAACCCCATCGTGCTTGTGAAGTAGCTCTTGGTGGCATCCGTGAAACTGTTGTTCCACAGGGCACAGACGGCCTGCGCTACGTCAATAAGGTGGCAGATGAGAGGGTGTGTCTGGGCACCTTCCTGACAGGTTTTTGCCCACAATAGGCGCACCGGGGAGTCAAAAGGAAGCACTGCACACTTCTTCCAGCCTACAGGCCTCTTCGGCCATTTCCACCCGTAGGCTCTTTAGGGCCGCGCTATCAGCAAAGAGATGATACAACAACCTACCGAGTGCGTCAATCCCTTCCGAGGATTCTCGTTGCCCAACCCCTGCCAATGCGATATATTTCCCCCCAACCTGCCCGGAGGATTGCAGTTTCGATGAAGGTGGACCTCCACATACACACCCGCCACTCCCACGACTCCTTCCTGGCGCCGGAAATCATCGTCGAGACCTGCCGGCGGAAGGGGATGGGGGCCATAGCCATCACCGATCATCAGGTCGTTCTGGGGCGTCAGTGCGCCTCCGCGGCGGGCGGGGTCAGGGGCTCTTCCATGGCCCGCAGTATCTCATCGGCTCTGTACACCCGGTTGCGGGCTTTGCCGGTGATCTCTCGTACCAGGCCCGCCTCCTCTAGCTTCTTCAGGTAGCGCTGGGCAGCTTTGAACTCCACATCCAGTTGGGCTTCCATCTGGCGGGCGGTTATCACCGGGCTGGCGAACAGCACGTCCACGGCCTGCAACAGGCGAGCTGCTGCCCCGCGCGCGGTCTGGAATTGCAGCCGGTAGCTCTCTCGCAGGTCCTGCAGCCGCCGGGCGCGGGCGACGGCATCCTGGGACTGGGTGGCAATTCCCCGCAGGAAGAAATCCAGCCAATCCTCCCAGCTGCCGCGTTGGCTGACCGCCAGCAGCAGGTCGTAGTATGTCTGGCGGTGGGCCTCGAAATAGGCGCTCAGGTAAAGGAGAGGCTCCGGAAGCAGGTCCCAGGCGCAGAGCAGCAGGGTGATGAGCAGCCTCCCAATCCTGCCGTTGCCGTCCAGGAAGGGGTGGATGGTTTCGAATTGATAATGGATCAACCCCAGGCGCACCAGGGACGGAAGCCGAGAAGGCGCGTGGAGAAACTTCTCTAACTCGCCCAGCGCTTGGTTCATCTGGGGCACCGGTGGAGGAACGAAGGTGGCATCGTTGAGCGAGACCCCAGGTGGCCCGATCCAGTTCTGGCTGCGGCGAAACTCCCCTGGAGTTTGATGCTCTCCCCTCACCCCTTCCATGAGTCGGGCGTGGATTTCGAGCATGAGCCGCCCACTCACCGGAAGAGCTTGCAGCGCTTCCAGCCCATGCTCCAGAGCTCGCACATAGTTATGTACCTCGCGCACGTCCGATGCGGGGCCAACCGACGGAAGCTGACCTTCGTAGGCATAGAGGTCGGAGAGGGAAGCCTGTGTGCCCTCGATGCGGGAGGAAAGCACCGCCTCACGGCGCACGAAGGGGATGATCAAGAGATGCGGGTTGAGGAGCGACCGGCCCAGAAAACCGGATAGCTCCCCCAGCGCCCGGTCGGCCTCTGAAAGGGCGGCCACCAGCTGGGGATTCCAATCCAGCTTTGGGGGGAGGGGATGGGGCACGAAGGCCCAGTACTCTCCTCCGGCGACCCAAGTTGGCCGTCCGGCAGGACTATCGCGGAACGCCTCCGGATTCATCTCAGCTTTCCCCGCTCCTGAATAGGAACGTTATTGACAAGAACGACAATAAGCGGAAACCTTATTGCCATTTTAGGACAATAATGACAATAAGTCAATCCGGCCCCTGAATGCCTAGCTCTCGAACCCCAGTGTCTTCAGCGCCGAGTTTAACTCGGCATCCGCCTCCCACAGCCACGACTCGAGGATGGAGATGTCCAGCGTCTTCTCGCTCTGGGCCATGGGAACGCCTCCTGCGCTTTGGGTGCTCGATGCCGTCGAGTGAGGAGATGATATAAGGACCTCTTGGATGAGTCAAATCCGCGCCAGGCTCTCGTTGCTCAACCCGTGCCAATGCGATATACTTCCCCTCAACCTGCCCGGAGGAATGCGCTCTCGATGAAGGTGGACCTCCACATACACACCCGATACTCCCACGACTCCTTCCTGGCGCCGGAAGTCATCGTCGAGACCTGCCGGCAGAAGGGGATGGGGGCCATAGCCGTCACCGATCATCAGGCCATCGAAGGAGCCCTGGAGGTCAGGGACATGGCGCCTTTTCCGGTGATCGTGGGCGAGGAGATCCGCACGGCACAGGGGGAGATCATGGGGCTCTTCCTGGAGGAGCGGATCGAGCCTTGCGGGACTCTGGAGGAGGCGATTCAAGCCATCCGGGAGCAGAACGGGCTGGTATGCGTGCCCCATCCCCTGGACCGGGTCCGCAGGACGGCCATGGGGATGCAGACGCTTCTCCGGATCCTGGATCAGGTTGACATAATTGAGGTACTGAACTCCCGGGTCACCTTCCCCGAGGACAACCGGGATGCGCGGGAGCTGGCGGAGGAGAAGGGCATCGCCATGGGGGCGGGGAGCGACGCTCATGTGGCCTGGGAGATAGGCAAGGCTTACGTGGAGATGCCGCCTTTCAACGGGCGGGAGGACTTCCTGGAGGCCCTCCGGCAGGGGGAGATCGAGGGGGAACTGAGCGGCCCCTTCGTCCACGTCTTCTCCACGTTGAATAAGATGCGCCGTCGGATGGGGCTCTGAGGGCCTCCCCCGGGAACCCGCGGATGGATATGGACCAGGAGCGTATTCGCAACTTCTGCATAATCGCCCATATAGACCACGGCAAAAGCACCCTCTCCGACCGGTTCCTGGAGCGAACCGGCACCATCGAGCGTCGCGATATGATGGACCAGGTGCTGGACAGCATGGACCTGGAGCGCGAGAGGGGGATCACCATCAAGGCCAAGGCGGTCCGGATGAGCTACCGGGCCGAAGATGGCACCGACTACTGGCTGAACCTCATCGACACGCCGGGCCACGTGGACTTCGCCTACGAGGTATCCAGGGCGCTCGCCGCCTGCGAGGGGGCCATCCTGGTGGTGGACGCCGTCAAGGGCATCCAGGCGCAGACGCTGGCCAACCTGTACGTGGCGCTGGAACACGATCTGGCCATCGTCCCGGTGGTGAACAAGATCGATCTGCCCTCCGCCGACCCCGATGCGGTGGCGGAGGAGATGGCCGAACTCCTGGGCGTTCCTGTGGAGAAGGTGTTCAAGACCTCCGCCAAGGAGGGCACGGGCATAGAAGCGGTGTTGGAGGCGGTGATCGAGGAGATCCCTCCCCCCGGCGGCGATCCGATGGCCCCGCTTCGAGCTCTGGTGTTCGATTCCCATTACGATTCTTACAAGGGAGTGGTGGCCTACGTGCGGGTGGTGGACGGTGCCCTGTCGGGCGATGCGGAGCTCTACCTGATGGCGCGTCAGGAAGAGGTGGATGTGGTGGAGGTGGGGATCTTCCGGCCGGAGATGACCCCGGTTGACCGGCGGCTGGCGGCGGGCGAGGTGGGCTACGTGGCCACCGGGCTCAAGGATGTGAAGGAGTGGCCGGTGGGGGATACCCTGACCGAGCTGAACCGGCCCGTGAGTCAGGCGCTGCCGGGCTATCAGCTGGCCCAGCCCATGGTCTTCGCCGGCCTCTATCCCATGGATACCGATGATTACGAGGCGCTCCGAGACGCGCTGGACAAGCTGCGGCTCAACGATGCCTCCCTGACCTATACGCCCGAGACCTCCCAGGCTTTGAACTTCGGCTTCCGCTGCGGCTTCCTGGGGCTCCTGCATATGGACATCGTGAGGGAACGCCTGGAGAGGGAATACGATTTCGATCTGTTGTTGACCCCTCCCAACGTGGAGTATCAGGTGCTCCGACGCGATGGGGAAGTAGTCAAGGTGAACAATCCGGCGGACCTGCCCCCTGAGGGGGAGACCGAGGAGATTCACGAGCCCTGGGTGAGCCTCAACATCTTCATCCCCAGCGAGTACGTGGGACCGGTGATGGAGTTGACCATGGCGCGCCGGGGAGAGATGACTTCCATGGAGTATCTGGACGCGCAGCGGGTCCTGCTCAAATACGAGCTGCCTCTCTCCGAGATGATCGTGGATTTCTACGATCATCTCAAATCGAGAACGCGAGGCTACGCTTCCATGGACTACCAGTTCAGCGGGTATCGTCCGGGCGACTTGGTCCGTCTGGACGTCCTGGTGAACGAACGCCCCGTGGACGCGTTCTCGCTCATCGTCCACAGGGACAAGGCTTATCACCGCGGCGATGTGCTGGTGAGGCGGCTGAAGGAGAACATACCCAGGCAATTGTTCCGGATTCCCATCCAGGCTGCCATCGGGAATCGGGTCATCGCTCGTCAGACGGTAAAGGCGCTGCGCAAGAACGTGCTGGCGAAGTGCTATGGGGGGGACATAACCAGAAAGCGGAAGCTCCTGGAGAAGCAGCGCGAGGGCAAGAAGCGGATGAAACAGATCGGCGAGGTCTCGATCCCGCTGGAGGCGTTTCTGGCCGTGCTGAGGCTGGAGAGCTAGTTGTCGGAGATGCAGGCGACCGGGGCGATTGCGCGCGAGCCTCTCACCAGGTATCCCGTCACCTTCGTGCTGGCCATGTGTTCCAACTTCTTCTTCTTTTCCAGCATGTATCTCCTGGTGTCTCCCTTGCCTCGCTACGTGGACGCGCTGGGAGGGGGCCCGTTCATCGTGGGGCTGGCCATGGGGGCCTTTTCCATAACCGCCGTCCTCTCTCGCCCGCTGAGCGGAAAGGTGGTGGATAGAGCGGGCGCCAAACCCATGTTGATCGCGGGCGCGGCCAACTTCGGCATCGCCTCCCTCTTATACTTGTGGACCTCTTCCATCCCCCTGTTCATCGCCAATCGGCTGTTCAATGGATTGGGCATTGCCTTCTTCACCACAGCTTACATGGCGTTCATCGCGGACCTGGCCTCGGTCTCCAGGCGAGGCCAGGCGATGGGCATCGCGTTCGTCGCCCCCGGGCTGGCCTTGGTGATAAGCGTCACCTTGGGCGATGCGATCTTGAACCTGATGGGTTTTGATCAGATCTTCCTCACGGCGTCCGCCGCTGGTTTCTTGAGCATGGTCCTGGCGCTTCTGTTGCGGCCTCCCAAGGCCAGGGTCGAGTTCTCCGGAGCGACGAGAAACTTCTTGGCCGTCCTTCGGCAGCGCGGGGTCTGGCTGTCCACCCTGATGAGTGTGGTGGGCGCGGCTGCGTATGGAAGCGTCTTCACTTTCATGCCCCTGTTCGTGAACGGCCGCGGCCTGGACAATGTAGGCTACTTCTTCATGGCCTACGCGATCACCTTCATGCTGGCCGTGATGCCGGCAGGATCCCTCTCCGACCGCGTGGGCCGGAAGTGGGTCATCGTGCCTTCCATGGCGGGGACCGCCCTCGCCTTCTGGCTGCTGGCTCCGGCCAGCGGAGCCGTCTGGCTCTTGGGAGTCGCGGCTTTATATGGGATCATGTTCGCCTCGGGCAGGCTCGCCCTGGACGCCTTCCTGGTCGATCACGTGTCCCCGACGGTGCGTGGAACGGCTATGAGCATACAATATGGCGGCTTCGATCTGGGGGTGGGAATCGGGGGGTTCGTGATGGGTTTGGTCGTCGGCGCGTTCGGATATCCTGCCATGTACGCTCTTGTGGGTGTGCTGGTGCTGTTGAGCGCCCTGCTTTTCGCCCTCATGGGACACGATGTGGAGCGGCCGGCCTGAGACGGGGACCCTGGGCTCGGTGATATGCTGAAGGACGAGGCGATGGAATCCGAAGAGGTCTCAGAGGAAGTCGCTGGGATGAGAAACGACTCCGGCCGATGGTGGCTGCCCACGGCTGTGATCCTCCTGCTGGTCGTCGCGGCGAGCCTCCGGCTTTATGGGATTCGATGGGATGCCATACATCATCTTCATCCGGATGAGCGCTGGATAGTGATGGTGGCCACGGATATGTCGTGGCCCCGGGATCTGCTGGAAGCCCTCGACCCCCGTTCGTCGCCTTTCAATCCCTACTACGATGCGTCCGAGGGTATGCCTCGCTCCTTCGCCTACGGCTCGTTCCCACTTTACCTGCTGCGGCTGGTTTCCGTGGGGGTCTCCAGATTGCCCCTGGGGGGGGATGGGCTGGCTATGGCAGCTAACTACTCCGATCTGCCGCTGGTGGGACGACCCCTCTCAGCGCTGTTCGATCTGGGAACGGTGCTCCTGGTCTTCCTGGTGGGCCGTCGCGCCTACGGGCGATCCGTAGGATTGCTGGCCGCGGCCCTGGCTGCGTTCGCCGTGATTCAGATCCAGTTGTCGCACTTCTATGCCACCGACACCGTGGCCACTTTCTTCGTAATGGCCACCATCTACTTCGGCCTGGGCATCGCTCGTAGGGCCGATCACACGAACGCGATCCTGGGGGGGCTGTGCTGGGCGCTGGCCGTGGCCTCCAAGTTCAGCGCCCTGCCGGCGGGAGCGGTTCTGGCGGTGGCCTACGGGTGGGCGCTGTGGAGAGGGTCACATGGGGGATCGACGGCCGCCTGGGAGGGGGAGGGAGTCCGGTCGCCGGAGTCGCGACAGGAGCATGCGAACCAGGTGATCTACTTCGCGGTGCTCACCGCGATCGTCGCCGCAACGGCCTTCGCGCTGGTATCCCCGTATTCCCTCCTGGACTTTGACGGATTCGCCAGGAGCATCGGCGAGCAGGGCGAGATGGTCAGGGGAATCAGGGACTATCCCTACACCCGACAATATGCGGGCACCATCCCCTATCTGTACCACATCCAGCAGCAGGTCTTGTGGGGAGTCGGGCCTCTGGCGGGGGTGGTGGCCTTCGGGGGACTGATTTGGGCGACGATTCGAGCGATCCGGAGAAAGCGGGGGGAGGATTGGGTGCTGCTCGCCTGGGCGATCCCTTATTTCGCCATCACGGGCGGGTTCTATGTCAAGTTCATGCGCTATATGCTTCCCCTGATGCCCGTGCTCTACATCCTGGGCAGCGAGATGCTGCTACAACTCGGAGCCTGGCTGCGCCGGCGGGTGGGAGTCACGCGTTGGGCGCGAATGGCGCTGCTATGGTACGCCCTGATCGGGCTGGTGGTGCTGTCCACGGCTCTGTGGGCGCTGGCTTTCGTTCGCATCTACACTCGCCCTCACACCCGGGTGACCGCCTCCGAATGGATCTATAACAATGTGCCGATCGGATCGATATTGGCGATCGAGCATTGGGATGATGCTTTGCCTCTCGGCCTGCGAGTGGATGGGCAACTGCGCACCATCTCCGAGTACGAGGCGGTGACCATGGCGCTCTACGAGCCGGACAATGCCATCAAGTTCCAGCACATAGTTGACAACCTGCGGCGCGCCGATTACGTGATCCTGTCCAGCAATCGGCTCTACGGGTCCATCCCTCGACTGCCCGATCGATACCCCCTCACCACCCGCTACTACGATGCCTTGTTCGCCGGAGAGTTGGGCTTTCGGCTGGCGAAGCAGTTCAGTTCGTACCCGGGGTGGGGCGACATACGGATCGTGGACGATCACGCCGACGAGAGCTTCACCGTCTACGATCATCCCAAGGTGCTGATCTACGGGAAGGTGAGGGATCTGAGCGACCCGGAGTTCCGGTCGGTTCTGGGGTCCGGTTGGGTGGTTTCGCCGGAATTGCCTCCCGCCGAGGGGCGCGGGGGAGGCAGGTCGTTGATGCTGGACGGGCCGGTGGAGGATCTCCCGGCGGTCGATGACTTTCGCTGGAATCATTGGGCCAGTGGGAGCACCGGGATGGCCGTTTTCACCTGGTGGCTGGCCTTGGAAGCCATTGGCCTTCTGGTGCTCCCACTGTGCTATGTGATCTTGAGTCCCCTGTGGGATCGGGGCTACACTTTCGCCAAGACGATGGGGCTCTTGCTGATCACCTACCTTACGTGGCTTCCTGCCAGCCTTTCCCTGTTGCCCAACCGGCTGTCCACCATCGCGGCGGGCGCCATCCTGTTGGCGGTGCTCTCGACCGTGGCGTTTCTCTGGAAGCGACGGCAGATGGTGGCCTTTTGGCGGAGCCGGCTCCGGTGGATCGGCTTCGTCGAGCTCGCCTTCACCCTCTCCTTCGTGGCCTTCGTGGGCGTGCGCGTCCTCAACCCCGACCTTTGGCAGCCGTGGCTGGGCGGCGAGAAGCCCATGGAGTTCGCGTTCCTCAACGCCGTTCTCAAGAGCCCCTATTTCCCACCATATGACCCCTACTTCGCCGGGGGCTACATCAACTACTATTACTACGGCTACTTCGTCATCGCCATCTTGATCAAGATCACGGGGACAGTCCCATCCGTCGCCTTCAATTTGGCCATCCCGTCGCTCTTTGCCCTCACCATCGTCAATGCCTTGTGCATGGGCCGCATGCTGGGGCGGAGTTGGGCCGCCGGGGTGAGCGCCGCCGTGGCGGTAGGCGTGTTGGGCAATCTGAGCGGGGGGATGCAGTTCGTCGAGTGGTTCGGGAAACTGGGCGGGCTGCCGTTCAGGAGCGCCATCCCCGGCCTGGAGGGGTTGGTGAGGATGATTCCAGGGCTGTTTCGATGGGGCATCGAGGGTTTTCCTCCGATCGCCTTCGATTACTGGCGCAGCACGCGCTTGATCCCCTTCGCCATCAATGAGTTCCCCTTCTTCAGCTTCCTGTTCGCCGACCTCCACCCCCATATGATGGGACTCCCGTTCACCGTCCTGTGCCTGGGGCTGATCTGGTGCGTCCTGCGGCGGACCTCTGAGCTGTGGGATCGCGTCGGAAGTGCGCGTGTCTCATGGCGTCGGCGGTTCGCCTGGAGGGACCTGGGCCTGGCTGCTTTGCTCGCCTTGACCTTGGGCGCTCTGGCCACCATCAACACCTGGGACCTGCCCACCTACCTGGGGCTGGTGGGGCTGGTGCTCCTGATGGGGCTGCTACGGGGCGGCTGGGAATGGCATCTGCTGTGGCCCGTCCCGGGGGCGGCGGCGCTGGCCATGGCTAGCCTGCTCCTCTACTGGCCTTTCTTCGCCAATTACCAGGCCCTTTACGTGGGGATAGGGTGGGTTGAGGCGCGGACGGACTTCGAGCCTTTTGCGGTGATCTGGGGCCTGTTTCTCTTCTTGATCTCCTCCTATTTGCTGAACAAGCTGCTCACCGACCGGGCCCGCGACCCGGCCTCGCGCTTTCTTCGTCTCGTGCTGCGACGCTGGGAGAGGTTGCCGCACCTGGTCGAGCTTCACCGGGCGCTGGTCGGAGGCGATGGGAACGCGCATCGATGGTGGCTCACGTGCTTGGCGGTCGGCGGCCTGGTCCTCGTCGCGTTGCTGGTCGTGCAGCAGTGGATGCTGGCGTGGATCTTCGCGTTGCTGGCATTGACGGCGCTCCTTCTCTCAAGGCGAGGACTGCCGGATGAGGAGAGGTTTTTGTTGCTTCTTCTGCTCGCTGGAGAGGCTATTCTCCTGGGATGCGAACTCATCTACATGAAGGATTTCCTGGACGGCAGCGAGTACCGGCGCATGAACACTATCTTCAAGTTCTACATCCAGGTCTGGGTCCTCTGGGGAATCGGCGCGGGGGCTCTCCTTCCGCGCCTGTGGAGCCGGGTGGTGCGCTGGCGGGCGGCGCGATGGGGGGCGGCGTGGACGGCGATTCTGGCCATCCTCCTGGGGGCAAGCCTCATCTACCCGATCTGGGGCACGCGAGCGCGCGTGGCCGACCGGTTTCCCGGCGCGCGTCCTCCCATCGGAACCCTGGACGGGATGGACTTCATGCGGGTGGGCTCCTATACCTGGCCGGATGAGAGCAATCGAATCGAGTTGCGTTACGATTACGAAGCCATACGGTGGCTCCTGGATAACGTCCCGGGGACGCCGGTGGTCGCTGAGGCCGCTTTGCCATACTATCGTGAGGGGGGCATGCGGGTGGCCAGCT
>SDBU01006581.1_pt1 | contig 13621 bp, 12 predicted proteins | sample 2277071 | NCBI WGS metagenome assembly SDBU01 (sample SAMN10397929, study PRJNA504765) | marine sediment metagenome | isolation source: marine sediment core GS08_GC12, 126 cmbsf | place: Arctic Ocean: Gakkel Ridge, Loki's castle | collected 2008
ATGAAAAAAATACTATTAACTTTAGTCTTAGGAATATTTCTTATTACTTTAGCAAGTGCTTCATTAGTTGATTTTGAAACTATAGCCCAAAATGATTGTATAAATATTTCTCAAACCTGTGCAACTTGTACTTATGTAAATATATCATCAGTGAGTACTAGGGAAAATTCAAATTTAATATCAAATGTTGAAATGAATTTATTTGGAAATTCTGAATGGAGGTATGAGTTTTGTAATACAAGTTATTTAGGAAGATATGATGTAAAAGGTCAAGGTGATATAAATGGTATTGATTCTTCTTTTGCAGTTAAGTTTTATACAACTACTACTGGGATAGAAGAAAAATCATTTTTCTTAAACCCTATTTTAATCTTTTTAACTCTCTTTTCTTTTCTTTTTATTGGATTAGGTATTGCTATTAAAATTCCTGCACTTGGATTTATAGGTTCTATCCTTCTTGTATTAGCTGGAATGTACACTCTAATTTATGGATTTGGCGATATAATAAATTTATATACACAAGGTGTTGCTATGGCACTTTTAGGATTAGGATTTATTTTTATGTTTTCTTCTGCTTATGAATGGTTTAAGTGGGGGGAAGAAGAATAAATATTTATATAGATGAAAGGGGGTTAGAAATATGGAAGGTAAAAATGAAAAATATGAAGAAAGAATACCAGAAGTAAATACTTCTAGAGCTATAGATATTTCTCAGGAAGTTCCTAAAGAATCTGAAGAAGAATATTTTGATGAGGGCTATCCTGGTGAAGGAGATTATGTTGAAGAAGAATTTCCTGTAGAATTTGAAGATGATGAAGATTGGGAAGCTGAAGCAGGAGGTTCTGAACCAACACCTTTAGGAGGTATTTATGGTTTGTTCAAAGATGTTCTTAAAAAACCAGATACTAAAAGAGTAAGTAATCTTACTAAAGAAGAACTTGGTATTTGGAATTTAAGTGTTAGAGATTGTGAGAGAATTGCATTAATTGCAGAAACATTTCACCATCCAGGAGTAGCTAAATTTTTTAGAAATCAATCAAGAATTATAACAGATACAGCAATGTCAAGAGGAGGTTGGTTTACAGAATTATTTATTACTTCAAAAAAATATGCTTCAAGAGATAGCTCTTCAAGTATATCAAACCTTCCGCAATTTAATAAAAAATCTAAATGGAGAGTATTTTCGGAAAGAGAAAGTCAGCCAGTTCAAGAACCGATGGAGTAAAAGAAGGCTGGGAAGATTCTGATAGAAGTATTAAGAATTTAACAAAAGAGTTCTTAATTGATATGAAAAAATTTAGTCAAGCACAAAAGATAAGTTTAATTTATACTAATTTGACTAAAAAGAAACCAGACCCTAATTTGGGTACAACTAGAAAGTTAAATAGAATTCTTTTTGAACAAAAGTTTGGTGCTAAAATAGAACATACTAAAAAGTTTATGAAGAAGAAGAGAAAATTTAAGTTTCCTTTTAAGTGGAGGAGAGTAATGAAGCTTGCTAATAAAAAAGGAAGACAAATTCTTGTTTGGTACTTTAATAGAAAAGGAGTTATTGAACATCCAAAACTTCATCCACTTTATGCTTCGGATATGATTATTATAAGAAATAAACCTCATGAAGTAGACCCAAGAGCATTTTGGAGATTAGGGAAACACCAATGTCTTTGTATAAAAGAGATTGATAGAAGACCTATAAGTAATCTTGATTATGCTGAAATTAAAGCTAGAGGAGATTCTACTGATTCGGATGATTTTATAATAAAAGCGGCAATGCAAGCTGTTATAGGAGGAGTTAAGAAAAAAATGAAGATGAATAAAGGAGTTCTGATTGCTTTAGGAATCATAGCAGCAATAGTAGTAGTTTTCTTAATGTCTAGATAAAATGACGGAAGAAAGTGTTTTAGTTTTTAAAAGGAAGGGAAGAAGGACAGAAGTGAAAGTAACTAAAAAGATGAGAGGAGGTTATACTCCTGATAATTGTGTGAGAGTTGTAAATTTTAAGAACTTTAAAGACTTAGCTCTTTTTTTACATGATTTGGAGGACCTTTGGTCTGCTCCGGTTGAAAAAGCTGTTAAACAATATTTAGCAGATAAGAAAGATAATTGGCCCTTTTAAAAGGGCTCTTTTTCTTTTTTTATAATTTTTAAAATCACAAACATTTAAATAATCTAGTATATTGATACTACTAGTAAAAATGTTAGAAAAAAGACAAAAAGTTATAACTGAACTAGGAAAAATTAATCAGGTAAAGTTTTTTGAACCTACTGCACAAGAACTTCATTACCAAAAGAATCATTTGGTTAGAAGAGTTCAAAGACAAGAAGCTAAAGTGTTTATTAGTAAAATAGAACAAAAAAGAGTAAAACTTAAAGCTGATTTGAAAAAGATTGATAAATATCTTTTAAAATTGAAAGAAGGTAAAAAAGCAGTTAAACCAGTTATTAAAATAAGTGGTATGCCTGTAATGAAGCAAACAAGAGTTCATTCTAGAAGAAGATTATCAAGAGTTAGGTAATAATTAAATCTAGAAAGTAGTAACAACAGAAAAAAGGAAATTGAAAATAGATATTAATTTAAAATAAAATGGGAACATTAATTGGAGATATAATTCAGAGAAGAAGGGAAAGGAAAGAAAGAGAAAGATTAAAAACAGACCTTAAAGTTTATAAACCTTCAGAAGTAACTGAAGCAGGAGGAGGATTTATTTCTACTACTGACCCAAGTTTTACTGCTGGAACTGTTCCAACAAGAGTTATTTCAGGAGGAGGTGGAGGAGGTTCATATACCCCGCCTTCAGGAAGTACAACACCAGCACAAGGATTTGAATTTGGTGGTCAACCTACTCCAATAGTAGATAGTCAAGTATTTGGTCCAACACAACCACCATTACCAACAACATCACAATTATTAACTGGAGCTCAACAAGATATTGTAACAAAGTTTGACCAACAAAGAAAATTTGATAGAGGAAGAGAAATATATGACCCTAGAACTGGAACATATCAAACTTCTCCTTATGGTCCTGGTGCTGGTGGTACTATAATACAAAGAATTCCTTCGCCAGCAGAACAAAGAAGAATAGATGAAGCACAAAGAAGAGGGGAGTTTGGTTATCTTGTAGGGGGAGCTTCTAGAAAAGATATTAGAGATGCGTCTCAGGCTCAAGATAAAATTTCATCTATTTCAGAAAAGATAGGGCAACAAGTATTAGATATTGAAAGTCAACAACAAAGAATAGAATCAGATTGGAGTAGTTATATTAAAAATGGAGTATTTGTTGGAACACCTTCAGAGTATGCAGTGTATAAAAGAAGTTATAACAAATTAAATAAAGATATTAATATTTATAATAGAGAAAGAATAAGATTAAAAGGATATGAAGATATATATAAAAGAGCTGGTGGAATTATTTCAGAGAAGGGACGTTTAGAAATGCCAAAGACTGGTTTTCAAAAAGTTGTTGGAGCTGTTCAAAGAGTAATTGAAAAGGTACCTCCAGTTTTAGAACAAGAAATTTCTCCAGTTGTTTTGGGTATTGGACCTTTTGGTGCAAGAGTAGAAACAGGAGTGACTCCTGGAGAACTTGCAGCTTATACTAAAGAAGGAATTGAATGGGAGCTTGGAGCAGTTAGAGAAATGTGGACAGATGTTTATGGTAAAGCTCTTGAAAGAGTTCCAGTAAAGAATTGGCCTGGAAGATGGGTTGGAGGAGAATATGAGACTAAACCACAAAAAGGAACTAAAGAATGGGAAGAAGCAATAATTGCTGGAAGAGTTATACCTATAACTCCAGAACAAGTTGGAAAAGGTGTTGAAACAGCAGTTAGATTTGGAGCATATGTAACTCCAGCAGGATTACCCATACTTGGAGTTGAAGCAGCAGCAGGAATAGAAACAGTTAGACACCCTGAAAGAGAAGCTGGAAAAATATTTAAAGAAGAAATATTAATGCCCTATGAAGAACAATATGGTAAAGCTGAAAGTTCTACTATTAAAGAACTAAGAGCAGAATATCTCCCTGGAATAATTGAACAAGTTAAATTTAAAGGAGCAGTTGAAGCAGGAACTTCTCTTTTTTTCTTAGGAGCAGCCGGTTCCTTTAAAGCAGGACAACAAATTATAAAGACTACAGTTCCTAGAGGAAAATATCTTGGAATGACACAAAAACAATATCAAGTAGCAATTAAAGAGGCAGAAAAAGAATTGATTAAATTAGGTAAGCAAGATATTGCTTGGATTGGTAAAGTTGAAAAGGAAGCAGGAAAAGTTTTTATTAGAGGTGAACAAAAATTAGGTAAATTAAAAAGAGATGTTAAAGTTTTTGGAGAACTTAAAGAAACAGAAGCAGGAAAAGTTTTTATTCCTTATGGAGAAGGAGAAGTTGTTGGGGAAGGAGTAATGTTGTTAGGAAAGAAAAAGATTCCTTATCAATATTTAGAAGCACAAAAATTTGAAGTTGGAGCAGATGCTATTAGTGTAAGTGCAGGAGAACTTATTAGTCATCCAAAGTTAATTAAAAAAATCCCAAGCAAAATTAAATTGTTGAGGGAAAGTTCTTTAATTCCTGAAAAAATGAAGCCAGAATTTATGAGAGTAGAAGAATTTTTGGGAGGAAAAATTAGAGTACTTCCTGAACCTTTAAGAGAATTAGAAACATATAAAATTCTTGGTAAAACTACTACAGTTCCAAAAGCAGGAACATTTGCATTATATAAAGTAAAGCCAAAATATTTAACATCAACAGCAAAGGTTGAAAGAGCAATTAAAAAACAATTAAAGGAAAATATTTATTTTGGGGGAGATGTTGTAAAAAGTATTGCACCACAAGTAGCAGTAAAAATTAAACCAAAAACATTTTTAGTGTCTGGAAGAAAAGAAGCAGGATTATTTTTTGTAAAAGAAGCTGAGAGGGAAGTTAGATATGGTATGAGAACTGTTGGAGGTAAAAAAACTCCTTTTGCAAAAACATATGCTGAATTAGAACAACCAATTTTAATTAAAACTCCAAAACTTCCTAAACCTCGAAAGTTAATAAGTGAAATAAAATCAGTTACAGAAACTGGTATTTATGGAGCTCCTAGAATGGTAGGAGGAACAGGAGAAGTTTCAAGTGAATATTGGGGAACAGGAATGTATGAAACACAAGGAGTATCTACAGTTCAATTACCAGGAGCTATTCAACTATCTTTATTAGAAATTAAACCAAGAGAAGTTTATTCACCATCAATTGTAACAAGAACAACTACAAAAGTAGGACAGGTAGAACAATTAAAAACAGAATCTTTAATGGAACAAGAACCTGTATTAAAAATAGAACCTGTATTCAAAACAGAATCTTTATTTAAACAAGCTCAAGAATTAAAATTACCACAACAATTAAAATTAGCACAAGCACAAGCACAAATTCAAATACCAAGGCAAGTTGTTAGACCAAGTCAAATACAAAGACCAAGTCAAATACAAAGACCAAGATTAAGATTTACTAAGATATTTCCAAGAGTTAGAATTTGGAAGAAACCAATAACACCATTAAAATTAAGAAAGCCAGTTCCAAAACAAGGATATACTTTTGAAATAAGAAGAAAAGGAAAATGGCAAAGAGCTAAATTACCTTTTGCATTTGCTACAGAAGCAGGTGCAGAAGCGATTGCTCAAGAAAGAGTTTTAAAAGAAGCAGCAGCTTCTTATAAAATAGTAAAAGCAAAGCCAGGAAAGAAAGTTGTAAGAACTAGAAAAACTCCTAGCCCATATAGAAAAGTTTTGTTTAGACCAGGAAAAGAAAAAGGTGTGATGGTTCAAAAGAAATTATTAAGGATTTTATCTCCTGGAGAAAAGAAAGAAATTTCTTATGCTGGAGGAATAGCAAGAATGAAAAAAACACAACCAGGATTTTTTAAGCAGCCAAAGAAAGTAGTTAAGAAAAAAATAACAAAGAAAAAGAAAGGGGGAAAGAAATAATGACAGATTTAAATACAACAAAGAGAGAAATTATTGATAAGATAATTGAAATACAATCTATCCCTAGACCAATGCATTCAGCCCAACAATTACATGGTGGTATGATGGGTAGAGCACAACGACAGATGGATAGAGAATATTATAAAAAGTTAATGGTTCAAAAGACTAAGCTTCAATCTGATTTAAAATCGATAGAAGAGTATGAACAAAAGCAATTAAGTTTACCAATAAAAGGAGCCCCTTTAGTTCCTGTTCCTAGTGTAAGCTTATGGGATAGACCATTACCAAAAAGACAATTTACAAGGATAAAATCAAAAAGGAGATTAAATAGAATAAGATAAAATGCCATACGAACATACAAGAGACGTAATACACAGGGAAAGAGATAGAGAAGAAAAAGAAAGAGAAAGACTAGCTTTCATTTTGAAGGAAGAGGAAAAAAAGAAAAGACAACATTTTTCAAATGGACAAAAGAAAATTATTTATGTTGGTAAAAGAAGATACTTGTCTAATGAGAAGAACTATATAAACTTGATGAAAGGAAATAAGATTAAAGTTAATGGGTCTCAAGTTTTTGATGTTTATATTTAAATTAAAAATGCCATTTAAAAGTAAAAAACAAAGAAGTTATTTGAAAAGAGAAAAGCCAGGGATTTATAAGAAGTGGAAGAAAAAATATGGTTTGAAGATAAAACCAAAAGGAGGTATTAATATGAAGAAAAAAAGAAAACCAACAGCATGGAATATTCATTCAATGAAGGTTTATAAAGAGATGAAAAAGAAAGATAAAGATATTAAATTTTCAGATGCATTGAAGAAAGCGAAAGCAACTTACAAACCTAAAAAATAAATAAAAATGAAATTAAAGGACATAGCAACAATAACTAGAAATAGTCGTACGAAACAGATTTCTTTCTGCTTGAAAGCAAAACAATTAAAGAAGAAAAATATTACTCCTGAACAATTATTGGAAGTTACTTTTATTAAACCTAAAGTAAAATTTTATAAGAAAGATAACTAATTCTAAAAAATCTTAAAAATCACAAACATTTAAATAAGTTGCTTGTGTATGTCTTGTGTATGGAACAAAGGACAAATATTCAAATAGAACATAAAACTTTAGAGAAATTGAAGAAATCAAAACGATATCCAAGAGAAACTTATGATGAAATGATAAATAGGTTATTAAAATTAAAAAGGAGAGTAAAATGAATAAGAAATCGCAAGCTAAAATAACATATGGGTCTGTAGGGGTTATACTTTTGATTGTAATTTTTAGTGCTTATTTTATATTGGTTCTTCCTCTAATTTCCGCTAGTCCAGATTTAACAGATGGGCTTATTTCATATTGGAAATTAGATGAGGTAAGTGGAGCTGTAGAAGATATTCATGGTGAAAATGATGGAACTAATTATGGAGCTGATACAAACCAAGCAGGGAAAATTAATACTGCTTATAATTTTATCGACACGAATAGTGATTATATTAATGTCCCATATAGTGCAACACTTAATCCTGCTCACATAACAATAAATCTTTGGTTTAAAGCCATAAAGGAGGGGAATGGTGGAGTATTGATAAGTCAATCCAGGATACCTGGTACATTTTCAAATTATATGGGAACGGGCAATGATGATATGGTATATACAAATGTGTATTCTTCAAGTGGGGGGTTGACTTTAAAAAGTGAGGTTGGTGATTGGGATTCAAATGAGTGGAATATGTTCACTTTTACTCATGATGGAACTACTATGAAACTTTATGTTAATAATATATTAGTTGATAGTGGAGTAAAGTCAGGAAATTTAAGGACATCCACAAATGCTTTCCTTATTGGAGATATATATGGTAATGGAGCTTATTTTGATGGACTTATAGATGAAGTAGGAGTTTGGAATAGAGATATAACAACAGATGAAAGAACAAGTTTGTATGCTGCAAGAGATGGATTTGGTTATCCTTTTATAGAAGAAGATATAATTCCTCCAACATATTCAGATGCTCAAACAAATACAACAGATGCGGGAGCACCTGTTTTATTCTCAATTTTATATGATGATGATACTGCATTAGAAGATAATGGACAATATATTTTCTCTACAAATAATACAGGAGTTTGGGTAAATGAATCAGAAGTTAATTTTACAGCGACTTCAGAATGGGCAAATGTTACAAAGACCTTAAATTCAACAGGAGGATTGGTTATTGGTTATAGATGGTATGCTGATGATAATGAAGGAAACAATAATAACACTGGAATTTATACTTTAACAACCGTTGACATAACACCACCAACCTTTGATGAAAATCCAGTAAACATATCTATTGATTATGGAATAAGCATATCACAAGAAATAAATGGTTCTGATGAAACTGAATTTGATAATTATGCTATCAATTGGACATATAAATATTCTATAGGTTTTACTTCTGGGGTTCTAACAAACACTTCAGCACTAGGAGTTGGAATAGATTTAATAAATATTACAATTAATGATACGTCTGATAATATTGCTTATGCTTTAATGAGGGTTGAAGTAAATAAAACAATTCCAGAAGGGAGTTTAACTATAAATTATTCAACTTGGACAATAAATGAAACACAGTCTGTTATAATAGGGTTAAGTGAAAGTAATTCTGGAGATGATGATTTAACATATATAGTTTATAGAGATAATGTTGCAAAATCTACAGGAGAAACTTGGAGTCCTGCTTTGGGAACTTATGATTATGTTTTAAATACTACAGGAGGAGCAAACTGGACAGCTAATGCAAGTATGGATGTACAAATATTAACAGTTAACGATATAACAAATCCTTCAATAATAATAACTTATCCTATTGCGACGACTTACTCAGAAAATGTGAGTAGTTTAAATTATACATATACAGAAACTAATCCAGATTCTTGTTGGTATTCTACTGATAATGGTGCAACAAATTCTTCTGCGGTAAACATGGGGGTTAATTTTACAAATGTTGTTTCTGTTGGAGATTCTAATACTTGGTGGGTTTATTGTAATGATACAAGTAATAATAATGTTAGTGATTCTATAACTTTTTCTGTAAATAAACTTTGGTATAATACAGGATATCCTTTTGCAAACCAATCTTTTAGAATTAGCGAATTTATAAATGTTAGTGGGACAAGTTTTACTTTAGGGGGAGAACCATATACTTTACAAGGAGTAGATGCGTATTACTTAGTTGATTATGCAACTAATTTTACTTATGATGATAATGGGAATGAAATTAATAATAGCCAAGAAGCTGTTCTTGAAATTTTGAATGAGGCTTATTATTTAAATATAAATGTTATCCGTACTTGGGCTAATATGCAAGGGAGCGATGATAGCCATTGGGTAATAAATGAAAGCGGAGGGCATTATAATTTATTTGAAGTTGGAGAACCAGGAAATTATAGTAATAAAACTCTTGAGGCTCTTGATTGGGTATTATATCAAGCAAGTCAAAGAGATATAAGATTACAATTAGTTTTAATAAATAATTGGAATGATTATGGAGGAATGAGATGGTATGTTCAAAAGTCACCAACAACAGATAAAACCTATGAATGGATAAATGATACAGCTGACCCTCATTATTGGGAATTCCACGACCAATTTTATGATGATGAAAATTGTAGAACTTACTATAGAAATTATATAAATATGTTATTGAATAGAAATAATACTTATACTCATGTTTTATATAAAGATGACCCAACTATTTTTGCATGGTTACTAGCTAATGAACCAAGGGCTAAAAGCGACTCAAGAAGTGTGGGGGGAGATGATAGTTTAATTTTAAATTGGACAATAAATATGACTGCCTATATTAAAAGCATAGATACAAATCATCTTGTAGGATTAGGAATTGAAGGTTGGGGTAATCCGTGGGAAGGAACAGACATGATTGTTAACCACAATAATACTGGTGTTGATTTTGCCACATTTGAATTACATCCAGAACAATGGAATTGGTTTGCAGAAAGAAGTGAAGGGTCTGATAATTTGGATTGGATTACTGGAGGAATAAATGATAATGACACTATTGATTGGTGGACAACTGGAACGGGTTATAGTTATAATAATAGATATGAAGGAAGTTATATTCCTGATTATAGTCCAGCATTAGCAAGGCACGGTTATGACAATTGGATTAAACAAAATGTAGAATGGGCAAATGATTTAGGGTTACCTGTTTTATTACAAGAAGTTGCTATGCCTACAAGTTCTCAAAATGCTCAAAAAGATAGATTTTTTCAACAAACAATTAATTCTTTCTTTAGTAATGGAGGAGATGGTTTATTATATTGGAATTTGAATCATGATAATTACTATTATAGTACAGAACCAGATGGTATAATGGATGATGGTTATAGTTTTTATTTATCTGATGACTTATTCTTAAAAAATAAAAGTGCAAGTGTTATTGATGCGATGAATTTTACAAAGTATGATAATGGTGGGGAGAGTTGGATAACAGAATTAAATAATTATAAATATGATTTTGTATTTAATGTTGGAATAGCAAGTGATACTGTAATAGATAATTGTACTTTATACCTTAATGTTTCTAATGGAACTTGGAGTGGATATTATGCAGACCAATCAAATTCTACTAATATTGTTTATAATGAGGATTATACTTTTACAAAGCAATTTGAAAGTAATGATGAGGAATTTTATTGGTATACTAAATGTTATGTTGATAGTACATTTGTAAATTCGACTGTTAGTCATGTTCAGATTAAGTCAACGACGCCGGTAATTAGTTTAGTAAATCCAGGGAATAATACTTTTCATAATAATAATTCACTTAATTTATTTTATAATGTTATTAATGATATAGCAATATCTTTTTGCGAGTTATATGTTGATGATAATTTAAATAAAACAGATTATATTGTTTTAAGGGATGTAACCCAAGGTTTTTTAGTTAGTGGTCTTTCAGAAGCAGCCCATAATTGGTCTGTTAAGTGTACAGATATTGATAGTAATGAAGGTTTCTCTAGTGTAGGGAATTTTACAATAGATTTAACGCCGCCAACATTCGTAACAATTCCAGCAAATACTTCAATAAATTATAAACAAGGTTTTGGAGTTTATTTTAATGCCACAGATGAAACTGAATTTGATACCTATGCAATAAATTGGACAACCTTATTTACAATAAATTCTACAGGGTATTTAAAAAATTCAACTTCAAGTATAGCAGTTGGAACATATTTAATTAATGTTACAATAAATGATACAGCTAATAATGTAAATTCTACAATTTATAGAGTTGAAGTAAATCAAAGTGAAGATGATTGTGGGGTTTGGTTGAATGATACTTCTCCTATTACTTATCAGAATTCTATAACAGTACATACTAATTGTACAAGTGCATATACACTTAAGTTAAATAATTCAGCAATATCAAACAATACAGATTATATCCTTGGAGCAAGTCTTTGGAATTTTAGTGTTCAAAGGACAGATGCTACAAATTATTCAAATATTTATTATGAAGTATTATTAACTGTTGACAAAGCAGTTCCGACAGGAAGTTTAACTAATACTGATACTTGGACAGAACCATATTTAGAAGAGGTAACAATTGGATTTTCAGAAAGTAATATAGGAGACGGCGATGTAACTTATAAAATTTATAGAGAAGGAGTTGATAAGGGTAGTGGAGAAACGGTGACTTTAGGGGTTGGCACTTATGATTATGTTTTAAAGACTACAGGTGGTGCTAATTGGACAGCTAGTGCAAGTATGGATACACAAACGTTAACAGTGACTAAAATAAGTCCATCATCAAATATGGATATAGATGGAACAACACCTATAATCTATCCAACAATTTCTGATTTTTCAGGAAGTGAAACAAATACTGGAGATGGGGGTTGTTCTTATTCTATGGATAGAAGTAATAGAATTTATGGTGTAGGTGAATCTCCAATAACATTTGAATATTCAACTTCTGGATGTGCTAATTATACTTCTGGGGATGTGACAAAAAATTTAGTGGTAAATCAGAATACAACTTATACATTATCAATAACTGGGAATACTCCAATAATTTATAGTACTGTTACAGATGTTGTTGGGGGAAATTGTCCTGTGGAATTATCTTGTTCTTTAGATAAAGTAAATAAGGTTTATGCTGTTGGTACAGAAACATTTAATTATTCAACATCAGGCAATACAAATTATTCTTCAAAATATATAACAAAAGGAATTGTTATAAATAAAGGAATTTTAGCAGCGTCGATTTCAAATAGTAAACAAGACACTTTTTTTCATGATGGTTCTCCAGCAAAGATTGGGATTTCTGAATCAAATATAGGTGCTGGAGATGTAACTTATGTTTTATGGAAAGATGGTATAAATATTGGAACAAATGATTCAGAGGAAGATATTGGAGTTTATAATTATTTACTTAATTCAACTGGGGGAGCAAATTATAGTTCAAGTGTGAGTTTAGGTACACTAACTTTAACTATTAAAACAATATATCCAGATTTAGTTAAAAGAATAATACAAGTTCTTCAAGCTTTGATTGTTCTTTCGAGTGTGGTTTTAATCCTTTTCACAGTTAAGTCATTTTATGAGGAAGAAAGAACACTTGGAGAAATGATTAGAACTAGTCTTTATGTTGGGCTTGGTGCATTTTTATTAATTTTATTAATGCCAATAATGATTAAGTATATAGCAGATTTGATAGTTTAGCATAGATTTTTAAAATCACAAACATTTAAATAATTTGTTCTATTAGTTTTATTAGTAAAAAATGAATAAAGATTATGAACAAAAAATGAAACACTTGAAACTTCAGCAACAAACCCAAGCAGAACAACTTGCAATGCAGCAAGATATGAGATATCGTGATGACCCTTCAGAAGATAGATGGTTGAATGAGGCTTCTATTGAAAGCCCTAGAGAAGATGATACTTATGGTATTCATCCTCAGAAAAAGCCTTCATTTATAAAAAGGTTTTTAAGTGGTTTTGGCTCAAGAATTTCTAAGCCTAGGGATGCTTCAAATAAGCGGCATTTTGAATTACACAGAGAGAATGCAAGAAGCATGTTAAATTATGAAAATAAGTTTAACAGACCTTTTGGACCACGGGGAAATGATAAACTTAGTTTAATGGGCTCAGAACAAAAAAGTAGGATAGCACCATTAAGATTTACAACAGCTCCAAAAATAGGTTCATTAAAAAAGTTTACAAATAACTTATCTATGTGGCGTGTGTAAATAATATTCAATTTTTTAAGAAAGATTAACTAATTCTGTTACTACTTTAAAGTGATTAGAAAAGTTTATAAAGGGTGATTACTATCCTTATAGTATGGAAAGAGTAATAGCAAAGGTAAGAGTAAACAAATTGAATGGACAGAAAACTATAACCATTCCCAAAGAGAGTTCTATTAAAGCTGGGGATTATGTTGAAGTTATTCTTGTGAAATAAAATGCCTTATAAAGATAAAGAGAAAGAAAGAGAGTATTATCAAAAGAATAAAGAAAAGTTGAAAAGATATGGAAAGGAATATTATTTTAAGAATAAAAAAAGGATAAAAGAACAAAAAAAAGAATATTTGCAAAGACCAGAAGTAAAAATAAAAAATAAAAAATATCATAAAGAATATCGTAAAGAATATAATAAAA
>SDBU01006582.1_pt1 | contig 13618 bp, 10 predicted proteins | sample 2277071 | NCBI WGS metagenome assembly SDBU01 (sample SAMN10397929, study PRJNA504765) | marine sediment metagenome | isolation source: marine sediment core GS08_GC12, 126 cmbsf | place: Arctic Ocean: Gakkel Ridge, Loki's castle | collected 2008
CATATACGTTCCCTGAGCCATCTACTGCTACATCAGATGGAACATAAAATTGCCCATCGTTCCAACCCTCAGTTCCCCATTTTGCCAGGAAATTTCCGTCTGAATCGAACTTCTGGATGCGGTCGTTGCTTCTATCAGCCACATACACGTTCCCTGAGCCATCTACTGTTATTCCTTCTGGATTCCAGAACTGCCCATCGCCATCACCCGCAGTTCCCCATTTTGTCAGGAAGTTGCCTCCTGAATCGAACTTCTGGATGCGATCGTTATTACTATCAGCCACATATACGTTCCCTAAGCCATCTACTGCTACACCAGATGGATCATCGAACCGCCCATCGTCAGAACTCCACTGTCCCCATTTTGTCAGGAAGTTGCCATCTGAATCAAACTTCTGGATGCGGTAGTTCCAAGAATCAGCCACATATACGTTTCCTGAGCTATCTACCGCTATACCGTATGGATAATCGAACTGCCCATCGCCATCACCATAGGTTCCCCATTTTATCAGGAAGTTGCCATCTGAATCGAACTTCTGGATGCGGTCGTTCCAAGAATCAGCCACATATACGTTCCCTGAAACATCTACTGCTATATCAGATGGCCAATCGAACTGCTCATCGCCATCGCCATAGGTTCCCCATTTTGTCAGGAAGTTGCCATCTGAATCGAACTTCTGGATGCGGTCGTTCAAAGAATCAGCCACATATACGTTTCCTAAGGCGTCAACTGTTACACCGTGTGGTCGCCTGAACTGCTCATCGTCATCACCCTCCGTTCCCCATTTTGTCAGGAAATTGCCATCTGAATCAAACTTCTGGATGCGGTAGTTCCCAGTATCAGCCACATATACGTTTCCTGAGTTGTCTACTGCTACACCTTTAGGCTCGTCGAATTGCCCATTGTCAGAACCCTCAGTTCCCCATCTTGTCAGGAAGTTGCCATCTGAATCGAACTTCTGGATGCGATGGTTCCCGGTATCAGCCACATATACATTCCTTGAGACATCTACTGCTATATCCCATGGATGATTGAACTGCCCATCGCCAGCACCCTCAGTTCCCCACTTTATCATGAAGTTGCCATCTGAATCAAACTTCTGGATGCAGTCATTAATAGTATCAGCCACATATACGTTTCCTGAGCCATCAACTGCTACACCTTTGGGAGAATTCAGGTCCAATAATACCTCCCTTGGCCATGCGTCCACGAACTCATATTCCTGTCCTTCCGAAGCCGATGGGTACAACAAACAAGCTAAAGTCATCACCGCAAGAATTACATATATCATCCCGTTTCTCATTGTTCTTTCCTTCCTGAGCTTTAGTGGCGCCGCAAAGTCTATGCGCCAATATCATATCCTGCGCCCTGCGGTCGAGGGTTATCCTCGGAATCACTGTCGGGAGCATTATCGGCGGAGGCGTTGTCTATGGCTGGCGAGGTCTGGCGCAGATGGAAATCTCCGTTACCAGCGTCCACAAACGCAGGATTTCCCTGTATATAATCGCTGCCGTAGGTCTCACCATCATAGCCACACTATGAGCTTGCGAAGTCTTTTTCCGCTAGATCCCTGGAGGCGGAACAGGACGTTTCTCCACGATACTCATTGCCAGCAAGGCGATGCCGTTGCTGGCAATTATCTGTCCACGGTAGTCTTTGAAATTCTTTGATCCCTTCAGCCTGATCTCCTGTATAACTTTCCCGAAACGCGGGTTCAGCCACTCGAAGGCGAAGAACATTACTGGCTCTTTGTCATCAGCAGCGCAGTTCACCGGATCGGCTTCGTAGCATAGATTACTTGACTTCCCATCCCTTGTCCACTGCCATTCCAGGATGTTAACGCCGTAGCGTACTGGAATCGTCTCAATGAAACCATCCTCGTATACCACTTCGTACCAGCCGAGCAGGTCCGCACAGTCGACAAAATTGAATATTGTTCTATGTCCCATGTGATTTGATGCGGGCTTATCACACGCGTGGAGGAACAGTAGGCTGGAGGGGTCTTCACCTATTGGAATGGAATCCGTCTCGGCAGGCAAATACAAGCCCCCTTCGCCTTCACTACCCACCATGAGCGCAATATTCCCTTTGCTGTTCTTCCCGCCAATGAGGAAGGGCTTGGTCCCAGGAGCTATTATCTCGCCCGGAGTGCTGCGCAGATCGCTGCCGAAGGCTACTGACTCACACGGAATATTGAAGCCCTCACTAATATCAAGCACTGTCACAGCCTCGCCATCTTCGGTTGGTTTGGCCACGCCTTTGAGATTCCGACGCACTGTTGGCATCATCGACTGGATCAGCGTATGGGCTTCCTTCGCTTCAGGCCAACGGTCGCTCCAGAGGAGCGGCGCGCAGCCAACAAAAGTATCCATGAGATCCTTCCCGAAGTTAAACTCGCGAGTTGCTTGCCAGGCTGATACGGCCCCGCCCAGGATACTTTTACGCGAACTGCGCCGTTCATAGTTCTGAGTGGCGATCCCGGGAGCGAAGTTGCCATAAATCTGCTGGAATCCCCACTCCGCCAATTGTATCTCTCTTGCTTCCGCGTCCTCTTCACCGGAATCATTCCAGAACCAGTTAAGAAGCAGTATATCTTTGGGAATTTCCTCCTCCACCTGTTGAGGTCGTAGTCCTCCCGGCTTTCGATATTTGTATCCGCCTGGGCTTCTGCTATCACGAGCGCCATCCCCTCTCACAGATACAAGAAGATGGTCACCCCACATTGCTGTCCTGATGCCCTTCTGTGTCAGATAGCTGTGGATCTTCTTTACGTCCTCGACAAACAACTGCATGTAATCCTTCCCCTTACATCTGGGGCAAACATCCATAGGCATTCGCCATTCGTCATGACCTATGTGGATAGTCTTTGGCTTCATAACCTCGATGTATTCATCAAGCACATCAAAGTAGAGGCTATAGGACTCCGGCACATTAGGGCAATAAGTATCCGGCCACTCAGCGTTGGCGATCTCCGCAAGATCCCGATGTCGGCTTAACAGGTAATATGTATGTGTTAGCGATGGAATTTCGGGGATCACCTCTATGTTATGCTGCCCGGCATAGCGCACGATGTCCGCCACGTCCTCTTTCTCCACAATTCCGAAATCTCCAGTATCGTGGTGGGCTGAGTCCTGAGAATGCCGTCCGATCCCCTCCGGTCGGTCCCGTCTTGTATAGTTGAGACATTTGGCGAACTCATACCACCCGGCATTCAACTCAGGATGCCTGTCTAGCCGCATTGCAGCATTTGTTTCGATGATGAGCTTGTTATACTTGAAGAAAGAAGCGAAGTCTCGGATAAAGCGCTTGAAAAAGGTGATATTTTCCCGACCGGGAAGGTAAAGCCGGATTCCACGAAACGGTTTTCTGGGTGAGTCTTCCACATGTATGCACTGAACTGAGAGGCCATTAGTCTCATCACTCATCAACTGCCTCAGCGATTGCAGGCCATAGAAAGCCCCGGCTTCGTCTGCCCCGGCGATCAAAACAGCGTTGCCTGTTACATGCAGTATATAACTCTCTCCGCTGGAATAATCCTCCGGTATTACCAGGCCATATTTGTTGCAGAAAGCCCTTACCAGCGGATTGGTAATGGTTCCCATCAGGAAGAAACGCCTCTTCTCATCCACCTGCGAGGATGTCACTGTCTCCAGCGCGATCTGGTATCGATCAGTCAGTTCAGCAGCCAGGAATTGGGCGAGGAAGCTGTCACTCTGTGATGGATTGTCCGGCAATAATATGACTGCCTGTTCATCAAAAACGAATCTGCCCTCAAGTGTCTCGCTCTTCCGTGGATATGGGAAGATAAATCCCTTTGCATTCCCAAGAATTGTCATGTTTTTTTATCTCCATTTGTCCATTGGCACTGTAAGGTTTTTCACCGCAGAGGCACAGAGATCGCAGAGAGGACGGAGAGATAAGGACTTTATACCTCCCCCATTTTCTCTTTGGATTTCTCTGTGCCCACTGCGTCTCTGCGGTGAGTTTCATTTTGGGTTTTACAATGCCTGTTTATTTCCCCCGCCCAAACATGGCTGCAAACCTTTAGGCTACAAGATGGAGTAGCAGGCTGATGAATATTCATAAATTGATCGGGTAATAACAACCTACCCCTACAACAACCATCCGCCATCCCTCGCATTACCCGATTAATTATTGAATCTTCATCAGCCTGCGCCCAAAACGCAACGCTGGCGAAGGACCAGAGACGCAGGCTGAAGCCTGCTACTCCAGTTGACAAAGTAATATTAAGCAGGCGAGCTGCCCTTGAAGCGGAACTCTGGCTCGCCCGTTATGGCTGTGGACGTAATACTGGGACACAAGTGCTTCTCTATGTGCTCAACCACCAGGTCAGTTCCACGAAAGTGACTGAAATCAGGAGATTTGGACTGAAAAAGCGCGTCCGTTAGATCACGGCAAAGGGCGACGCTCTTCCCAAAAAACACCATTTGACGAATGCCGAAGGGCCGACCAGAGACGCAGATGTTGGTGTGCACTCCCATGAGGATCACGTTGTTGATGCCGCGCTCCTGCATCAAATTGTAGATCTCCTGACCATTATCACTGATGGCGTCTTCAGCAGCGATCTCGATGGTTTCGATCTGCCGGGTCCAGGGCACTTTCTCGCCTTTCCATTGCCTGATTCCATTCTCGTCAGGGACCCAACCAGGACACGGTTCAGCACAGCCGCATCCACCGCTGCTCATGAAGGTAAGCGGCTCCCCTTCCCGGTCATTATCCCAGTTGTTCCATTTGATTTCCACCGGGGCTTTGGCGAATGGAGCCTGGATGGCCTGACGCCGTTGAGATGTGTCCTCGTATAACGAAGTCGTCCCGCTGGGCGCATAGATTATGAGCATCCCCTTCGCCCGCGCCGCTTTAACCATCTGGTTCATGGCTGGCGCCATCTCCGCAACTCGATTGGCAGCGCCCTTGCATGTGTGATCGTTCCACATATCGCAGATAATGATCGCTGTCTTTTTCGGATCCCGGTGAACCGTTCGGCGTACCTCTTTGAACTCTCCGTCGCCTTTACTTTGCTCAACCCGGCTACGCATCTCCAGCGCCAGATCCTGTGATTTTTGCTCGTTGTTCATGGCGTCTCCTTTCTCCATATTTCCATCGAATGCCTGCTCAGGCGACATGCTCTACTCGCTCCTGGGTTATAGGATACAAGGGCTTTTCACCAGAGAAGAAGCGCCGCAGATCCTCCACCACGAGGTCACCCATCATCCAACGAGCGTCAATGGTTGGACCTGCTATATGTGGCGTGATAATCACATTGGTCAGAGAGCGAAGCGGGCTGTCTGGCGGGATCATGCCGCCAAATGGATCTGTCTCTGTTGCTGCCCAGAATCTTCCTGTTTTCACCTCTTCTGTGAAGGCTTCAGGGTCATAAACCGCCCCGCCAGAGGAGTTGATGAAAATAGCGCCATCTTTGAGGCATTTGAATTCTTCTCTACCGATCAAATGCTTCGCGTGGCCGGGAACATGCATGGATACTACGTCTGAGTTGGAAAGGAGTTCCTTCAAGTCCTCAGCCCGTTTGACACCTGCCTGTTCCATGATTTCATCATCCACGTATGGGTCAAAAGCGCAGATGTCAGCATCGAATATCGTAAGCAGCTTGGCGAATTCCCTGGCCGTGTATCCAAACCCTACAAGCCCGACCTTTTTGCGGAAAAGGCCTCTTGTCTGGATATGCTGCCTACCACTGCTCAATTCTTCTTTCGTTTTGGATTTCTTTACGTTTTTGTCATGCTGAGGAAAAGAGCGAAGGCAGGCGATGGTCATACCCAGGCAATATTCAGCCACAGATCGGGCAATAGCAGGAGCCGCGTTCATTACGATAACCCCGCGAGGTATGGCAAGCCTGGCGCACGTTCTGGCGCTTCCTGCGGCATGGCCTATGATTTTCAGCTTAGGCGCCTGATCTAATACTTCCTCAGTCATCTCATTTAGTGATCCCCAGCTTGTGATAATACCTTCGGCTGTGGGAAGACACTCTTTCCACTCCACTCCCTTTTCTGCCGGTATAATCGTCTCGGCAAAGGAATCTAGCTTTTGCATCGTCTCAGGTAGGAAAACTTGCTCGAACAAGCTTCCGGTGACCAGCATCAGAACTTCAGGTTTTTTCATCACTCAATAGTCCTCCCGTTATGCGAATCTCTAGTATTCACTTTTGAGACTTCCCCAATTCGTGGCAAGTTTATCCAGTGGCTCAACAGGCAATCCAACAAGCCCGTTCATTGTCTCCTTAATCTCCTCCTGTGTCCTCGCTACACTTGAGATTCGGATCTCATCGATCATACCGTCCGGGGTCTCTGGATCAGCCGCGCTGAATCTTCCTATGTAGAGAACGTCCAAACCGCGCGGCGTTATCTTACCAACCGCGGCCCCCTCGGAATCCACCTCACCGTTTACGTAAAGCTTGATAGTGGCGCCGTCAAATGTGAGAGCCAGATGCGTCCACTCTCCCTCCGGTATTATGGTTCCGCCTGTGTAAATTTTCCATCCACCGTTTACGTGGAGGAAAGTCTTTACCTGGCCAACGTTCGAGAGGAGCAGGCTGTATCCTGCATTTGTAGCGGCGTTATATCCCGTGATTATTCTTATATGGTCGGGTTGATGCTCATTTATGTTCACCCATACCTCTATCGTAAGTTGCTCGGAAATATCCAGACTGGCTGAACCTGGCACCTCAATATAATCAGCCTTTCCGGCGATACCATCAAGCCTAACGGCGCCGCCAAACTTGCCCGGGACCCACTCTACCTCAATTGCCTTTCCATCATTCCCCTTTCCAGATAGATCTTTTGCTACATCGCCACCGCCTTCATCAAAAAGCCAGAGCGCAACAGTATCATCATCGACCTGCGCCGCGACAATAGAGGAAATACCACATAAACAGATGACACAACTGACAGCAATCCAAATAACTATTTCGCTTCTCATGGATAACGCCCTCCTCACAAGTGTAATCTAACTGCAATTACGAAGTAATACTAACCATTTTTCCGCCATTCCATGATCCGAAGGGCCACCGTGACCATGGGGGCGACCCATATCCGCTCTCGATGGCGATCCAGAAACTCGCACAGCTCGCGAAAAGCCCACTGTGATACTGACAATCGTCCCTCGTCGATACTATGGAAGGTCATGATCCCCCATTGAGAAAAGGCGGCAGTACGTTCGGCGAGGCCTGTCAGCTCTATGCCAGATTTCCCTTCCACAGGCCACGACCAGAGGTAATGCATATCACACGTGGCGGGATAGTTGGCAAATGGGAACTCGCCCACTCCGCGTCCTGCTGGAAAGTGTTTCGCGACGATCGGCACATAGCTCTGCCTCGTGGGGCCTTCGCCTACGTGGTTGTTATAGCAGGGATAACAGAAAGTGAATTTTTCCTGTTCAGGGATCGCCGTGCGTATACGATTTGAGGCTTCCAGAATATCCGCTTCCAAATCCTCAAGCGTCATGTTTTCCAGACAACGCTGTCTTGAACTCGGTGACAAAGCACGCGAACAGGTATGGGAAATGGTGTGATTTCCGATCTCATGCCCTGCCTCGAAGGCCTGTCGCCACGGTGACAGACTGTCCATCCAGTTGTCGCCTCTTGGGCAGACAAAGAATGTGCCCCCAAAACCGAGATCGTTAAGTATGGGGATGGCCTTCTTAAGCTGGCTTGAATTGCCATCGTCAAAGGTTAGCGATAAAGCGCCAGAATATCCATCTGGCCACGGAGAATTTTCCTGAGACATTTCTATCCATCCTTTTGCGTCAAAGCCGTCCAAATCGTCAAGACGACGAAACCGTCCAAATCAAGGATAGCTCCCTCCCATCAATGGAATATGATCACATAGCATAGCTGCATGTGCATTTTAACCGAAATATAACGCGGAAGCAACAGTTTTTATCGCCTCATCTCCAGACATGGAATTTTCGCGCCCGGATAGTCTATTCAACTCCCAGGAACAACTTTTTTTTCCCATTTTTGCCCCGTCACCTCGCAATGTATTATAGGAGCATAGATCATAATGTAGAGATGGGACGGATGGAAGATGAACCAAACCACAACCCGAGGAGACCAATTTATGAATAAGAATCAACGTAGAAATGAGGATTCACAAACAAGAAATAGCAAGCTGACAGTGGCGGAAATTGAGGAGATCCATGAGATGTTCGTGGAAACAGGCGGCTACGTAAACCAAACAGCGCAACGCACAGGTTTCTCAAAATCCACCGTGTCAAGATATGCTGGACGGAACGACTGGCGTGAAGAGTTGCCGCGCAACAATATGGAGCAACTGGATCAGCGAACGGAAGGAAAGGCAATCATGAATGAATCCCCACCTCTAAGTAAAGAAAATGGGGAAGCAACACCAGGTGGAGATGAGGGAAATGAGGAAGCCGAAGAACAGGTGATGTCAAAGCTAATAGCTTTGAGAGGACTGTTATTCGAAGAAATAATGGGGGGCGAAAGAGCTGAGACGCTTGACTGTCCGCCATTGAAGATCCTACCGAGAACACTGGCAGAAGCCGTGAAAGCCCTGATTGACGTAGACAAGAGAATAATCGAACGCAAAGAAAATCAGCCGGCTACACTCCTGGATACATATCAGAGCATACTGGCGCGCTGCGCGAAAGTTGTGGAAGATGAGATAAAATGAATAACCAGAATAAACCACGGGTAAAGTAACTGTTAGCGCACAGAAGTGATGGGAGAGTTTCTCAGTAGCAACGAATATATTGGGCCACATAACTCGACCCGACATTCACACTCCCCATCGCTTCTGCGCGCTATAACTATTAGTGTGGAAAAGAGGCTTGAGCTTTTGCTTTGGTCATTACACTCTCAAGGCTTATCGGCACGCCCCCTCTCCGCTTGCTTTCGTCAGCCGCCTCCATAAACGCATAGATCTCCAGCGTCTCTTCAGGTTGGACTGGCAGTACACCTGTGCGGAAGAACTTCACTATTTCCACCAACATGGGCCGGTAGCCGCTGGACGGCCCGATCGGGCTTATGGCCTCAGACCCAAACACGGTTCCACCAGAGCCGCCCTTGCCATGACGAATACCGCGAAACACGCCGATCCTCCCGTCTTTCCAGACGCCTACAGCGACGTCAATGCCAGCGCTGCTGCTGCGTGTGACTGTTTCACACCCTGTTCCCATGATGGTGAAAAGGGCTTCCACGCCATGAATACCGTACCAGAAAAAGTCAGGGTGCGTCTTTTCCAGGGAGCATGGGCTGTAGCTATTGCAGCCTATGATCTCACCGACCTGGCCGTTTCGCATGGCCTGTACCCCTTCAGAAAAACGGAAAGAAGAGGATGAGAAGAGAGGAACGCCATAGTGCTCCGAAGCCTGGAAGACCGCCACCGCATCTGCCAGTGTACCTGCAATGGGCTTGTCAACAAAGACGCGCTTACCGGCTTTCAGAACCGGGAGCACCTGCTCCAGATGTGGGCGCCCGTCGTTAGTTTCCAGAAAAACTACGTCCACTTCCTCCACCAATTGCTCAATGGAATCCACGATTTTCACACCCAGCTTCTGTATTTCCTCAACATAGCCAGGTACGCGGCTCACGCTGGACTCAATGTCCGGACTCCCTTTAGGATACGCCGCAACGACCCGGCATCCACTTACATCACTTTTGGCATCCGGATCATTCAGAACACGGGTGAATGCGATCACGTGGGACGTATCCAACCCAATGATTCCTGCTTTGAGTTCCTGGGCATCTGATGGCGTCGCCGAGCCAATTGCGGCAAAGACTACAGCACACAGCGAGTACATTTGACTGTTCATAATATCCCTCCTACGGAATTTCTGATTCCAGGATTCTATCCCTTTCAGTTACGCGTCAGTTGGGTTTGTAGGGGTGGGTAAATGGCTTTTTGATTCTATCAAAAAGCCATTTACCCACCCCTACGCGTGTTTTGCAGCATAGGTGAAAAACTCGTATTACTAAATTGTAGCATACCGTAAACGCTAAAACAAGGGTCGTCCACGCCGAGTGCGGTTCATTTTTAAGGTACAGCTTGCTTTATTTCAGATGCTTCTGCAAAAATGCGATACCCGGGTCGAGATCGATCTCATGGACTCCCTCAAAATGGTCCAGCGCCAGATGATCAGCGGCGTCTGCTGCGCCATAGACCGTTTCGAGGTGATGGAATGCGGCCAGCGTATCATCTTCGATAAAGCAACTGTCGTCGCTGGCGATCTGCACCATGCAATTGCGCGGAGCGATTAGGCCCGCCACATCCGATATGTCGCCATAGCACCGTAGACCAAACATAAATTGCGAACCACAGGTGTTCACGTTGGCACGGTCGCTCAACGCATCGGTGATGGTGCTCAAGTAGCAGACAATAACCGCAGCTTTGATGCGCTGGTCCAGAGCCGAAACGTAAGTAGTCATGGTACCGCCAAACGAGCAGCCCATGCAGCCCAGTTTCTTACCGTTCACATCCGGGCGTGATTGGAGGTAGTCAAGGCATCGTTGAGCGTCGCAGATGTCCAGATGAAGCATCTGAAAGCCGAAATAGCCGTATGCCATATATGCCACATTACAGCCATCTCTGCCTGGCCGACGCACCCATTCGTCGCGATCTTTCCGTTCGCCAAAGCCGCGCCAGTCCGGAGCGATAGTCACAAACCCCTGAAGCGCCAGAGCCACCGCCAGTTGCTTTTCGTAGCCTGCCTCTGCAACGCCAGCCAGAGTATCCTTGCCGACGCCGTGACCATGAGCGCAAAGCACCGCAGGACGCGGATCGTCTGCGCTTGCGCCATCCGGGATCAGTACGTAAGCCGGAACTGAGGAGAAAGCATCGGAATTGAAGATGATCTTCTCCCGCGTATAGCCGGGCATACTGGTGCGCTCCAGGACTTCGACTTCCAGCGGAACAGGTTCTGGACGCGGGCCGAGATTCCGCATCAGGTTACGTCGAAATGTCCTGCGCCATTCCTGCCAATCCTGTTTTGATTTTCCTGAGAAATGCAGCGGCGGAGTCTGTTTCAGAAGTTCAGCGACTCCACTTTCGGCTGTCAGAAACCGTTCAGGCTTTGTAGACATGATCTTCCCTTTCTTTACTTGCGTTTGTTCTTGCCCGGGAAACTATAAAATCCGAATACGGAAATATAGAGAAAAGAGGGAGCAATCACGAATGACACGAATAAACGAATGGCACGAATGATTTATGAATTCATGATCAATCTATTCTTCCCCTTATCTCCTTATCCCCTTATCATCTTCGATTCCTTGTTCATCCTGTCCAGTTTATAACAGTATCAATCATCGCCTTATACTGTGGGAAACACTCCTCGCCTCTGCCGCGTATATATGGCGAAGCCGTCGGGCTTACGATCAGACCTTTGCGATCATTGAATATGGTCTGGATCAGCGCCTCCGTTTCTTCCGCTACCTCTTCTGGCGTAGCTTCGTACATACGGTCAATCTGGATATTTCCTTCAAGGCACATTTTATCACGCGCGAGTTCCTTAGCTTCGGAGGGTGTTATATCTCCCATAGGCGGGGCTTCAAACGGGTGCAGAACATTGACTCCCATATCGAGAAACCCCTGGAATACCTTCTTGACCGAGGCATGGCAGTGGATATGAACGTATCCGCCCGACTCATGGATCAGGTCTATGATCGGCTTGTCATACTTTACAATAAAATCATTGAAGTCAACCGGGCCATGAAGCGGCGGAACAACATATTCCTGGCCTGAAATTGAGAAAAAAGGGCCAATGCCATTATCCAACAGGAATTTTGCGCGATTCATGTTGATAGCCAATTCCTGTTGACATAGGTCGTGGATGATGTCCCTATCCATTACGGACGCTATTGCGAAATTATCCGTCCCATATAACGTAGCCACAAACCCGCCGGGGCTTCGTCCTGCGGACGCGTCTATGATCCCGGCGTCCCCCATCCGCTCTCTGGCGGCGAAGAAGGTTGACGTGTCTATCCCAAGTATCTCAGGTAAGGGTAGCGAAAGGTATTTTTCTGCGTCCTCTCGCGTCTTGATGAAATGGGTCTCCGCCAGGCCCGGTTGTCCTTTCAGGCTGGCCAGATCGGTACGTTGCAGATCGCCTTTGGGCGTATGGAGTATGGTCACCCGGCGCTCGAAACTCTCTGAATGCGGCTCTCTGTAGGACTCAGTGGGATAGGACGTTTGCTTTATCCCGGACCATGATCTCTTAAGTTCAGAGTGGGCCTGAAGATAGGCCTTGAGCTTATCATAGGTGGGATCGTTTCCAGGAAATCCTGTTCGGCTATAGACCGCCGGTCGGTCAAGTTCCTCGTTTGAGTAGCACCTTCTAAGTCTTTCGCGTCGGTTCATGGGAATCTAGCGGTGGAAACCCTCGGGACTCGTGATTAGATAACTTGCCCATTTGGCCGGATTCCCCCTTAAAAAAGGGGGTTAGGGGGTTGTATAAAGCGTTCCTGATGCGTTGAGGCGCCCAAATTGTTCAATTAACGGTCAGAACAACCCCTTAACCCCCTTTTTTAAGGGGGAATCTACCGTTTGCTCCCTGGCCCTTAGTGGCTCTATCGTGTTATTCGGGCGTATGCAATACGCCCCTACAGTAACGAATTTACCAATTGAACCACTTAGTATCCTATCTCAAATGGGTAAGTTATTTAATCACGGGTCTCAATAGATGGGAAACTACCTCCTCCTTTTTTGCACAGATAAAGCGCTTGCTCTGAATTCGTGCAAATCCGGCTTTATCCGTGTGCGATTACCGGTTTCAATCCTCTATCTTAGCTTTCATAGTTTATGCTGTATTAACCTTGATGTCAACCAATATAAATGCTATAATGGCAACCGTGATTCATTTGCTGCTTAAACCCAACGATCATTGCTCGCAGGAGGATAAAATAGTGAAGTATTTGGAGTTGGACTGCAAAGCCCAGCCTTTACAGAGTGAGATTGCCAATTATGAAAAGGTCCTGGACCTGGGTTGTGGCAAACGTCAGCTAAAAGGTGACAATGTAATCACAGTGGATATAGATATACGTTGTAGGCCAAAAGTTGTTTGTAACCTATCGCAATTCCCATATCCATTTAAAGATGATGTGTTCGACTTCATTCATTGCTCCCAGGTTATAGAGCATATATCCAATACAGTGAACGCAATAGGTGAAATATTGAGGATAGCAAAACCCGGCTGTAAAGTCTTTATTGGCGTACCTCATTTCTCCAGTGCGATTGCTTATAAGGACCCAACTCACAAGAGTTTTTTCTCTGTGAAGACTATAGATTACTTTTGCTCGAACTATTTTAGTTTTGACCACAGCAAATGTTTCGAGATTATCTCAGCAAAGATCATCTTTTCGAAGTTGTGGAGATTCATCGCCCTATCAAGCTTGTTCAATTCACTACAGACATCCTGGGAAAATAGACTTAGCGGCATTTTTCCAGCAAAGTTTATTGAGTGGCATTTAGTTGTAAGGGAGCTTCCCGATGGTTACTCATCAGAGTGACGAGAACTCCGTTAGCAAGTTTAAGAAAAGGTGTTAAACTATTGAGATTGCTTCGCTTCGCTCGCAATGACAGGTTGTGGGTGTTGTTTGTCATTGCGAGCGAAGCGAAGCAATCTCTCC
>SDBU01006583.1_pt1 | contig 13617 bp, 22 predicted proteins | sample 2277071 | NCBI WGS metagenome assembly SDBU01 (sample SAMN10397929, study PRJNA504765) | marine sediment metagenome | isolation source: marine sediment core GS08_GC12, 126 cmbsf | place: Arctic Ocean: Gakkel Ridge, Loki's castle | collected 2008
AAATGCGAATGAGTATTGATAAGTAAAGAATAGGGGGGCGGATAAGTCCGCCCCCTACAAAAAAGAGAATAAAAGGATTTAGCGATATACGACATACGAGAAAAAGAGGGAGGAAAATAAGAGTATATGCAAAAAATAAGAATTCGTTTACAAGCATATGATCACAGAATATTGGATAATTCTACCTTAAAGATAATAGACACTGTAAAAAGAATTGGTGGAAAATTTTCTGGTCCTATTCCTTTGCCAACAGAAATAAATAAATATTGTGTCTTACGTTCACCACACGTGGATAAAAAATCAAGGGAACAATTTGAAATGAGAACTCACAAGAGATTGATTGATATTTTAGAGCCCTCTACCAAGACTATAGAAGCATTAATGCATCTTGACTTACCATCAGGTGTAGATATTGAGCTCAAAACTCTGGAGTAAAAAATAGGAAGATAAACCAGATAATTTTCTCTTATATTCTGAAAATTAATTAATAGGATGTTTTATTTAAACAAAGGGTATCAGATGAAGTTAAAATAATCGTTAGTATGAATGGTTGTTCCGCCCGTCTATGGAGTTACATGTAGATACAATGGACTCGATGAATTGATTCCGAATGATAACAGAGCGGAACTCAAAATTACTTGAGCTCCATCAAGAGGAAAAATTATAAAGGTAGAGAGAAAGAAAAATAAGAGATTAAATGATTTGACGCGATACGCGATAAGAAACATTAGAAGCGGAGGTGAATGTAAAAATGACAGCAGGAATATTGGGAGAGAAAGTAGGAATGACTAGAATATTTGCCAAAAATGGAGAATCTATTCCGGTAACTGTAATTTTAGCCGGCCCCTGTCAGGTGATACAGAAGAAAAATATAGAAAAGGATGGTTACAATGCAGTTCAACTGGGTTTTAAGGAAGTAAAAGAGAAAAAGGTTTCTAAGCCTATAACCAACCATCTTAAAAAATATAAAGCGAAATCAATAAAGTATATTAGAGAATTTAAAGTTGACGATTCCAGTAAATACTCATCTGGTGCCGAGGTAAAGGTAGATATTTTTAAGGAAGGTGACAAGGTAGATATAATAGGAATATCTAAAGGAAAAGGATTTGCTGGTGCAATAAAGAGACATAATTTTTCAGGTGGACCAAAGACCCATGGACAAAAAGAATATTTTAGATCAGTTGGCTCAATTGGAGCTACAGATGCAGCTCGAGTCTTTAAAGGGCAAAAATTACCAGGACATATGGGAACAGATAGAGTTACCATAAAAAATATGGAGGTAGTAAAAATTAATCTCGAAAGAAATTTAATTTTAGTGAAAGGTTCAGTTCCCGGTGCTAAGGGAGCTATGGTTGTAATTAATAAAATTGGGTAACGTAAGTATATTTTTACCAGGGAAGGAGGATTGTTTATGAGTGATTTGTCAGTTCATAATATCAAAGGAGAAAATATTGGAGAAGTTTCCCTAAGAGATAGTATTTTTAATACTAAAGTAAATAAGTACCTTGTCCACCAAGCGGTTAAGCGTTATTTAGCAAATAGAAGAAGAGGAACTGCTTCTACTAAGAATAGGAGCGAAGTAAGAGGCGGAGGAGCTAAACCCTGGAAACAAAAAGGAACTGGAAGGGCTAGAGCAGGAACTAATAGTTCACCTATTTGGGTAGGAGGTGGAATTGTGTTTGGACCCTCCCCGAGGGATTATTCTTTTTCTTTGCCTAAAAAAATGAAAGTCGCTGCCTTAAAATCGGCACTATCAAATAAGTTGGAGAATAAAGAAATAATAATAATAGATAAATTATCATTAAAAGAAAATAAGACCAGCAAGATGGTAGAAATATTAAAAAATTTGCAAGCATTTAAAAAGCCATTAATAATAACGGAAAAAGAAGATAATATTATAGCGTTATCCGTGAGAAATATTAAAGGGGTACAGGTCTTGCCTGTTTCTAAAATAAATACCTATGATCTTATAAACCATAAAAAGATAATAATTACCAAAAAAGCTTTAAAGAAAATTGAGGAGGTGTTAATATAATGCCTTCAGAAAGAGATATTATATTAGAACCGATTATTTCGGAGAAAACCGTAAGATTAAAAGAAGAAAATAAATATGTATTTAAGGTAGATTGGAAAGTCAATTCTACCGAAATTGGAAAAGCCATTGAAGAGAAATTTAAAACTAAAGTTGCAAAAGTAAATATTATGAAGATGCCAGGTAAAAAGAAGAGTTTAGGAAAATACTCTGGAAAGACGGCGCATTGGAAGAAAGCGATAGTTACTCTAAAAAAGGGTGAAAAAATCAAAGAATTAGAAAACGTTTAGAGCTTAAAAAGATATTTAAGGATGGTGTAGATAAAAGTGGCGGAGATAAAAAAATTTAAACCTACTTCTCCTGGGAGAAGATTTATGACCATTTCGACCTTTGATGAAATAACTACTGATAAACCAGAAAAATCTTTAACCGTAGGACTTAAAAAAAGAGGCGGTAGAAATAATCAGGGCAGGCTAACAGTTAGACATCAAGGTGGTGGGAGTAAAAGAAAGTATAGAATAATTGATTTCAGGAAACAAAAAGAAGGAATTCCCGCGAAGGTTTCTAGTATTGAATATGACCCTAATCGTTCAGCACGGATTGCTTTACTTAAATACTATGATGGAGAAAAGAGATATATTCTGTGTCCGGATAATTTAAGGGTAGGAGATGTAATTATATCCGGAAGAGACGCGGATATAAAGGTAGGAAATACAAAATCATTAAAAGATATCCCTACTGGTACATTAATTCATAATATTGAATTAAGACCGGGACAAGGCGGCAAATTAGTTCGTTCAGCCGGAGCAGTAGCTCAACTTATGGCTAAAGAAGGAAAATATGCTCATGTTAAATTACCTTCCGGGGAAGTGAGGTTAATACATTTAGAGTGTAAAGCTAGTATCGGGCAAATTGGTAACCTTACTCATGAAAATTTATCTCATGGTAAAGCAGGTAAAAATAGATGGTTAGGGATAAGACCAACAGTTAGAGGGGTAGCCATGAATCCAGTTGACCATCCCATGGGCGGGGGAGAAGGAAAAAGTGCTGGAGGCAGACACCCGGTTTCTCCAACTGGCATACCTGCAAAGGGATATAGGACCAGAAAAAAGAATAAACTTTCAGATAAATATATTGTTAAAAGAAGAACGAAAAAATAGTAAATAAGGGAGGCAGTTGTTTTAGATGTCTAGATCTTTTAAAAAGGGACCTTATATCGATGAAAAATTGTTAAGTAAAATTAGAGAACTGAATCAGAAGAGAAAGAAAACTATAATTAAGACTTGGTCTAGAAGTTCAACGATATTTCCTGTAATGGTTGGACATACCATTGCCGTACATAATGGTAAAAGACATATACCAGTGTATATTACCGAAAACATGGTAGGTCATAAATTGGGAGAATTTTCTCCTACTAGAATTTTTAAGGGGCATAGTGCTCATACGGAAAGAACAACCACGTTAAAGTAGTAAGAATAGTATTAGGCAGTAAAATTTTAGGAAAAGTTTTTTTGATTGCTTCTAGGAGTAAGTTATTAAATTTTTTTAAAATTTATAAATATAACCAGATAATTAATTTTTTTATTGCAGAAAAGCAAATAAATTAAATTAGGAGGAAAGCAATGAGTACAAAAGCAGTAGGTAAATATTTACCTATATCTGCTCGTAAGGGAAGGCAGATTTTAGATATTATTCGGGGCAAGAATGCTGGCGACGCTCTCTTAACAATGAAGTTTCTTCCTAACCGTTCAGCTAAAATGGTATACAATGTTTTGAACTCTGCGATTTATAATGCACAAAATAATGATGATATAAACGTAGAAGATTTATACATATCAGAAGCCTATGCCGATGTAGGACCTACAGTGAAAAGATTTAGGCCTCGGGCTATGGGTAGAGCAAGTAAAATAAGAAAAAGAACTAGCCACATTACCATTATAGTTGATCAAAAAGGGGAGGGGAAGTAATTGGGACAGAAAGTACATCCAAAAGGATTAAGAATTGGAATTATAAAAGGTTGGGATGTTAAGTGGTTTGCAAAAAAAGGTTATGCAGAAAATGTATATCAGGATTATAAAATAAAAAAATATATTGAAAATCGTTTAAAACATGCTGGAATTTCTGTTATCGAAATTGAGCGCATAGCTGATCGAGTGAGATTAACTATTAATTGTGCAAGACCGGGTATTGTAATAGGCCGAAAAGGGGCGGAAGTTGCTAAATTAAAAACAGAGCTGTCTAAATTTGTAAAAGGTGATTTACAGATAAAAATTATCGAAGTAAAAAAACCTGAATTAGACGCTAAATTAGTTGCTGAAAGTATTGCTGAACAACTGGAAAGGAGAGGCTCTACCAAAAGATCAATGAGGCAGGCAGCCAGCCGATCTATGAGAATGGGTGCTGAAGGTATAAAAGTATCTTGTTCGGGTAGAATAAGTGGGGCTGAAATAGCAAGAACAGAATGGCATTTAGAAGGTAGGTTACCTCTTCATACTTTGCGAGCGGACATAGATTATGGTCTTGTTGAAGCTAATACAACTTATGGAAAAATTGGCGTGAAGGTGTGGATTTTCCGAGGAGAAGTACTTCCTGTAAAAAACAAAAAGGTACTTAACCAGAAAGAAACAAACAAGGTTTTAACTGACAAGAAGGAAGAAGGATCAAGTAGAGAAGGAGCACGGAAAGATGTTACAACCAACTAGAACAAAATATCGAAAAACACATAGAGGAACCATGAAAGGATGTGCCCAAAGAGGAAACTTTATTGCTTTTGGCGATTTTGGTTTGCAGGCATTAGAGTCTCATTGGATAACCAGTGCCCAGATAGAAGCGGCACGGGTTGCCATTACTCATGCAGTAAAAAGGGGTGGAAAAGTTTGGGTAAGAATGTTTCCTGATAAGCCAGTGACTAAAAAACCAGCAGAAACCAGGATGGGTAAAGGAAAAGGAGCACCCGACCATTGGGTGGCAGTAGTAAAACCTGGAAAGGTATTATTTGAATTAGGCGGAGTTGAACTAAATTTAGCTAAAGAAGCGATGCGGTTAGCCGCCCATAAGTTGCCCATAAAAACTCGTTTTCTTTCCAGAGACGAACAGGTGGTGGGATAAATGAAAGCAAGTGAATTAAGAGATTTATCATTAGAAGAATTACAAAAAAAATTGACTGATTTTAAAGATGAATTATTTAGTTTGAGATTTCAAATTGTTACAGGACAATTAGGTAATTCTATGAGAATAAAAGAAGTTAGGCATAATATTGCCAGAGCAAAAACAATTTTAAGAGAAATTGAATTAGAAAAAAATAAAGTAAATTAAAATAAAAAGGAGGGTTAAATGCTGTCCGGGAAAAAAATAAAAACAAAAATTGGGAAAGTTGTAAGTGATAGTATGGAAAAGAGTATAGTTGTAAAAGTTGAATACCTGGTATCACATCCTCTTTATAAAAAAAGGATAAAAAAATCAACTAAATTTATGGCACATGATGAAAAGGATATCTGTAGAATCGGCGATAAAGTAAAAATTGCTGAAACTCGACCTTTAAGCAAAAGAAAAAGATGGAGAGTTACGGAAATATTAGAAAAAACGAAATAAGATAATTCAGAAAACACTGTACTGAATTCGCGTCTAGTGTATATTAGCGTAGAGCGTATAGTCAGCAGGTGAAACGCCTGTCCAATATATCGCATTTCTACTTCTGAATTCTGATTCTCTTAACGCAATACGCAATACGAATTACTATTTAATAACGACTATTTACTAATTATGATTAAGGAGAGAAGGTAGTTAAAATGATACAGATGCAAACACGTTTATTTGTTGCGGATAATTCGGGTGCCAAAGAAATACAATGTATAAAAGTTTTAGGCGGTTCCCGTAGAAGATATGCCAGGATAGGAGACATTATTGTTGCCTCAGTTAAGGTAGCAACAGTGGGAGGAACCTGCAAAAAAGGTGAAGTTGTTAAAGCGGTTGTTGTAAGGACCAGAAAAGAGCTTGGTCGACCAGATGGTTCTTATATTAGGTTTGACGATAATGCAGCAGTTATTATTAGCGCTCAAAACGAATCGGTTGGGACCAGAATATTTGGACCAGTTGCTCGGGAATTAAGAAATAAAAATTTTATGAAGATAATTTCACTAGCGCCTGAGGTAGTATAAAAAGGGAGGGATAGCGATTTGGATAACAATAAAAATGGTTTTAGAAAAGGTGATAAAGTATTAGTTATCATTGGAGAAGATAAAGGCAAAAAAGGGAAAATTGTTAGTATATTTCCCAAGAAAATGGAAGCGATAGTTGAAGGTGTTAATTTTTTAAAGAAACACTCTAAACCCACCCAAAAGGCTCCTCAAGGCGGAATAGTTAAGCAAGAAGGTGCATTACATATTTCAAATATTAGATTAATTTGCAACAAATGTAATAAACCTACTGCCATAAAAAGAGAAAAAATTAAAGAGGGCAAGAGAATAAGAGTGTGTAAAAAATGCGGAGAAATAATAGATAAAGTTTAGGAGGTTGGATTATGCCCCGATTGAAAGATAAATATTTTAAACAAGTTTTACCAGAGATGATGAAAAAATTTAAATACAATAGCGTAATGGCTGTTCCTAGATTGCAAAAAACAATAATTAATATCGGGTTGGGAAGCGCAATAAAAGATTCAAAAATTATGGATGAAGCAGTAAGGGAATTAGCTGTTATTAGCGGACAGAAACCCATCATTACTCGTGCAAAGAGATCTATATCTAACTTTGGAGTTAGAAAAGATATGCCAGTAGGTTGCAAAGTTACTTTACGGAATGATAGAATGTATGAATTTTTAGATAAATTTATTAATATTGCTATCGCTAGAATTCGGGATTTTAGAGGTATTCCACCAGATTCTTTTGACGGGAGAGGGAATTATACTATAGGTGTAAAAGAACAGTTAATTTTCCCCGAAATAGACTTTGATCAAGTAGCTAATACCATGGGAATGAATATTACTATTGTAACAAGTGCCTTAAACGATGAAGAAGGGAAAGCCCTTTTAAAATTAATGGGTGCTCCTTTTAAAAAATAGTTTATGTTTCGTATTGCGTGAAGAAAAATAGCGGTAAGCGTACAGCGTTTAGCTTATAGTATCATAGGTAGGATGTCTGTTACGTATTTTACGATTTTTTGGCATTAAAAGTATTTGAGTTGAAACAGGTTTGATAAATCGTAGAAATACTTATTACTAATCAATATTTGTTAGACAGTTGAACGTTTATACAGTTAATTAGTTAATTGGTTTGTGCAAATTATTTCACTAAATAACTAACTAACCAGGTAACCAACTCATTGTATAACCAAATGTATACGCTCTAAGCTTTAAGCTAGTTTACAAGTGATAAGAGTTATGAGTAAGTCATAATATGTACTAAAAAGGAGGAAATAGTGTGGCCAAAACAGCCCTAATAGTAAAGGCTAAAAAAGAACCCAAATTTAAAGTAAGGAAATATTTTCGGTGCAATATTTGCGGAAGACCTCGAGGTTATATGAGAAAATTTGGTATATGTAGAATATGTTTTAGAACAATGGCCCACCAGGGTGAGTTGCCAGGGGTAACTAAATCAAGCTGGTAGAAGAAGACACAACGAAATTTAAAGCGAGTTGTAGTTAAAAGAGAGGAGGAGACTATATATGAGTGTTGTATCGGATCCTGTTGCTGATATGTTAACTAGAATTAGAAATGCCAATAAGGTGCGGCATGGTTCTTTAATCATGCCATCATCAAAGTTAAAGTTAGAAATTACTCGTATATTAAAAGACGAAGGTTTTATTAGAGACTATAAATATAAAGAGGATGACAAGCAAGATCAATTGATCATCTATTTAAAATATATTAATAAAGAAAAGACCATTAACAATCTTAAAAGAATTAGTAAGCCCGGATTGAGAGTTTATGTAAAAAAAGATGAGATACCAGAAGTATTAGGCGGTCTCGGGATTGCAATAATTTCAACTTCTAAGGGCATTATGACTGGTAAAGAAGCCCTTCAACGCCATCTTGGCGGAGAAGTGATTTGTTATATTTGGTAAAAATAAATTAGTATATCGTATATCGTATATAGTATTTAGTAAATAAAATAAGAGAGAGAAAGAAGTAGGAACTCGATTCATCAAGGTCGCCTAGAGAACTACTAAAACAATACGGGTAGAATAAATTTAACCCTTACACTAAAACTATACGCTAAACGCTATACACTTTACGCTAAAAGTAATAGGAAATACGAAAATGGGAGGTTTCATATGTCCAGGATAGGGAAGGCGCCTATAACTATTCCTAAAGGAGTTAAAGTAGAACTAAATAATAATAATATAAAAATATCAGGAGAAAGAGGTACTTTAGAGAGTAGTTTTCATCCGGATATGCAGGTAAAAATAGAAGAGGATACAATTTATGTTTCTAGGCCTTCCGATAGTAGAATGCATAGATCTTTACATGGATTGAATAGAAGCTTGATAAATAATATGGTAGAAGGAGTATCTTCTGGTTTTGAAAAAATATTGGAAATACAAGGGGTAGGTTATCGAGCTACCCTTAAGGGTAAGAAAATGGTCATTCAGATAGGTTATTCCCACCCCATCGAGGTTGATACGCCTAAAGGAATTGAATTCGAAGTGGAAAAACAGAAAATAATTAAAATAAAAGGCATTGATAAACAATTAGTAGGTGAAACTGCAGCTAAAATAAGAGCATTGCGGAAACCAGAACCCTACAAAGGGAAGGGAATAAGATATATTGATGAAGTAGTAAGAAGAAAAGTGGGTAAAACCGGCGCAAAGGAATAAAGGCAGCATATTAGATATTTTAATTGTGTAGAAATTTTCTTTTTTTAAAAGACCTGTTTTGATACTCACTTTAGAGGGTAAATCTATTGTGGATGAAATAGTCGTATTCAAGAACTCTAATTGCCTATCTTGCATTTTGTGTTTAGAGCTGACGACTATTTACTAACGACTATTTTATAGAAAGGGAGTGCTAATATTGACTGAAATAGATAGAAGATTGGCTAGGATCAGAAGACATAAAAGGGTACGTAAAAATATATCTGGCGTAAGCGAAAGGCCACGCTTATGTATTTTTAGGAGCCTAAAACATATATATGCCCAGGTAATTGATGATAAGAAAGGAACAACTTTGGTTTCTCTATCTACGCTTAATCCGGAAATAAAAGGAAAAGAAAAATATCAGGGAAATGTAAAGGCCGCTGAAATGCTTGGCAGCTTGTTAGCGAAAAAGTTAGAGGAAAAGGGCATAAATAAAGTAGTATTCGACCGGGGTGGTTATCTTTATCATGGCAGAGTGAAGGCTGTGGCAGAGAGTACCAGAAAAGGAAAGATAATTTTTTAATATAAATTCAGAAAAAAAGAGAAATTTAGCAAAAAAATATAAAACCAAAAGCTATTTCAAGAAAAAATGGGAGAGGAGGTGGACAAGTGCTAAAAATAGACCCTGAAGGTTTAGAATTAAACGAAACAGTTGTTTTTGTAAATAGAGTAAGTAAGGTTGTAAAAGGTGGAAGGAGATTTGGTTTTTCAGCAATGGTCGTAGTGGGGAATGGTGAAGGGATAGTAGGCATAGGCTATGGAAAAGCTAAAGATGTTTCTGAGGCAATCAAAAAAGGGGCATCAAAAGGAAAAAAGAGTTTGATAAAATTAAAAATAAAAAAAGGAACTATCCCTTATACGATTATAGGACGATATGGAGCTGCTAGGGTTTTTATGAAACCAGCCTCTCCTGGAACTGGAGTTATTGCTGGCGGTTCTGTTCGAACAATTTTAGAAGCTGCAGGATATCAAAATATTTTAACAAAATCCTTAGGAAGCGATAATAATTTAAATATCGCTAAAGCTACCATAGATGCTCTTGTAAATTTAAAGGATGCAAAAAATGTTGCAAAACTAAGAGGGAAAAGCGTGTTGGAATTGTATAGCCAACACTTACAACCAAGGGAGGTAATAAGTAATGAAATTAAATAATTTATGCCCGGCTCCCAAATCAACTAAAAAGCGCAAAAGAGTGGGTAGGGGTTGTGGTTCAGGCCATGGTTTTACTTCCTGCCGAGGAGCAAACGGACAAAATTCTCGCTCGGGTGGTGGGGTCAGGCCAGGTTTCGAAGGTGGCCAGATGCCTCTGTATAGGAGGGTTCCAAAAAGGGGCTTTACCAATATATTTAAAAAAGATTATAGTATCGTAAATATAGGAAGATTAAATATATTTGAAGATGGTGATGTAGTTACCCTGAAAGAATTAATTGATAAAGGAATTGTAAAAAAAGTAGGATATGGAGTAAAAATATTAGCTAAAGGTAGCTTAACTAAGAAATTAACCATAAAAGCAAATAAATTTAGCCAGAAAGCGGTAAGCGAGATTGAAACAGTTGGTGGGAAGATAGAGGTGGTATAAGTGTTAGAAATATTTCGTAATATATTTAAAATTCCTGATTTAAAGAAAAGATTACTTTTTACCTTGGGAATGTTAGTTGTGGTTAGACTGGGGAGTCATCTACCTTTACCAGGTGTAGATAAAGAAGCAATGGCTAATCTATTTGCTCAAGGAGGAATATTAGGGTTTTTTGATCTTTTTGCCGGAGGAGCATTAAGTCGTTTCTCTGTTTTTGCTTTAGGGATTATGCCCTATATTAATGCTTCTATTATTATGAATCTTTTAACTGCAGTAGTCCCTGCTTTAGAGCAATGGGCCAAAGAAGGGGAAGAAGGTAGAGCTAAAATAACCAAAATTACTCGTTATGCAACAGTGTTTTTAGCTGTTATTCAGGCTTTCGGGATAAGTGTTTGGCTGCAAAATATGGGAGTATTAATGATTTCAGGATTTGGTTTCAGGTTCTTATTGTTAATTACTCTTACCGCTGGAACTTGTTTTTTAATGTGGTTAGGTGAACAAATTACCGATTTTGGCATTGGAAATGGTATTTCCATAATTATTTTTGGTGGAATTATTGCCAGGATTCCTTCCCAGATTGTACAAACCTTTAAACTTTTACAAGTTGGAGAAATAGGAATTATACCACTTGTAAGTTTGCTCTTAATTTCTGTAGTTGTTATTGGTGGAGTTATTGCTATTCAAAAAGGTCAGAGAAGAATACCAGTTCAGTACGCAAAAAGAGTGATAGGTCGTAAAATGTATGGTGGGCAAGGGACCCATATTCCCTTACGAGTAAATCAAGCTGGAGTTATTCCGATAATATTTGCCTCTGCAATATTACTTTTTCCAGCTACTATTGCACAATTTTTTCAGAATTTAGCTTTTATGAAAAGTATGTCTGAGGCTCTTTCGCCGGGGCAGCCGCTATATCTAATTATGTATGCTGTATTGATTGTGGTGTTTACTTACTTTTATACAGCAATTACCTTTAATCCTGCCAATATGGCGGACAATATGAAAAAATATGGAGGTTTTATCCCTGGAATAAGACCAGGAAAAAATACTACTGTCTATATTGATTATATAATGACTCGAATCACACTAAGTGGTGCGTTATTCCTAGCTTTAATTGCCATTCTACCTAATATTTTAATAAAAATTACCGGTATTACTACTTTCTATTTCGGAGGCACATCTTTATTAATTATGGTAGGAGTTGCTTTGGAAACCGTCCAACAAATTGAATCACATATGTTAATGAGGCATTATGAAGGATTTATTAAGAAATAGTTTTACAAACTAATTTGATTCGTTAGATTATTCGTTAGTTGGTTAGTTAGTCACCTGGCTAAAATACAGTGATAAGTAATGAGTAATGTGTGACAAGTAATATAGTTTCGAGTTACACGGTGCAAGTTACAGAAATGACTAGTTAAGGCAGGATGATTGACTTAAAAAGAAAGGGAAGGTTATGAGATTAATCTTGTTAGGCCCTCCGGGTGGAGGGAAAGGAACAGTAGCAAAAAGGTTACAGGTAGAGTTCAATATTCCGGTAATTTCAACAGGAGTAATCTTAAGACAAGCAGTAGATAAAAAGAGTAAGCTGGGTATAGAAGTTGAGAATATTATGAGTAAAGGAGGCTTAGTGCCTGACCATATTATTCTGGAAATAATAAAAGAAAGAATTAAGCAGGAAGATTGCAGAAATGGTTATATCTTTGATGGTTTCCCCCGAAATATCGAACAGGAGAAGTCATTAGAGAAATTAAATAAAGAGCTCAATGAATATATTGATTATGTATTTTACTTTGAGATACCTTTTGATGAGATAGTAAAAAGATTATCTAATCGTAGGGTATGTAAAGAATGTAGTACTAATTACAATTTATCATTTAACCCTCCTGAAAAAGAGAACACCTGTGATCTTTGCGGAGGAGAGTTGTATCAACGAGAGGATGATAAAGAGGAAACCATAAAGAATAGATTGAAAGTATTTGCTAAACAAACCATACCTTTAAAAAAATATTATAAAGAAAAAAAATTACTGAAAGTGATAGATGCTAATTTAAGCGAAAATGCTTTTTTAGAGATCAAGAAAGTTTTACGAGGAATGCATAAATAAGTTAATGGTAATTTTGAAATCCCCTGAAGAAATTAAATGTATAAAAAAGAGTTGTAAATTAGCAGCAAGCGCCTTAAATAAAATATTAGAAAATATAAAAGAAGGAATTACTACTTTAGAGTTAGATAGAATTGCTGAGGATTATATAATAAAACATGGAGCAAGACCTGCATTTAAAGGTTACGGGATAAAAAAGAATAAATTCCAGCATTCTATATGTATTTCTATAAACGAAGAAGTAGTTCACGGTATTCCTGGAAAGAGAAGATTGAGAGAAGGGGATATTGTAAGTATAGATATTGGAACAAATTTAGAAGGTTACTATGGCGATACTGCGATTACAGTTCCCGTAGGAAGAATAGGGCTAAAAGAACAAAAACTTTTAGAAGTAACCAAAAAATCTTTGTTTAAAGGTATAGAGAAAGCCATTATAGGTAACAGATTAGGCGATATTTCTTTTGCCATTCAGGAAACAGTAGAAAAATCACTTTTTTCTGTAGTAAGAGAGTATGTGGGCCACGGAGTGGGTTGTTATCTGCATGAAGAACCACAAATACCTAATTATGGTGTTTCTCATACTGGTATAAAGTTGGAAGAGGGGATGGTGTTAGCACTTGAACCTATGGTAAATGTGGGCGGTTATAAAACAAGACTTTGTGATAATGGATGGACAGTTGTGACAGAAGACGGAAGCCGTTCAGCACATTTTGAACATTCTATAGCAATAACCGCAGATGGTAACGAGATATTAACTACTCTTTAAATAAATTACTTGCTTGTAAACATTTTGATGGTTTAAGTGAAAATAATTTAGGCGGAGGAATAATTGATGGCGAAAGAGAAGTGCATAGAAATGCAAGGAAAAGTTATTAAATCCTTACCAAATGCTACATTTCGGGTTGAACTGGAAAATGGTTATGAAATATTAGCCCATATTTCAGGAAAAATCAGGATGCATTTTATTAGGATATTACCTGGAGACAGAGTAAAAGTTGAAATATCACCTTATGATTTAACCCAGGGTAGAATTGTATATAGATTATAATTTAGTAT
>SDBU01006584.1_pt1 | contig 13617 bp, 15 predicted proteins | sample 2277071 | NCBI WGS metagenome assembly SDBU01 (sample SAMN10397929, study PRJNA504765) | marine sediment metagenome | isolation source: marine sediment core GS08_GC12, 126 cmbsf | place: Arctic Ocean: Gakkel Ridge, Loki's castle | collected 2008
GGGTTGAATAGAATCGCATACCTAACACCACTCTTGTTCCCCCGAATATGCTTTGTTGTCCGCCCTCCCCGAATGAGAATGAATTGGCCCCTAGATAAAGGTTATCTGAAAAGATTTCTGCTAGGACAGAAGTATTTCCAAAGTTTTGAGGAATAACGCAAGTGAAAGTTCCAGAGGTTCCAGAAGCAGTGTTAGAACAAATGCTTACGTTTCCAAAACCGTTTAGTTGAGTTACATTCCAAGCCACAGTATGGGCAAGATCGTCTGTTGTTATATAATTGAAATTAAGTGTTCTTGTTGTGGGTGCCCACAAAAAATTATAAGATAAGTTTCCAAAAATCGAGAAGTCTGTTGGATTTGAAGTAGATTGAACCAAGTTAAGTTCTATTCTACAATCCCCAGTTACAACATTCTGACATTTCACTCTATAGGAATTGAATGTGCCTAAAAGAGTTCCATTCTTCTTCACTATGAAATTGTAGAAAATTTCATTCGCAACTAAAGAACTTATAGTTTGACCATCGGTATCAGTAAGAGGACTTTCAACAGATAGAAATTGATTTATAAGAACGTATTGTCTTTGAACATCAATAACCGCGCCCTGAATCTTTGACAAATCTTCCGAACGTAAAATTAAAGTGAAAGGAGTAGTCCTAGCATCCAATAAATCAAAAAGGCTTACATTCTGACTAACTGTATTATTATTTATTAATATGGCCTGAGCATATTTGTGTTCAACGCTATAACTAACATTACCGAAATATTTAGTTTGATAGAACAAAGAAGAAGTTCCATTTGTGTTTTGCAAGCAGACCTCTGCTCCGTTGCCGTCGAGCATGGTATAAGATTTATTAAAACTAGCAATTAAATTATCTGTGCCTGGAGTAAACAACTCGACTATAACTTCAACAGTTCCGTTGATTGCTGAGGTTCTTAAATCTTCATCAAACAAAGTAAAGTTCAGTATTCTTTGGGTGAAAGCCGAACAATCATCTATTCCAACTGGATTAATAGTTTGACTTCCGATAGTAGAATTTACATGAACAACCCCTCCGCTTTGATTAGTCAATGTAAATTCCCAAAGCAAGTTCTTAGAAACTGGGCTATTGACTGCGGGAATAAGTAACGTAGAATTGAATAATAAATTACTTCCGGTTCCTATTGTTGAAGAAGGAAATAGAGTATTGTTATATCTTAAAGAAGCACCTATAGATGCAAAATGCGCATTATCATAAGTTATATTTATAGAATAAAATTCTCTATTTCCCGAGCTTGTAAAGTTATTGAACGTCTGAGAGTTTTCTATGATTTCTAGGTTACTGAAACTCATATTATGATACTGAATGAAAACACCTCCAGTTGTGGAAGAAAAGTTAAACGTTACTTGGCAGAATCCAGAGACAAAAGTACAAGTTGAGGTAAAACTATTTATGAAACTTTGCAATCCTGAGACAACAAGTGTTTTGTTAATCTCGGTTGTGTCATTATTAGCAAACATAGTCTGGATTTGAGATGAGCCTATGGAAAGATTTAATGTTACTCCTGTTAGAAGATCACTAAATCTAGTTGCAGATCCAGATCGATGTAGAGTATTTACTTCTGTCTGTGATAATGTTCTGTTCCAAAAACCTATTTCATCCATTATACCGTCATAAGTTTCCACAGTCGGATCGTTGCTTGCTCCCATGTAAAATGTTGAGGACAGTGATCTAATAGGCCCAGTAAAAGTAGCAGTATCATTTAAAACCGAATCCACATATAGAAGAAGGTCTGATCCATTCATTGTAACTAAGATATGCTTAAACGAACCTGTGCCAATGCTTCCGACAGAATCAACGATAACCTCTGAATCACCAACTAGATGAAAGTCAATACTCCCATCAGTAAACGCTCTTGAGAAGAATACTGTGGACCCGCCCAAGGCTTGGTGAAATAAAAAGTTAGTTGCGGCTTGTGCATCTGGATTAAGCCAGAAACTTACAGAAAAGTTTTTATTTGTAAAGTTAAAGTTCTGAGTAAATGTAGCGTTTAGAAAATCATTAGTTTCATCAAAGCTATAAGCATCATCTATAATTCCTGTTGCTTCTCTTGTAGCTCCTGTCACCGTTGCGTTATGAACTCCTAGAGCTTTATCAATGGCAACTCCAGAAGATTCATTCAAATCATAATAGGCTACTACTCCAGTAAATATTCCAGTTCCTTCTGGGTAAGTAAGGTTAAGTACACCGTCAGTAACCAACGTATTTTCCGGAACGGAAAGGTATCTCAAGAATGAACTTGCTTCCGAGAATGAAATTACTTCATCGCCTAAAGAGTTATTAAAAGTTGTATTTATAAAAGCCGAAGCTGTCATTGAAGCTAGAACTATAGTTATTAAGATCATAATTGCTGCAATAATCCAGAAATACATTCTTCTCATATCCCCAAACCCTCCTGTTGAGAATCTCTAACTATATTTACGAACATCAAGATCCCGCCCAAAATTCCAGTAAGTAAAATTACAAATGGCAAGTGCAGCAATATCCAATTAGCTCCAGTAAAACTAGCAAGGTTCCCATCATAGATATTGGATTGAAGTAAAGACTCATAAGCATTTGATATTGGCGCAGCTAACATTATGGCTAAGAATACCAAAAGGATCCAAACGAACCATAACGCTGGATGTTTCCGACTAAATCCTGTGAATATAATCAAGAACATTATCTCTGCGAATATTAAAGTCACAGCAACTAACCTTAGTGCCTGTATGCTGTCGTTCACTTGACCGAAGGTATCTTCGGCTGCTTTGGTTAAATTTACCCCCTTTATCGTATTAGTTTGTCCAATATCCATAAAAGTATCATTCAAGAGGCCCATCGTAAATATCATTCCTCCAAACAAGACTACTGTTAAAAGAGCCACAATTCCTATTGTAAAGATATTAAATTCAGATACATTAATTTGTCCTTTTTTATCCTTTACAAATTTTGCCTTCTTTAGTACCTCCCACAATGGCTCAAATCTTGTCATTCTAAAAGTTAGTTCTTGGAAACTTACTGGCTTTGGGTCTAGTTTCTTGAAAGCTCTTTCATTCCTGATATCCTGAAGCATATTCTGAAATTCCAAATCCGATTTAATCATTTTATGTGGTCTTTTTTTTGTCATTTGAACCTCAACCCCATCAGAAGCATCTTGCCTACTTTGGAATCTCTTATAAGATTAGCAATTACTACAAACGTCCCAACTACAACTAACGGAATGAGAGCTATTACTAAAGAATAGAAGGCGAAGTTGAACAGTGTTCCTACAAAGTCTAAGTCCAGATATCCAAAGCTAATCATCCACCCAAAATAAGCCATTAGCATTACAAGAAGATAAGATACTGAAAACAAGAACATCTTTAGATATTTAAGATTCTCCACGGCTAGAATATATCCAGTCAGTTTGTCTTTTTGATTTTTAAACGGTAACCAGAAAGCTCCCACAAGCGTCAGAACGAAAAAGACAAAGGCCAGAAAGAATATTAAAAAGTACAAGATAGCTTGAGAGTTCGTTAGAACTTTACCAAGAGGATTAACTACATAATTATAATTCCATACTATATTCTTCCCATCGGGATCTGCAATACCATTGACAACTATTTCTCCGTTGATCGAATTATTACAAAAAGTAAAGTTAAAATAATCTTGTCCTAGTGCTTGCATTTCAGTATTGAGAACTATCTTTGATTTGTCGGGTTGTTGTAAGACAGAAATGTTAACAAAACTGCAATTTGAGCAAAGTTGAACAATGTCTGCACAAGATCCTAGTTTAACTGGAGGCAAGGTCTGAACTTCTGCCGACACATAAGGTATTAGCAGTATTAGAACTAAAAGATATGCCCATCTCATCCACTACCTCTTACCCCATGAGAAAGGATTCATCTTAGATAATACTCCTTTCCTTTGATCTTGCTGATAAAAGTTGATATTGGGAGGAGCTATGGGTTCATGCTGTTGCACCATTCTTGCTTGGTTCAAGTCTTTTCTTTCTTCTCCATTGATAGCTCTTCGGTAAGCCGAATCAATCATGTCAAGTAGAGTGAGAACAATTATTGGATAGTTGTTCATTTTGTAATCATTGTCAATGTCATAGCTCTCATAATTATTATAAATTAATGCTCTCAATTCATGTCCTAACATCTGAACTCTAGGTTTTATTTCTTCAAGTTGATAATTTGATAATACTTTGTTTTTATTTAAAAACATTCTAATCTGTCTTATAATATCATTAACTCCTAAATTATTAAAGACCACAAACCCTGGGTTTGGGTTCCTTACCCAAAATTCTTTTCCATCCTCATCCCTTTCGAGAATATCTGAACGTAGCAGTCTTTCTATATCTTCAAGCTCTGGGCGAAAGTCTAACTGCCACTCAACAAGATTCTGTTTATGTTGCCCCCCAAACATGGCAGTAGCGTAAGGATTTCCTTGCCCCTGTGCTGCTGCAATTTCCGCCTCTTTTGCGTCCAAATATTGTTGTTCTTCTTGTGGTGTCATAATATTATCTAACTAATCTTGCAGCATCATTTATTTCGTCTTCAATCTGAGACATTAAGGGTATGCCTCCGGCTGTGTTTGGAATCGGCTGACGCTCCGGGTCTAGTTGCCTTGATCTAAATCGTGCCCTATCTTGTTGTAACAATAGCTCTTGTCTAGGACTGACTCGCGCCTCTCTTTGAGCTTGTATTCTCTCAAGTCTTAATTTCTGACTTAGATATTTTCTAAAACCAAACACTCCTCCAAATCTCGCAAATCTGGGGTCAAAACTTCCTCTTGGTCTGCCTCTTCTGCCGGTTCTAATTCCCCCAGTGGCAGTTCTTCTGCCGGTTCTAATTCCCCCAGTAGAAGATCTTCTGTCGCGACCGGGGCTTCTAATCTGTCTTGCAAATCTTACTTGTCTTGCTCTTTCTGAAGCTATGGTGCCTACGCCCCTAGTGATAAAGCTAGATAGTCTTACAGAAGTTCTTTGACTTCTTGGTATAACATTAAGACCACCTTTTTCGATTGCTCGTTCTCTTTCACGTTTTTCAAGTCTTTTTAATTCCTCTAATCCTTTATCTTTTCTTTCAGCTCTTCTCAGACTTGCTAATCTTTCAGATTGTCCAGCAGAAAGAACACCTCTAAATGTTTCTCTCCTCTTTTCTTTTTTTCTAAACAGACCCATGCTTAAACTTGGTAAACCAACTTTATATAATTAACTACTTGCCAGGGTAACACCGAGGACAAAGATTTAAATAGGAATAATGAGTAGTATTATATGAGCTTTACTTCTGTTATGACAGAATTTTTATTTTCTCTTTTTAATGGATTTTTATATTTCATTACAAGAAACTTAGTAGCTCTTCTGATTATTGGAGCTTTTGTTTGGGTATTTTTTATTTGGTTGAAGGAGAGAAAGAAAAAGAAGAAAGGAAAGAAAAGAAATCCTCTCTAAGCAAACATCTTGGCTTGTCGTCTTGCTTCTTTAATTAAAATTTTTTCCTGTTGAGAACTCAATGCAAAGGGTGTCCTCTGAATAAATTGATCAGCTAAAGGTATTCTTTTGCCTCTGCGTTGCTTGAACCTTCTGAATCTTTGAGTAGGACGGAAAGAAACATCTCTTAATTTAGTAACTCCAGCCCTAACAATCTTAAACTGCCTACTTAGTTCTCTTTCAACTACTACAGAGCCCAACTTTAAAGCTCTACCTCTGGGCAAAATTCCTCCCACCCTAACAAACTCCCCTCTCCGTTTTACAAGCACCGTAAAACCAGCCTTCCTTTTTTTCTTTTCTTTAATTCTTAACTTCTTTTTCTTTAAGATAGGGGTCGGTGTTGGTCTTGGTCTTAATACCGGAAAGAAAGGAGGAGGAGTTATTCTCGGAGTCGGTTCAACCCTTAAGATAGGTTCTACTCTAAGAATAGGTTCAATCTTCAAAACAGGTTCTACTTTAAGAATAGGTTCTACTCTTAATACAGACTCTACTCTGAAACTTGGTTCTACCTTAAGAACAGGTTCTACCTTAAGAACAGGTTCTACCTTAAGAACTGGCTCTGCTGTCAGAGAAAGTTCCACTTTCTGCTGAATGCTTAACTCTGCTCTCTCCTGAAGATTAGCTTGAGTCTTTAAGACTGATGTAATCTGTGTATTCAATGGCAAGATAGGAGCTACCCCTCCGGTCTCAGCAGCAGTTAGTACAATCCTACCGCTTGCTCTTATTGGGGAGGGTGTGGCAATAGGAGTTGGTAAAGTGCTAATAGCGTTCTGCAACCCTACTTGCAAATTTCTTTCTTGTGAAATTAGAGCAAACTCAGAAGGGCCTCCGCTTATTCCCGCTCCTCCACCGACATAAGAAGGAAACTCACTTAAAGAAGGAGCAGTCTTTTCAAAAGTTACGATAGGATTTAACTTTCTTAAAACAGACTCTGCTTCCGGGAGCTCCTCTAAAATTCTAAACCTGTTGGCGCGGTTAAATTCTAAGGGTTTCTTAAACCCTCGACCACTAATAAATGCACGACCATCCTTAGTGAACCTTATTTTATAATCTTGAAAACTTCCTGTCTTTTGGTTAAAGAATCTTACTTTAGTTACCTTGCCTCCAACTGCTTCGATTCTCCTGAATCTTTCTAAAGGTCTTCGTGGTAATTCCTTAATTGACACTTGCCTAAATGCCTCTAAGTCCACTTCTAAGTCCTTGCTGAATTTAGCAGACAATCCCTTGCCTTTCTTTAATCTAAATCCAGTCTCAATGAATCTTGGCTTCTCTGAAATTAACTTCCCAGAATCTTTAATGATTCTATTGCTTTCCACTTCTCTTATTTCAGTGATACTTCTGAATGGTTGTTCAGTGGTGACAGTAGTTCTTGCTCTCTGAGAAGGTCTTGGAGTAATGAAAACTTCTTTGTCCAAAGTTACCTTTCCTTTCTTAGTTATTTTAAACTTCTGTAAAGCAGCTATCTGTTCAATTTCTTCTCGTTGTCTAAATACTACTGGGTCATCTTTACCCTTTTGTATCTTTGTTTCTTTTCCAAAAGCATTTCTCTTAATCAAAAGAAAAACAGGTTCACCTTTTTCAGTTAGTCCTATCTTCACTTTCTTGACCGGCTGTGTTTGGAAAAATTCTCTTAGAACTGGTCTTTCTCCTATTGCTGGGACTTTCCTTCCAGTTTTGAAAGGGATTCCGCTTTCTGTCAAAAGTGTTTCATCAACAAGTTTAGGAATTAACTTAAATCTTTCTCCGCTATACTCAGACCTTTTCAAGTCTCCCTCACTGACTAATCTTTTGAGAAAATCTTGTTGGCTTTCCCCAACTTTTCTGTTTAACTTCTTTTCAGGAAGTTTCCCTAAGAAATCAGTAAACAAAGCCCTGCTAGTTTTCCCGCCTGTTTCGCTGGGTATTTTAAGTTCCAATCCAGAGAAATCTCCTTCTGTAATTTTGCCGGTGAATGTGGCTGGTTTCTTTACAGGAATATTAGTTTGTAGTAAATTAAAGACAACTTTATCAGCATTTGTACCAACAGTCACAGAAACATCTGCTGCAAGTTTTTGTTCTAATAAAATAGGGAAGTTAGTTCTTACTGCGGCTCTAGCTTGCGCTTCTGTTAGTCCTTGTCTCCTGAAATTCTTAATAGCTTTATTGAAATTCTTTTGGATTTCTTTTTGAGTAAACTTAAATGTTCTTGGATCAAAACCCAAAAGCCCTCCGCCTGGAGGAACTACTGTGGCTTCTCCGCCTTTAGGAAGAAAGGTTAATCTTGGTTTAGCTACAAAACCTGGAATCAATTTCTGTAACTTTAAATCTCTTTCAGAAAAACGAACAACACTCCTCCCTGGTCTTGCCTCTGCTTGAATACCTTTACTTAAACCGGAAGCTGTTGCAGTTACGTCCCCCTGTAGTCTTTTAATAACTAAATTTGACGGAGAAATATCCGTTCTTCCCACTTGCTTTATTTCCTTTACTTGTGGTTTTCTTGCTTTCACTTCCAAGACATCAACAAGTCTCCCTCCAGTTACAAATGGTTTGCCGAGTTCAACAGCCCCAAACCCGATGGCTGTGCCAGCCAAACTTGCTCCAGTAAGTTTAGCCTCTTCAAATCTTTGCTCTCTAATTGCTTGAGTTAAATCTAATCCTTCGCTAAGGAATATACTTTTGAAAAATACATCACTGGCAAATCCAACAGACTTCCCACCAAATTCAAATGCCTTAGAAGCTACCCCTGGCCCTCTAGATAAATTTGCAGCCACAGTTCCAAAAGCAAACTTAGCTCCATGAAACGCGCCCGCTACAGCTCCCGCAGCTAAAGCGGAAACACCTAGCTCTATTACTAATTCTCTTTGCGTTACTTTTCTCGAGGATATTTTTTGGAAGTCTTCAAAAGCAGAGTCATAAGTATCAAATGCTTTCTTATAGCTTTCAAATTGCTTTGGTGTTCCGAAAAAAGTTCCACCAACATTAAAATTATTAAATTTTTCCAAGGCTGTTTGAGCAGTCGTTAATTTTGCACGCGCTGATTCAAGTTCCCCTTTTCTTGCAAAAGGAGCAACAAACTCTCCTTCAGATAATATGACAGGTTCAAATACCTCAGTTAGTTTTTCTATATTTATAGTTTCCGCAATGGCTAACGCTGGAAAAGGAAGCGACGCCACAATTATTCCAGCAGATATAGTTTCGGCAGGTGTGCTTATCTCTTCTCTTCTTGTTTCTAATTCTACTTTGATTTCGGGGTCTCTCTCCGCAATAGAAGTTATAGCGATTCCTTCTGGTGAAGAAGTTGTTAGTACATCGAAAGCTCCCCCTAAGAAGCCTTTTCCAAAATCTACTGTCCTTTCCTGGACACCTGCTTGAAAATTAGATACAGTACTACTAACTGAAGAAACTGCATTATCACGGAAAGTGCTGCCCCGACGTAATAGCCTATCAGTTGGGATTCCATCAGTAATCAAATCAAAAGGACTACTTAAAGCCTCTTCTTCAATAAAAGAGAAGCGAGTTCTGGGGGGTTCTTCAGGAATATCCCTGGGCTTTCCTCCTGGAAATTTATCAGGTTCTAGAAATCTAAATTCATCCAATAAAGATTGTTGAGCTGCCACTTCTGCCTGCGTGACGATAACATCTTCGGGGGGGAGAGGAGTGAATGTCTGTTCGTCTGCTTCTGGCAATGGGGTGAATGTTTGTTCCGGTGGTGCTGACGGAGCATCGGGCAAAGCACCAAAGCTAGGGTCGGGAGTAAAGTCTCTTTCACCAACATCAATAACCTTTACACCTTGAAGTGATTGTGCCGGTTCAAACCCTCTAGTGACTGTTGGTTGTTGCGCTCCACTAGAAGTAATAATAGGTAAAACTGTGGTCGGGGCGAATTGTAAGACTCCCTTATCTTCAAGTCTCTTCAGAGTCTCTGGAGAAACAGTTTCCGGTAATGATTCAATAGGTATGCTTTGACCTGTTCTCGTATCCTCAAATCCAACTATTTGTCCCCCCCTAATAATGGGGTCCAATCCTTCGGACTTGAAGGATTTGACAGTCTCTATAAACTTAACTCTCGGCCTGTCACCTTCCTGAAGCTCTCGAAAGAATCTCTGTTGAGTTTTTGTTAAACCAATAGGATCAGTTCTCCCTCTCTCAATAGCCCTCTGCGCAATGTTAAAATCTCTTTGCTGAGAGCTAACAGTTGGAGCCTGTGCTTGTATCTTTAGTTGTTGCTGAGCCTGTCCAATTTGAGCGCTTCGTCTTTGAAGTTGTTGTTGGGATTGTTGAACATCAGAGATAGCTTGAAGTCTTTGTTTTTTTCCAGCAGGAGATAACAAAAAACCTAGGCCTTTCTTTCTTAGAAGATTAGGGTTTTTTAGTAAAGTTTCTTGTTGAGATAACTGTGTCTGTTGTTGTTGGGTTTGTGCTTGTTGCTGCGCCAACTGTTCCTGTGCAGATACCATTAAATTATAAAGAAGAAATAGTATTTATGTTTTGCCCTTTATCTCAAACTTTCCAAAAAGGATATATTAAATGTTCCCAAAGATTGATCTCGCGTTACTTGAATCTCACTGAAACCTTCTCTTGTTAGTAATACAGTAGCATCGTCTGAAGAACAGATGCAACTAACTTCAGCATCATTCGCTTCTTCCAAAAGATCTATGGAATAAGTATATGGATTGGAAAGGCACGCAAACGATTCAGTTTTTATGTAAAACAAAAGATAAACTGTAAGTCCAAATACCAATAGCATCATTAGCCAAAAGGCTACGTCTTTAATGTTCATGATTCTTTCCTGTGCATAAATCCATGACACTCATAACATAAAGTAATAAAATAATCTGGTTGCGAATAATCTGGATGGTGTCTCGATAATTTTTTATCTTTTACCTTGTCACGATTTTTGCTGTCCCACTTTCTACCGCTTTCTCTAACCTTTTCAATATTTTTCTCTCTATATTTCCTTTGTACTTCCCTATTCCTTTCGATATTTCTCTCGCGCCATCTACGTTTACTCCAATAATATTTATCTTCAGAGATCATCGTTTGGGCCTACCTCGCTTCCTTGGTTTTTCAAACTCTATTGGATCGTCCTCATCTTCCATTTCTGAATCTGAGTCTGAGTCCGAATCATCATCGTCCTGATCTTCATCGCTCATGTCATCTGGATCATCATCTGGCTCAATCTTCTTTATCTTAGAGACTGTTGGACTTTCTGCTCCTTCTTCTAAAGAGACCTTTTCTATTGTCTGTTCTAGCTTCTGGATCGCTTTCGTTATTGTTCTCAATTCCTGGATCATCGTCATCCTGAATGTCTTCTCGTCTAGTAGGGAGTTTAGGTAATTCTGGTACTCCAGTTCTTGAAGACGTTGTATCTGCTCCGGTGTCACTTGAACCTGTTCTTTCTTTAATATTTTGTTTTTCATTTTCATGCCCCCTTTCATTCTTTGACTTTGATATGTGCCATAAAATGTCATGTGGTTTAGCATCAGGATATTTCCTATAGAGTCTTTCCGCTTTCTCAAAATCCAGCAAGACTTCGGAAGGAATCATACCGCCTCGCTTTCTCTTGTTTCTCATCCATCTCAACACCAACAGCAAGATTATAACCAAGACAAAAGAAGCTCCAGCCATTGGAGCATAAATGAAAGCCCCGGTTATGATTACAAGCACTATGAAGATAACGAAAGTTAGCCCGATACCTTTCATGATACTTTTAAAGCTCATGTTGCAGGCACTAGCCCAGAAGGTTGGGCACTATTTAGATTAGCTGCCAATCTTGCCATAACTTCTGCAAGTTCTCGCATCTCGGCAGAGAGAGCAGTTCCAGAACCTAGGAATTGAGACATTTCTCTAAATGCGAGCCATATAAATATGCCCATGATGGCTATGAAAGCCCCGGAAAGCACCCACTGACCATATTTATCCCAGAAATTCTTCTTATCTCCATGTAGGCTGTCTATTTGCTTCTCCAGGGCAGTATATTGTGCCCTCATGGTCGGATTTGTAGTCACGACAGAGATTAATCCTTTCTTCTTGTCCATGTATTTCAGATCTGCTGAGATTTGACCAGGGAACCAATAACCATCAGAAAGAATAAAGAAATTATAATCTTTGATCCCGCCTCTTGCTCCATGCGCAAGCTTCCAGGACTTCAGCTTCTTCAAGTACAAAACTTCAAATCCTCCTTTTCCAAGTTTTACACTTCTTGCAACATCTTTATAGACTGGGTGAAAGTAACCATGAATTATTCCATAGGCTGTGATCTTTCTACTGAACTTCTTTCGATTCATGTAATAAAAAGCAGCCCAACCCACAACTGCAAGAATAACTACTCCTGCTATTAGCAATCCAATGGCGTTGATTACCTTTCCACCAGAGAATCCACCCTTAAAGAAATCAACAATCTTAGTATTTACGTCTGTGATCGTCTCTGTTTGCGCGGACACAACTGTTAGAAGCATGACTGTTACTATTAATATTAAGTAAATGCGTGAATATTTCATAGATCTTCCAATAATTTATCTGCTAAAATTTTAGGATCATCAGCGAATAAACCTTCCTCTTCTTTGGATTTGGAGATTTTCTTATCTTTCTTTTTACCCGCCTTATCTTCTTTAACCTTTTCAGATTTAGCTTTCTTAGATTTAACTTTTTTCTTTTTCACCTTCTTTTCTCCTATTTTTTGATTTCTTTTTTCTTCCGCCTCGCTTCATCATGGTTTCGCAGACAAGAAGATTCCCATTCTCTCCGGTCTTTATAAAATATAATTTTCCAGGCTCTCTCTTAATCGGAAGTTCATATAGCTCTTTCATTTGAATATCCCTGCCATAAAACCTTTTTTTTGTTCGATAGGTTTGTATTTTAGTTCATGAACCTTGTCTTTACATTCCGCGCAAGAATTGGCAAACTCTTCGGCTATAAGCTTGTTAAGTTGTTGCTCGAATATTGACGGAGCATACTTTTCCATCATTCTCAAAGCATGAATCTTGATATGCAACCAATCAACTATCTCATCATCTTTCATGATTTATTCTCCTTATAGAATTTTGCGAGGTCGAGTAAGAAGTCATGCCAATTACCGCCGTGTTCTTTTTTAATGGATTCAATAATTTCATGTTCGCCGTCTTCAAACATTATATTCACTACCTTCATGGAGTCAATCTATGATAGATAGTTTAAATACTTTTCGTTGTAAGCTGATCTATAATACACTATAGTAATATTTATAAGGGGGTAGTGTATGGTAATGCTGATGGATGAAATATACAAAAGTAAATGCGAGAAATGCGGCAAAGAAATCAAGTCTTTATCTGAAAGACAGTTAGAACAAAACGTTCAAGTTCACAAGATGGCTTGTGATAAAAAACAAAATGAGTCAAAACGTAATGCGGCTAAGTGAATTGAGTTGCTGTGATGTCAGTTAAAGTTTTGTCTTGTGAAGTGAAGCATGGTAATGTGACGCGAGGTAAGGTAATGAGAGGATTACATAAAACAGATATAGAGAAAATTATGAAAGAAGCATTTGAAAAAAATAATATAGAAGTTGTTGAACAATATCCTATCAGATGCAAGTATGGTTACATAGCTGACTTCGCAATTCCTAATAAAAAGATCATAATAGAATGTGATGGTGAGGTCTGGCATAAATTAGGAAACTCTCGCGACAGAAAACGAGATGCTGTTCTAAGAAAATTAGGTTGGAAAGTTATTAGATTTAGAGGAAACGAAATTAAGAACGATGCTCAACTTTGTGTTGAGAAACTTCGAGTATTGTGACTTCAGGTGCTGTCATGTCAGTTAAAGTTTTGTAGTGTCAGGTCGGGTAAGGTAAGATAATCAAATGTAAGGAGGAATAGAAAATGAAAATAAAAGTCAAAGGAAAAGCTCCGTTGCTTATGAATAAGTTTACGGCTCAAAAACCAGATGCTTCTAAGAGGGGAAAGAAAGTTTATGTTCCTGAAGAAGAGGCTGAGAATAAAGCATACAGAACCGATAAGAAAGAATTGTTTATTCCAGCAACTCACTTCAAAGCGTCTATGGTTAAAGCTGCTGTTGATTTTAAGATGACTGGTCGTAAAACATACAAAGAATATGTTAAATCGGGAATCTTTATTGAACCAGAACAAATAGTTCTAGACCAGCAAGAAT
>SDBU01006585.1_pt1 | contig 13615 bp, 7 predicted proteins | sample 2277071 | NCBI WGS metagenome assembly SDBU01 (sample SAMN10397929, study PRJNA504765) | marine sediment metagenome | isolation source: marine sediment core GS08_GC12, 126 cmbsf | place: Arctic Ocean: Gakkel Ridge, Loki's castle | collected 2008
AGCGCGGTGAGATCAAACTACCACGGTTTCAACGCTGTGCGCATGCTTCTCGGCTCAGAACCCAAACGAGTTCTGGGCTATGCTGGTGAAGTGCCCGTACAACCGTATACTAGCTACGGTGGGGGGCAAGAAACAACATTAAGATGGGAAAGTGGTATTATCGAGTTCCCAAACGACGTTGTCTGCCTCTACGAAATGCCACCCAGGGGGCCTCGCTCAAGCCTCTGGGAGATTGAGGGCACACATGGCGCGCTCGTGGGCAATGAGTTGCTGCTTTACAAAGACGGTGGCGTGCGTTATCCGATTCAGTCTGTCAACGCGGAGGTTGATGGCGAGCAGGTGTTAGATTGCGTCCGTGTAGACACAGAACCGCCGATTGTCTGGTCAAACCCATTCAAGAAATATAAGATAAGCGAGACCGATGAGGTTGCCAAAGCGAGCATCCTTTACAGTATGTATCGCGCCGTGACGGAAAACATTGAACCCGAATATGGAGCTGATAATGCCCGGCGTGATTTAGAATTATGGATAGCCGTTCGTGAAAGTGCTCTGCGCGGCAGTGTGTGGATGGATTTACCTATCCAAGAACCGACGGAATTGGAACGCCGAATACATGAGGAATATACGCGCCGATATGGGCACGACCCGATCGAGGGAATCGACGCGCTGTTGGATGCAACTTTTGACCGACTGAGTGTTATCTGGACGGTCGCGGGATGGTTATGAAAAAGTTGTTGGAGATGGAGAATATGGAATTTTACTTATATCTTGAAGAACTCAGTGAGCAAGCTGTGGTGCAGTTTGTAAGGGCGCTCGAACAACAGCATAATGATATCACCATTGAGGTCAGCAAAGTTGATAAAGAGGATATATTTTTCACGCAAGAGGGAAGCGTCATAGTTTCAGAACTCTGTGAGATTCCTGATTGGCAATTGATGTTTTTAACTCCTCTTGAATCCATTGCTTATGAAGCATACCATTTGTGTCTCAGTAACGGTTGGAATGCCTGTTTGTTTGACCCAAAAAGTACCGCAGTCTCTGTTGGTTTTGAAGAAGGCTTGCTGGCTATAAAAGTAGTTCACCTTTGGTACAGAGAGGGCAAATCCGACAAGGTCTACCATCTGTATCTCATCTATGAACCCGATGCAAATTTTTATACCATCATCAGTCGTTATGGCAGACGCAATGGTGTACTCAGGCAGCAGGAAAAATCTTTTGACACACGCCTTGAGGAGGCTGAAAAAGAGTGGAAGCGACTCTTCGATGAGAAAAAAAGGAAGGGATACCAGGAACACAAAACCATTCGGGCAACGCAATTAGAGTTCGAGTTTTGACGTGTTTGGGATTAAAGGCTAAGTCTTAGGCTGAAGCTAAGGCATAGCTTTTCCTCTATCTCAGCCTTAGCCTTAGCCCCTGTCGTCAAAATGACCAGTTAACAATGGGGAATACTGGAAACGCTCCTTCCTGCCGGATGATGTTCACAAGTCCAATCTGAAGGCCATTCATGATTTCAGCGTAATTAACAACACCGAGTTGGACCCCACTCATGTCCTTAGCATAGTTGACGATTCCCGACTGGAATCCCTTAAATTTCCCCTTCGTTACGTTCGCCCAGTCGTTACTCTGCCACCCTATGAAGTCGGAATCCGACAGACCAACAAGCCCAAACTGAACCCCTTTGGATTTTCCTGTGGTGGTATGATTAATCAATCCCAAATCTAGGCCCGTTACGGATACGTTCCGTCCGTAAATTAGGTTAAGTCGAAAGCCTTTAATGGAATTATCTTCTGAGAAAATCTGAATCGGCGTAACCAGGCTAACCTGAATTGGCCGATTCTGTGCTTGGCCTGGCGTCGAGATAAAAATGAGGGTGAGGACGGCAAACCCAAACAATACACAATATTTCTTAGACATTTTAACCTCCTTAATAACGGTAAAATTCGCGGCAACTTCCGTTGCCAACTTCTATAACCAACAGTTAATAATTTTACCATTGTTTTGTTCTCATTGCAATAATAATTTTACCTTTTTTTGTTTTTTTCTCTTTTTGGGCATAATCCCATACGCTTAAAGCTAAGGATTTTCAGTATACTTCGGCATGCTGATTAAGTAGCCCGCAGCGCCGGTTGAGTAGACTCGGAATGAAATGGAGAGTCGTATCCGCCGGGTTGAGTGCCGAAGGCGTATCGAAACCAAACCAACCGGAGTTCGCATCACAAGCACTGGTATGCCCCGCTCACTTGGTTTCGATACGGTTTTGAACGAAGTTCAAAACCTACTCAACCGGCGTTCGCTTGTCTTAACTTGATGCGTATGGGGCATACTTCCCCTTCAGCCTATCTTCTACGTTTTTTGAATTTCTGAATCATCCTGCCTGCTTATTCGTTGCTAAACCACTTCGCTATGTTCAGCACAGGACAGCCGAAAATGTACGTGTCCATGTTATAATCTTTCGTAAGACAGACCAATATAAAAAATTGCAACTGTATTAATGGAAGTCCTTTTAATTACATGCAAGTTGGCAAAGCATCCAAAAAAATTCGCCTCTTCAAGTTTCGAATTCGAATTTCGAAACAATTAGCTTCACTAGACTACATTACCGTCGAATTGTTCATAAGCCGAAGGCATCGCTGGGCAAAGAAAGTTGTGTCAGTGAAAGACTTTCGGGGAATGTTCTAAATATATGGTATGTTATTTGCTTACGCAAAGGAAGGGAGAAAAATGGAAAAAAAGTCTTGGTTACGGGTGGAACTGGTTTTATCGGCAGTCACCTCGTAGATGCGTTAATCCGTCGTGGGTATCAGGTACGCGTGCTCGACAAGTTGGAGCCCCAAGTTCATGGCGAAGAACAAAAACAACCCGTCTACTTGAATTCGTGACAGCGGTTCCTAACATAAGGTCTTGTGCTATTATTTACAGAAAATAGGCAAGAAACAGCGGGATTTGTTCACCCGCCGCGTTGTACTGGTTTCGATGGTTTCGATACGGGCTTCGCCCTACTCAACCCGGCGCCGCTTCTTGGTTTCGATATGCTTTGCTACTCAACCCAAGTCGCTGGTGGGGTGTCTCGTTTTCTATCACGAAAGAAAGCGTTACGTTTTCGTTTTTTTTTCACCGTTCTACACAAGATATAGTGGCTCAAAAATTAACTCAACGGTTAAGGTGCGCTAGGGGATATTATTCAGAGGGGAAAATATCAACTGAAGTAAAAGAGGGGAAAATGTCAACTAAAGTAAAAAATGATATCTGGCTAAAATCCTTCGAGTTTACAGCCTATGGACAGACTGGCACAGTTGCTTTAACTAACTTTGCTGGCAAGAATTACCCATCGACTGCCGATGACCTAATGATAGAACTGCTTGAGATTAAACCTACAGACCGAGTGCTAGATATAGATGGAGGAGATGCACCATTTAAGCGAGCAGATGTGGTTATTGATGCTTTCCTGTCTGAATCATCCCATCAAGCGAGAAAAGATATATCGAAAAATAAACGATACGTACAATGTTTTGCTGAATCAATGCCATTCAAGAATAAGGAGTTCGATTTTGCATTCACCCGTTATGTTCTTAAACATGCGGTAGACCCAGCAAAAATATGCGAAGAAATCATGCGCGTAGCCAAACGAGGCTTTATCGAGGTTCAGAGCAAGGCAAGCGAATATGTTTTCGGTTATCCAGGATATCGCTGGCTGATAAGTGTTATTGACGGAGTATTAGTTTTTGAAAGACGCCTATTTGTCCGCTCCCCGTCTTTAAATGTTCTACAATGGCATTGGTATAAGGATTCCGATTTTCGATTTCGCTGGGAACTGACGTTTCGCAATATCAGTTGTACACAATTAGCTTGGGATGGTCGATTTGAGTACAAAATCATTGACGATGGTGTTGAGTTTTTTGACTATGACAACCCTGAACATGCGTCGCTAGCACATTTGGATTTTGCCCTAAATGCCCTTTTCTTTGGTGGGGTGCCGATGGACGAAATAAAAGCGGAGATGCAATTAGCCTTACACTACAAGCCCGACTACGCTTTGGCACACAATGCGCTAGGCTATGTGTTGTGGCAGGAAAAGCAATATGTCCAAGCCAAAGAGCAGTTTGTCCAGGCCAGTTGTTTAGAACCGACCAATGCAACCTTTAGAGAGAACTCCCAACTAGACCAAACTAATATTCCCACACTGGTAGGATTACCTCCCGAACCCGGAGGCGAAGTAATTCCAACCACTAATTTCGCTGGACGATTGTACCCGTCATTTAGGGGGTATGATGAACAACTCGTTGATGCTCTCAACATTACCGAAGCGGAACGAGTGCTTGATGTCGGCGGCGGAGGATTGCCCTTTGCGCGAGCTGATGTGGCGATAGATAAAGACCTTACTGAAGGAACACATCGTCAAGGAATGCCAATTGATAAAAGTATGCGTTATATCCAATGTTTAGCTGAATGTATGCCATTTGCTGATAATCAGTTTGACTTCGTATTCTGTCGCAACATTCTTGAGCATGTCGATGCTCCAGACCGTGCCTGTGAAGAGTTGATGAGAGTCGGCAAGCGTGGTTATATTGAGGTGCCGTCATCAATGTGGGAGTATTTCTACGGACATCCAACACATCGCTGGCTAATTGAATACGTTGATGGCGTATTAGTATTCAAGCGCAAGCGGTTTGCATGTAATCCTTTTAAGAGTCCTATGTTGAAATATCTGTATCATCATTCGAATGTTCAGTACCTATGGGAAGTAGCCTACCGTAATGTCCCGATGATTCAATTCGAGTGGCAAGACTGCTTTCAGTACCGAGTTGAAGATTATCCAGATTCAGAATATGACTATCACAGAACCAGTGATGCAGTTGCTTCACATCTGGATTATGCTGCTAATCTATTATTATATAATTTAGCCAGTGTAGCTAGACCGGAAGTAGATGTTATTCTCAAACTACAGCCAGACAATGCTGCTGCGCTGAACCTACTTGGTATAATTAACTGGAACGAAGGTAAACAGTCAGAGGCTTTTGATTGCCTAAAAAGAGCCCATCAATTGGCTCCCCAAAATGAAGATATTTCCCAGAACTACAGGGAAGTAGCAGAAGCCCTAGACCGAAATTCATCCATGCAATCCGATAATGCTCGTTGGGCGTCTCTTTACAAAGAGGCTCCTTCGTATGATATCTTGACCAATATGCCATTTTTCCGTATATTCCTTCAGAAAACGTTGGAGTACTGTCGAAACGGCACTGCCCTTGAAACAGGTGTTGGAACAGGCTATGGCGCTATCTGGTTATCCAAACAAGGTGTCACTTGCGAAGGAATCGATTACTCTCAAGAGGTTGTTGAGCAAGCCATCCGGCATAACGAACAACTGGAAGGCAAGGCTCAATTTTATTTCGGGGATATGTTTAAACTCGACCAGTACATAAATAAGGACTATGATGTAATCTTCCATCAAGGTGTTTTGGAACATTACTCTGATAAAGAGATTCGCGAGATACTCAGTCAGCAGATAAAGCACGCCAAGTATGTCGTCTTTAGCGTACCTTCAATCAACTACCCATTCGAAGGAGAATTTGGGGATGAGAGATTAATAACTTTGGAAGATTGGCAGAAAATCTTAAAGCCGCTCGACATAGTAGAATTAGCGTACTACGGTGACCCAAATCTCGGCAGCCAGGAGCACATACTGGGCGTGATTCGGGAAAGCCGGGCAGACTTAAAAAAATTCAGTCTACCCATTGTTTGGAGCGCTCCAATTTATGATGCTAGTGGCTTTGCCGATGAAGCTCGCAGTTTTGTTTCTGCTCTTGATGAGATAGACGCTGATATATACTTGCGACCAATTAAGTGGAGTAACATCCTTACAGAACTGGATGGCACCCAAACTGACCGATTCGCTCATTTGAGCCAAAAACCGGCTCCATCCAGTAACTACGTCAATGTATGGCATGTTTTTCCTCCATCTATTTTTCAACGTGATGACAATGCTATTCTAAACGTGTGCAGAGTAATGTTCGATTCTGACCGAATTCCGGATGATTGGGTCGCGGGTTGCAACTTAATGGATGAGGTGTGGGTGCCGACGGAACACAACCTGGATACTTTTGCCCGTTCTGGCGTAGAACGGAGTAAGCTGGTAAAAATCCCAGGGATGATAGATGTTTTGAGATTTAATCCTGAACTACCGCTTCGCCCTGATTTCGATACTGGTTTCGATACTGGTTTCGATACGGCTTCGCCTACTCAACCCAAGTCGCCTACTCAACCCAAGTCGCCTACTCAATCCGGCGCCGATTCGCTACGGGACGAAGTTATACCTATACGGATTGAAGAACGTCGGGGATATAATTTCTTGTCCATTTTCGATTGGCAATGGCGCAAAGGTTGGGATATTTTAATCAAAGCCTATTTATCGGCCTTTACAACTGAAGATGATGTGGCTCTGGTTATTAAAACATATTCCTCCGCTGGACAAAGCATTGAGGAGATTAGAGAGGAAATTAATCAATACATAATATCGCTAGGATATAAACTAAATGAGCATCCCCCTATAATACTGCTGGATAAAATTCTTGCTGTTTCAGAGATGCCCTCTTTGTATAAGGCTTGTGATGCTTTTGTGTTGCCCAGTCATAGTGAAGGATGGGGACGCCCGTATATGGAAGCAATGGCAATGGGACTTCCTACTATTGGAACGCGCTGGAGTGGCAATGTAGAGTTTATGGACGATGAGAACTCATATTTAATCGACATTGATGGGCTAGAGGAAGTTTCAGGACCAGCACTAGCACAGTTGCCGATGTATCGGGGACATCAATGGGCAGTTCCTTCAGTTACACATTTACAGGAACTGATGTGTTATGCCTTCGAACACAGGGAGGAAGCTAAAGCCGTGGGCAATCGCGCGCGAGAACACATTACTACCCATTACTCTCAACCTGTCGTCGCTGCCAAAATACTTGCCCATCTCAATCAAAGGCTTGAGGATAGCAAAAAATCCTCCCTGTCTACTGCCCCTAGCGGAGCGGTGCAGGTAGACCAAGTGAGCGCTGTCGAATTAACAAAAGTAAAGAGAAGCCGAATACGCCAGAAATATAGCCTATATCACACTGAGGGGCGTGAAGAATCTATTAAAGCCTGGCAAACGTCTTATGCCGACCTATTTTTAGGCTGTCAAAACATCCTCGACGTTGGTTGTGGACCAGGATTGTTTCTGGAGTTGCTTCGTGAGCGAAGCGTTCCCGCTCTTGGCATTGATTATGACCCAGAAATGATAGCTGCTTGCAAGGAAAAAGGTCTGAATGCTAAGTTGGCTAATGCCATTACAATATCACAGTATAGCAGCGAATTCGATGGTATTCATGCTGGGCATATTATTGAACATCTCAACGGCGAACAAGCAATCCAATTTCTGGAAGATTGCTTCACTGCTCTCAAGCCGGGTGGACTTTTAGTTGTTCGCACACCTAATTGGGAAAATGAGACAGTTCGCAACGGTGGATTTTGGCTAGATTATACCCATGTTCGTCCCTATCCACTACAATTGCTAGATAGAATTTTTCTCGACCTAGGGTTAGAGATAGTTCAGAAAGGGACCGAACCAACGGGCTGGAATGATATATTTATCGTAGGACGCAAGCTAAACTACGACACTACTACTACCCAGGTTCCGAAAGTTTATTCAGAGTCTGCTTCCGAACAGATAACCATCGTCTGGGAAGGCTCTCAGTTTGTATACCACAGCTTGGCTTTGGTCAATAGAGAACTGTGCATCGCTCTTGCTCAATCTCCGAAATGTGAGTTGAGCATTATCCCTTATGAGCAACATCAATTTGGAGTGGAAGCTAATCCGGAGCGGTTTGGCTTAATCGAAGAGCGGCTCAACAAGCCTCTTTCAAGAGTTGCTGATTTTCATATTCGTCATCAATGGCCACCGAAGTTTGAACCGCCTGGGGAAGGGCATTGGATTTTGATGCAGCCTTGGGAATATGGCAGTATGCCCAAAGCTTGGTTGCCCTATCTTCACGATAGAATAGACGAGGTGTGGGTTTATACAAACTACAATCGCGATTGCTATATAAAAGATGGGCTTGCCCCTGACAAAGTAGCCGTGATTCCTCTCTCAGTAGACTTCGCGCGTTTTCATCTTGATGTCCCGCCATTCCCTAAAATAGCACAACTTACGGATAAGAGTTTTAAATTCCTGTTCGTCGGCGGTACCATTTGGCGTAAGGGAATTGATGTGTTGCTTAACGCTTACATTCAGGCGTTCACAAAAGAGGACGATGTATGCCTCATTATCAAAGACATCGGTCAAGGCAGCTTTTACGCCGGGCAAACGGCCGCTGAGACGATTAAAGAACTCCAGTCAAATCCGAATGCTCCTGAGATTATTTATCTGACGGAAACCCTATCTCAAGAGGAAATGCCTGGGCTTTACACAGCCTGCGATTGCTTAGTACATCCATATCGCGGGGAGGGATTTTGCCTGCCTGTGGCAGAAGCAATGGCTTGCGGCTTGCCTGTTATTGTAACTAAAGGTGGCGCCTGTGATGATTTTTGCACTGATGACACGGTATACTGGATATCCGCATCAAGAGTAGAAATTAAAATACAGGAGGAAACTGTTAATCAGGCATGGGCACTAGAACCTGATTTAATCTCGCTTGTGTCGCAAATGCAGCACGTTGCAGCTAACTTTGAGGAAGCGAAAAAACTCGGAAAACAAGCGAGCGAATATATCCGGCAAACCCTCAGTTGGGAAAATTCGGCGGAAATCATTCTAGAACGCTTGGCAGCACTCAAGACAAAGCCGATTCTGCGAAATGGAGATGCCGATTCAGGGAAAACGCCGATTCCCAAATCTCAGCCCCATTCCGGGGATATAGACCAATCGTTTGTGCGCGAAGCCATTCCGAGAATTGGGGATGAAACCGAGATAAAAGCCGAGCAATATCTATATATTGCTAATCAGTATAAAGAGCTAGGCGAGTTGGAACGAGCTTTGGTAAATTATAAACGGGCATTGGATGCTAAGCCGGATTATTTAGATGCGCTTAAGTCATACGCTGAAACGCTTCTACAAATAGGTCAAGCAGAGGAGGCAGCGGAGATATTTCAGAAGGCTGAGAAGTTGCATTCTAATACTCTATCTTTGGAGAATAAATAATGGCATATTCACCCAATGATTACATAAAAAACTACGAGGATGATACTGTTATCATTCAAGAAGGTGAAATGCACGATAACACTATATATATCCTCAACGAAGGAGCGTTAGGTGTATTCAAAAACGACAAGATGGTCGCTCAGATAAAGCAAAGGGGCGCAATCATCGGCGAGATGAGCGTACTTCTAAATTCTCCAAGAACTGCAACGGTAAAAGCTTTGACCGAATGCTCAGTAATTGCTATTCCATTTGATTTAGACACAATGTTTGCAAAATTTCCTTCTATTGCCCAAAAATTGATGATAACCCTGGCTAAGAGATTAAAGAATACCACAATAATATATGAGAAAACTTTACAAAATTTCCATGAAATGAAACTCGAAATGAAGAATACTACAATTGAACATAAGAAAACTGTGCAAGATCTCCGTGAAAAAGTAAGAGACCTTCACACGCAATCATTAGAAGCCAAGAACCCTAAAGGTCCTTAGAATACAAGGATACTTTTTTTCGTATGCACTCTCTTTCATGCTCCTTCTCGGCACAAGAATTGCAAAATCCTTTAACTGGGAATAATAAAAACAAGAAGGAGCTATAAAAATGAAGAGTAAAGAGAACTTTGGACAAGAGATTGCATTGGATGTTAAGGATGAAATCATAAATATTTATGATGATATTTTTAATACTATATGGGATAAAATATATCCTACACTTGGGACTGCACCTGTTTTAACCATTTTTCAACGCGCTATCCATTTTTCATCTCAGCAGTTTCCTAATCTCGAAACTCTGACAGTCACGGAGGAAGGTATTGACTTTCGTGAATTCAGGTCTTTGAGCGTAGAGGATGATAAAGAGACTATAAAGGAAGGTCTCAATGAGTTAATAGGGAACCTGTTTGAGATTTTGGTGAAATTGACAGGCAATATTCTGGTCAAGGAGTTGGTAAAAATCGTTGTATCCCCTTCGATTAGTGGAGATTGCTTCGCAAGGTTCGCAACCGTCGGCTTCGTGAACCACCTCCTTAGGTCACCTATGCCTTCAGTTTATGGATAGCGATGAAAAGCCGATTCGCCACGAAGTTTATCCCGTTTAGGGGGCTTCGCTCTGAGCAGTCACCGATGCTTTCGAATTACAGTAATTTTATTCTTGTGCCGTATTCGATTTTCTTCGATAGGCAAAAATAATGAACATAAACAGAGCTAAAGTTTTAATAGCAGATGATGACCAACCTATACGCTATCTCCTCACCACGATTTTAGAGCGGGAAGGTTATGAGGTTTTATCCGTAGCTAATGGTAACGATGCTGTTCAGACAGCTCAGACAGAGCAATTTGATTTGGTCATCGCTGACCTTAGAATGCCCGGATTAGATGGGATGGAAGTGCTAAAGGCGATAAAAAGAGAAGTGTACCAGGATACCGAAGTGGTGATTATGACTGGTCATGCATCTTTAGATACGGCAACGGAGGCAGTAAGAAACGGCGCCTACGATTATATTCAAAAGCCTTTCAGTTCCATAGAAGACGTTGCTAATATTGCAAAACGAGCGATAGAAAAGCATCGATTAACAGTCGAGAATAAGAAAAAACTCTTTGAGCTAGAAGTCCTGTATAATGTAAGCAATACTATTAGTTACACCCTTGACCATCAAGAGCTTTTACAAATAATAATGGACTCGCTAAATAAAGTGATAGATTGTGATTTATGTACGTCTCTACACGTAGCGTCCGGTCAAAAAACGCACCTGACAATTAGAAGCTCTCGGCTCGTGGCGCCAAGTCTCGTAACGGAAGCAAAAGCAAATATCATCCAAGCGTTTAATACTCTTGCAGGAAATCCTATTCAGGAAGAGCAACTGTCCATTTTAGAAGAGGTAGATTTGTCAGATACCTCAGATACCGATGCACAATCAATACAATCTTTTTTTAATGTTCCTTTAATAATTAGGGAACGACCAGTGGGAATGATAAATATTTCCAGTACGAAGGAAGATGCTTTCTCTCAGTATGATATAAGGCTGCTTTATACAATAGCGAATCAAGCATCAATTGCTATTGATAGACTTAGGGCAGTCGTCGCCGCTGAGAAAAGTAAGATGGAGACTATGGTAGAGAGTATGAGCGATGGTGTAATAATGATGGATAACAAGGGTGATGTAGTGGTCATAAATCCAGCCGCCCAAAATATGCTTGGGGTTGCAGGCATCGACCAGCCAAAGATAATCGAAGAGTTAGGACTCCCTGGATTTCTCGAAATGAATCTCGATAAAACCGGGACTTCCCATTTGGCAGAAGATGAGGAACTGATTAAAGAGATAGTTATAACAGAACCACAGAAAACTATCTTACAGGCGTCCATTTCGCCAGTTAAAAATATTGATGGTCAAGAACTTGGGATAGTGACAGTTCTCCGAGACGTGACAAGAGAAAAAGAAATAGATAGAATGAAATCAGATTTTATTTCCATTGTTTCTCATGAACTTCGTGCCCCGCTGGCTAATATTAAAAATGCTGTTTCTATTGTCGAAATAGCAGGTGAAGTTAATGAAGACCAGCAGGAATTCTTATCTATAGCTATGGAGGACATTGACCGTCTATCACGGCTAATCAGTCAACTCTTAGATATCTCCAGGATAGAATCTGGCAGGATGGAACTCGACTTCGAATCAATAAACGTTGGCTCAGTGGCAGCAGCTAGCATTACTTCACTAGAACGTCGAGCAGATGAGAAAAATATAGCAATAATCAATAAAATTCCCGATGATTTGCCCCAACTGTCTGCCGACAAAGACCGATTAACACAAATATTTACAATCTTGATTGACAACGCCCTGAAATTTGCAGATGAGGGTGGCAAAATCACTGTAGACGCAAAATATACTCCCGGCGGTCAGGTATCGGTTGGGGCTACAGTTGCCACAAAATCTTTGAATTCTTTAGATGTTATGGAAATCAGCGTATCAGATACAGGGATTGGCATAGCGTCAAAAGACCTTGATAAAGTATTCAATAGATTCCAGCAATTATCTTCTTCTTCAACTCGTAAAGAAGGTGGAACCGGCTTGGGTTTAGCAATCGCTAAGGAGATTATTGAAAAACACCATGGAAAAATATGGGTTGAAAGTCAAATTGGTAAAGGAAGCACATTTACCTTTATCTTGCCTATGACACAAAACGGTAAGGAGGATGTCTGATGTCAGACAAAATTTTATTAGTCGATGATGAGCCTAATTTCGTGAAAACAGTGGAGTTTTTTTTAAAGGCGAATAATTATGAAGTGACCGTCGCTGTTAATGGACGAGAAGCTTTGGAGAAAGTTGGGGAAACCAAACCAGACTTAATCCTTTTAGACGTTATGATGCCCGAAATGTCTGGAATTGATGTTTGCCAACAATTGAAATCAGATGAGGAAAAACAGTCCATTCCCATTTTAATGGTCACAGCAAAAGGGCAACGAGAAGATGTCATGCAAGCAGCGGAAGCAGGAGCTAACAGCTATATTGTTAAGCCTTTCAATCTGATGGATTTGGTCAGTAAAATCCAAGAAATGCTTCATTGAAAAGAGCAAAGGGGCAAAAGGGCAAGAGGGCTAGAGGGCCATGCGTATCAACTTAACGGAGCGAACGCCGGTTGAGTAGATTCGGAACGTAGTGGAGAATCGTATCGAAACCAAGTGAGCGGTATCGGGATGAATGGTTTGATACGCCTTCCGCTTGGTTTCGATACGTCGCTTCGCTCCTACTCAACCGGCGCTACAGGCTACTCGAACAGCGATTAAAACTATATTCATTCCTGTAGGGTAGGGCAAGAGGGCAAGAGGGCAAAAGGGTTAATTCGTCTTTAATTCCGAACTCCGAATTCCCAATTCCAGAGGAGGTGGAATAATCTATGGCAATAATTGATGAAGATGTTGTGTCAACTGATGAAGATATTGATGGAAAAGTCACCATAGTAGAATTGCACGGAAATATTTATCTTACAGTGACACAACCCAGGGGGCAAGGTAGGCCTGTTACTATAGAAATGGTTCAACGGGAAGTGGCAGGCAGAAATCTTTATAACGCAGATCGCAAAAAGATTAGCCAAGCCCTGGAAAATAGCGGGGAAGTTGTAAAAATAGGGGAATTAAATTCTAAGGCGCCCTTGAATTCTAAGATGCCCTCGAAGGAGAAGCGCGCGAGAAAAGTCACCGGAATTATGGGGAGAATGAAGGATAAAATGAAGATAACCTCGTCCGATGACCGTATGAAAGCTTACCTACAGGTGGATTCATTCGCAACGGAGGACAATAGAGAAAAACTCTCCCGTATCATTGAGCAATTAAATAAGAAGAAGGTCGTCTATGGTATTGATAAAGAAAAAATAGTTGAATTGATAAAGAATGATATTTACTCGGAACCGGTATTGGTGGCGGAGGGCAAACCAGCTATAAAGGGACGCGATGCAGAAT
>SDBU01006586.1_pt1 | contig 13614 bp, 26 predicted proteins | sample 2277071 | NCBI WGS metagenome assembly SDBU01 (sample SAMN10397929, study PRJNA504765) | marine sediment metagenome | isolation source: marine sediment core GS08_GC12, 126 cmbsf | place: Arctic Ocean: Gakkel Ridge, Loki's castle | collected 2008
AATTCTTTTGTCATTTGCACCTCATCAATTACTTGTCCAGTAAATGAATCAGCAGACAGATTTTCCTTTAAACATTTGGCAGCTACTTCATGGCACACACTACCTTCATGTGCATAACTGCTTGTGCTATCAGGTATGTCTTTTGACATTTTTATTGAAGCTGGACAAGAAATCCATCGGTGAGACGCTGATGGCGCATATTTTGCGTGAGCGTCTTTTTGTTGTAGCATAGGTTACTCCTCCTTTTGTTGTAATAGATTATGTAATGCAGATTCTGCCGCACCTTCTCCGTTATCTCTATCATATCCAGCAGGACTAAAAGTATCTTTTGACAAGTCAACTTTCATTACTCGTCCTACTAAATAGTCAAAATAAGTCCGGGTTTCTAAAAGCGTTTCAGCTTCTTCTTTTGTCATAGGTGTAGGCTTATAACATAAGCGTCCCGTACCTAATGGTTTGGAATTGTTGTAAAGTGCGGCTAACACTTCACCCTTATTCAATTTACTAATATCAATCATGTATTCACCTCCTATTCCTCTTTTGGGTATTTGTAAACATTTAAACCAATAATGCAACCAGTGTCCTCTACTGGCTTGTTACCTTTTGTGCTGGCAACGACGATTGTCTTTCTTGATTTACTCAAACCAAACTCTTTTTTAAGGTTAACTTGAATAGTTAATATGTTAGCCTTAACCTTGAATTCGCAGTTCATCATAATTAATACCTCCTTAAAAAGGCTAATCAAAGGAGATTAGTATGTCTTCTTCCATCTCGTCAGCTATAGTTTGTTTATTACGAGATACCGCATTTAACTCCTCTTTTAAAAGCCGGTCAACTTGAGGGTCAAGATAGTTATATAACTTATCAATAACATATTTTGGTGGTTCATCTTTCACGTTAACAACCGCTCCAAGCTCCACTTTATTATACTGATATTCTCCTACCTTGACGGATCGTTGAATAGACAAATTAATACTTTCGAGAATAATAGACATGATACCTCCTTTCTTGGTGGGTTGCCAGATTGCCACCAGTGGCAATCTGGCAAGTTGGTTGGTTACTCTATTGCGTCTTCTATGCCATCTTCACTTCCGCCATCAGCAACTTCCGGTGGAGCTTCGTTGATAACTTCCCACAGCAACTCCACACAAGTTTTAATGGTTGCCATGTTATCTTCTTTACTCCAGATGTTGACCTTTTCCTTACGGACGGTCTCGATGAGAGCATCAAACTTGGCCTGGATCTTTTCGATAGGCTCTTTGGCCGCTGGCCGTGACTCTGCTGCGGCGTCTCTGGCTGCTTTTTCAACGTTTTTCTTTTTGTCAACTACCGATGTAATGGCCCCAAGAGGATCAGGCTCACTGGTAACTTTGCTCATTTTGATGGCGTTTTCTACATCAGCTCTGGTCAGACCATGCTTCAAAATCTGGTCTTGAACCTTACGCTGTATATCTTCCTCAGCCATCACAGCATCCTTTTTCTTGGTTTTAGGATGCAGCGTAACCAACTTCTGGAATCTGTTGGCAAGAGTTACGCTCGGAAGATTCTGAGCCAACTTGAAAGTGGCCTCATCATCATTGATGACCTGTAGTGCATCGCTGATTGTTTGACGACTCCACGTATCTCCAAGAAACTGAGAAATCATGGTTGCCCCAACACCAGTATTCTTAGCTCTGGTGAAAGATCGGTCATCAAGTTTTAACGCACCTATATCACCGACACGTTTAAGGAACTCATCCTTGTCCTTACTGGCATCAAGGATACCAGTAAGATGAGCTTGCAGTTGAAGGACACTCATACAAAGATTCTGAGGAATCTCACCCCAAGTATCTTTGTTCTCTTGAACGAAGATTTTAAGCATCCTCTCATCTGTCAACTCTCTTTCCGGTCGTACATTCAACTTGATAGCTTGGTATTGTGACATACCTTCTCCGACCAGCTTTTTGAGAGCCTGTAGTCTGTGATGACCATAGGCAAGCTGAATGACTCCGGCTTTGGTTTTACGAGCCAACATATTTTCCCAATAACTCGTATCCGCCATGCTTTCCGCAAGTTCATCAATTTTCCCTTCGTCATAGACATACGCTGACTTCTCACGGAAAGGATTGTCCTCGATGGACTTTAGTTCTACACTTTGAAAACCCATAATAAATCCTCCTACATTATGATTGCCACCAGTGGCAATCTGGTTAAAATTATTTAGTCCTTAGCCGTTTGTTTTTACCACCTCCTTTACTATCGTTTGGTTGTCAATCTATCTTCAATACTACTTACCATAAGAATATCATCATTCTTCAAAATTTCCAATCGTAATTTTCCGTCGGCTCTGACCACACCCACTACCTCTAATGCTATAATCTTCTTACCCTTTGATCGTTGATAGATAATAAGATTAAAACCACCATCTTTAGCTTTTGGCCCATCGGCGAGCTTACTTTTCCAGCCATCAATTTCACAATTTATGTAAAAATTTCGGATTGTCATTGGTCGGTCTCCTTCTGAATTGCTAATACATTACTAATGTATTAGTAGGTCATAGTCAATAGATTAATCCGCCTACGGCGGGTAAAACCTTAGTCCTCATATTACTACTATAGCACACTTTTAATCGTTTGTCAAGTCTTTTTTTACTTTTCTTTTACTACAATTGTTGATGCCTCAAGTATAATACTTAAAGCCTTATGCAGTCCTTTAATCTTTGCTTCGGCCAGATGAGCGCTATAGTAGTCACCATTTTTAGTAAAAGTTACTGCACTTGCAGTTTCCTTCGCAACCCCCCTAAAGAGGTCATCAATCAGTTCTTGCCTGAACTGTTCTATTGTCTTTTCTTGTACCACAACTTTACCGTTTGTAAGTTCCCCTTCTTTTGTAAGATCATCACATGCTTCATCTTGATCTTGTGTTCCTAAACCAGCCATAATTTAGTCCTCCTTCACCATCATTTTATACACACCAGTCCAATTAACAGAAATAGTAAAGCACTGTGGTTTACCTAAAGTCATTAGCTTATTTATAATCTTTTTTTCTATTTCCATTAACTGATTATGTATTTTTGCAAACTTTAAGTCTAATTTACTTTTTTCTTGAAGTAGTTTTGATAGCTCATCCACAATCAATCCCCCCTCTTATAAACAGTTCCATTAATCTCAAGCTCAAACGGCATGTCATTCTGAACAATATCTTTTCTGAGTGTGACCTGACCAATTTGCTCCTCTTGTATCATGCCTTCTTTATCCACGTAAGATATCATCACGTCGAAGTCATCATACAAATCACTTTCATCAAAGTTGCTATGCTCAAAGTCATTCATTCCTTTTCACCTCCTATACATTTTTTACATAATCCCCATCTCCAATCTTTTGGGAATATTTCATCAGGCATCCAGACTCCACAACACCCACAATTTCCACCAATAATAAGATCATTAATATCACAACAATTGTATTACCTCCTCTCAGATTGCCACTGGTAGCAATCACAACTACCAGTGGCAACTACGGCTCAGTCTATTAAGTCTCTTTGCTTTATTCTTGCTCTGATTGCCTCAACACTTCTACCATGCCTCTTTGCGAGGTAAGTGAGTATTGTTTCAACTTCTACGGCAAGTTTTTTATCTTCATTAAACGCCCAAGGCTGTCCCGCTTCGTTTAAGTCACTTTTTAATTCAGATAAAAAATCTTTTAAATCAGGAAGGAAAGGCTCCTTAAATACTCTTTCAAGGTCGTATATTCTTTTCTCGTTATTGATACTTTTACTATAAACACCATGATATTTTTCGTCTATAGCTTCCTTTGCCACAATTTTTACTAAATGTGTAATTGATGTGCTTGCTTCTCTGCCCATTATTCTGTTCTCCTTTTAGATTGCCACTGGTGGCAATCACAACTACCAGTGGCAACGGTCGCTTATTTTGCCCCTGGCGGTAATTCATGAGCCATAAGATGCTTGATTACAGCTTGTCCTAAGTCTACATAATCCATAGGACTACAAGTTTCTTTAAGTTCTTTGATTTCTGGTACAGATACTGATGGATAAAGTCTGCCCGTATCACAACAGTCGGTTGAAAAGAATTTACGAATAGCGGTTGCGGGTTTTAACATAATATCACCTCCTTCAGTCTTTTTTTGGAAGGCTATTAATCTGTGATACCCCATAACCTCTCCAATTTTTAAGTTTTTATATTCTCTATCAGGCATAATATCACCTCCCCTCAAATGTTATAATCTTCTTCATCATCTCTTGGATAGTGCTTAATTGGGTCTTTAAAGTCTTTTTCATCCCAATGTCCACGCAATATTAATAGTGCTATCCACCACGGAGCTGTTACTATTACTGCTGCTGCTAATAATGGAACATAGGTTATAAGTAGTTCGTACATTTACCACCTCATTATTTTAAATAGAAATTTAAGTTCGCATTAAATGGTAAAGCAGATAGAGCTTTATTTAAGTTCGTCGCATGAACCAGTGTTAGCTCAGCTAACATAAATCCCTCTTTTGGAAGTGTATGTTTTACACATTTACTTAAAGTCTTTTTGCGTCTTTTCCCAGTACAATCTGTGTCGCACCGATTACAGTCAGGTATATACCATTCTCTATTTATGTACACAATATCACCTCCCCTCTTCAAAAGTTAATACATTATCTCTTGAGTTTTTCTTAATTTTTCAACTGAATTACTATAACTATCAGCTCGCTGTCTGTTATCTTTAGAATTTGCGATCACTTCAGCTACAAGTAATATAGTCATAGATGATAAGGCATCAGTTTTATCTATAAGACCATTTCGATATTGTTCTCTAATCTCTTCTAACCTGTTAAATGTATCATCCATTGTATTTGTTGTTGTTTCCATAGTATCACCTCCCCTTTCAAAAGTTAATACATTAGTAATGTACTAATCACTCAATATCATTAACGCTATCCACCACAATATAGCTACCACTACAATTATACTGTAGCCCACAATAAACGTTGTAAATAGTTCTAACAAAGTGACCACCCCCTTCATAACTACCTGTTATTATAACATATTTTAGTATGAATGTCAAGTACTTTTTTTGAATTAATAGGTCAAATCAATACCCGTAAAAGGTGTAGTTGATACTATTGTTGTTAATGTTTCCATCTTTTCGATTATAATAGATTTCCCGGAAAATAAGTAACAATTCAAAAATTTATCTTTAATTTTATCCGCTTCAGCAAGCGTTTTGACTTTTGCTATAGTAGTACGTATGCCACGCTTTAATAGTACAACCTTATATTCTACCATCATAATTTTTCACCCCCTTCAAAGTGTTAGTGTGAGACTGCCACCGGTGGCAATCAGGGCTATACAGTAAACAATAAAAAAAAAGCAGGCTGAAAAGCCTGCTTTTTTTTATTGTCTGGTCAAAATGAGACGTTCAAGCAAGTCTATAATCTTAAATACTTCACGAATTAAAAGACCTCCAGTTATTATGATACCAACTACAATAGAGCTAAATATTAATTCTTGCATTTTTTATTCACCCCCTATATTAATAAAGTTAATGCTACAGGCTTTTTACTCAAAAGAACTTTGAGCGCCTTTATCAGACCGAACTCTTTAAAGATTAAAAAGATATGTTTTTTAGTTATCGTACCTTGCATGTTTGCCACCTTATTAAATTATGTAATAACAGAATATTAAGAAAAGTATAATGTATGGTATTAGTAAATAAGACAATTTAATTTTATGCATGTTTATACTCCCGTCTTGCATTCAATTTTAGATCCACAATATTTACATATAGTGTATTTCATAATAATATATGCCCAAGCAGCCAGCCCTGATAGAACTTCTTTTTTATTACACTCATTACATTTTATTGTAATATCATTTTTATCAGACATTTTGTTTCCCTCCTGTTGTAGTTATTGCCAATTAAGCGCTTGAGCCTTCACTCAAGCGCTTAATTGGCAAGGCTTAATAGTAAGCCTTGCCTTTGAAGTTATGCAACTTTAAGCTCTTTTTCACCCTTTACTGAAGTCCTTATCAACTCAGTCAACATGGTTGCCCTATCATAAATATAACAAAGTATTTCCATATCTTCATCATCATTGAAAAACTTATCCTTGTTATACAGCGTTTCAATATTGTTGAAATAATACTTTGATATATCCTTCATATCCTTGACGGTTACCTTTGAGTTCTCAACCTCAAGACCGGTCTTGAGCTTGTGGTCTTGAACTATTAAACCCTGTTCAGTTACCTTTGAGCGTTTGCCTGTTGCGTTGTCACTGCCACCGGTGTCGGTCTCGTCCTCACTCCCGGTCTCGTCCTCATTCTCTTTTTCCAGCTCTGCTTTAAACCTTGTCCAGTTATAAAGAATGTTTGACGGTGAAAAGCCTTTCTTGTAATGATCGAGACAATAAGTCTCGATCTCTGCGTGATTTAATGACATCTTTCTGAAATCACTTCTGTTTTGAATCGACATATCAGGGAAGTACTGCTCAATAAGCCTTGCAATTTCATCCCGCTTGATGCCCTTGTCTTTAAGGTCGGAGTAAATAACATCCAGACCTTTGCCGATCGCATAGAATTTTGTACGGTTCCCTGTTGCGGTGGTGTCAAAAGACTTCCAGACTTTACTACCCTTATTAAGGGCAGTAAACCTTGCCTCTGTCAATACACTTTTTACATCCGTTTTGGTCTCTGTTTCTTTACTCACGGTCAATACCTCCATTATGTAATGATTATAATACGTTGTACTCGTTTGCCCTATGCAATTGAGTAATATAAATATAATACATTTATACATGTTTGTCAAGATAAACTTATCATTTAATAAAAGAATCTTTTGATAAAGGAAAGTATTAATACATTACTAATGTATTAAAAGATTATTTGACTGATAACTACATAACTTTGACATAACATTAACATATAATTGACATAACTAACTAATTGATATTACTATATATTCTTTAAGTGTATAATAAGTAAGTAGGATATAGATAATAAAGAATAATTGGGATTGCCACCAGGACAATCCAAAAGAGTATACATATAAACTATATAGAATTATAGTGAACCTCAAAACAGCTTTATCAAGGAATACATAATGATAACAGGGTGTTAGTTATGTCAATGTTATGTTAATGCTATGTCAAACTTAGGAATATATAGTATATACAGTATGTTAGTTGTGTCAATTTAATAGGCTAAAGGAATGCCTGGTCAAGCTATCTTGAACGTGTGCCTTGACTGCCTGCCTGTTGACTGCCTGTTGACTGCCTGTTGACTGCCTACCTGCCTACTTATTAACGAACGTTGCACGCACTGAATATGTGTGCCTGGATTGTTAGCACTCCATAAAACTATGTGTTAGTAAATGAATGTTTGATGTAGTGTGTTCTTCCCTTCATTCTATTGTGGTGTACAAGTATTATTAAAAGATTCTTTTATATAGTTATATCAAATACTTAGGGGTGTACCCCATGAGCGGGGTATACCCCAAAATGAAATCCACGGGAATACGGGAATGGACCCCCGCAGACGAGCTTTCGTTTTTCCAAAATATCTGTTTTCAGACTGCCACCAGTAGCAATCTCCTAATGATAGTTTTACGGATTGTCCTGGTGGCAATCTAAGTGCTGACAGGTGCGTCTTATAAATGATATGAGTTCTCAATATACAGACCTGTCTGCCTTTGGCAGATTGCATGTGTCCCTGTATTGACCGTGACAATCTGCCCTATGTCCTACTACCCTATATATAGTGAGATTGTCCTGCGGTCTGGTGGCAATCCAAAGCATAGGTGTCTATGCAAGAATCATGCCAAGTCTTCAGAAATACCTCACTATTTTTATGCCCCATAAAGATAATCCTTGACTTTTAAATAAAAGTGTGTTATAGTAGAGTTAAGATAGTTGGGATTGCCACTGGTGGCAATCTTGACTAACCGCTGTTTGGGCGGTGCCTCCTTTCTATAGGTGAGTTGGTTTCCTGTTTTTCCGACTCACCTATTAAACCCTACTGAAGAGGCAAGTATGAAAAATATGTTTTTATTTATAATTCAAAATTGGAAACTGGTAATTCATTTATTATTTAGAACATATCACTTTGGCGTGAATAACAGATGGTGGTCTGATTTTGATTCGATGTTTGGGCTTTCATTACGAAAAAGGTGGCATTTAATTACTCAATATAAGTTAATGCGATTCAGAGCCTGTGAATGTTATTTTGTTCAGGAGCCTTGGAAATTGTTTCCTTTGTATTGGAAGAAAAAACATACTGAAGAGAAGATATGACTGATTTTGATTTCATAGTTGACCCTGAACCACAATTACTTAACGCTGAAGAACCTGCGGGTGAACTATCTAAACTTGCTAAGATGACTCCACGTAAGTTCGCTCAATCTGTTCTTGATGTGTTTGAAGAACTTGGTGGTATGGTGTGGTTATTATCTCAAGCAAGAGTTGATCCACGTGGATTCTTAGACCTATTGAAAAAAATACTTCCCCGTAATATCCAAGCCGAAGGGCTTGAAGGTATTACTGTACGGTTAGTCGATCAATATGGTAACGCCATTGAGATCGACACACATCGGGGCGGGCAGCCCGTAGCTACTGGTGGTGATTTTTCCCCGGAGGCTGGTCCCCTCCAGATTGCCACCAGTAGCAATCCTCCTGATGTTATACTGAAGGAAATGTTTGAGTAATGAATTTACTAATACTCACTACACCAACAACAACTAAAATTTTAACTGTAGATGATATAATAGTAGAAAGTGACGCATTTGACTATTCGCCTTTTTATGATGAATGGATAGAGGTGTTTGTAACTAAAGAGAAAGAAGATGCAGATAGAGATACCATATAACTTTAAACCTTATGAACATCAAAAGGCTATCTATAATGCTTTACCACAAGGTTTTAATAGAGGTGTTGTTATATGGCATCGGCGGGCAGGCAAGGATAAGACTTTTATTAATATACTTGCTCGTGAATCCTTTAAGCGTGTAGGTACTTATTTCTATATATTACCATATTATAAGCAAGCACGTATCATTATATGGGAAGGTACTGACTCATCTGGTTTTAGATTTATAGACCACTTTCCTGATGACCTCATTAAACGAAAAGAAAATCAACAGATGGTTCTTGAACTCGTCAATGGTTCTTTTATCCGTATGATGGGTTCTGATAATATTGATGCTATTGTTGGTTCTAATCCTATTGGTGTTATTTTCTCAGAGTTCTCTTTACATAAACCCGCAGCATGGAATTATCTTAGACCAATTCTTGTAGAGAATAAGGGGTGGGCACTGTTCAATGGGACTCCAAGAGGTAAGAACGCCCTATGGAAAATGTTTCAATTTGCTAAGAAATCTGATTCCTGGTTCTCTGAATTTCTTACAATAGCAGATACTAAACGACATGATGGTTCTTCTGTTATCACTGAAGAAGATATAGAGATAGAACGACAGTCAGGTATGCCTGAAGAATTAATACAGCAAGAGTATTACTGTTCATTTGATGCTGGTCTTGTAGGTTCTATACTCGGAGATCTGATGACTAAAGCTGCTGAGGATAAACGAATATGTAGAGTACCTTGGGAACCGAATCTTCCAGTAACTACGGCATGGGATTTAGGGTTTGATGATACTAATACTATATGGTTTATACAATTTTCGGGTAAAGAGGTTTGGTTAATAGACCTCTATTCTAAGAACCGTAAACCTGCGGGTCATTATGTTAATATATTACAAGAGAAACCATATACCTACGAAGAACATTTCTTTCCTCACGATGTTGAAGTACATGAATACAGTACGGGGCGAACAAGACGTGAGACGTTTGAAGATTTGGGTTTAAAAAATATAACTACAATACCAAGAATGGGTGTGGCTGATAAACATGCTTTATCTGAAGGGCATAACGCTATGCGTCAATTAGTACCTTTATGCTGGTTTGATGCAGAAAAGTGTGAGGATGGTGTAGAAGGTCTTAAATCTTATAGACGTGAGTGGGATGAAAAGAAGGAAACTTTTGGTGAATCTCCAATTAAAGATTGGTCTAAACATTTTGCAGATTCTTTTAGACAGCTTGCGTGGGGTGTAGGTATGCGTAAAGATGCTTCAGTAATACCACAAATTCATGCCATACAAGAATATAAAGAACTGGAGTTGATGGAAGAGAAGAACAGACAATGGAATGAGTTTGATGATTATTTAACTTGAAAGAATTAGGAGATAGATCATAAACAACAATATTTTAAGGGGAGGAACAAATGCCTATTTCTAAACAAGACTTTTTTAATATGACTGAGATTATAAAGGATCGCCTCACGATATTGGAAGAGTACGCAGTCCCCAATAAACACGCAGAATTGGAGACTCTTTCTCGTCGTTGTGTTGATGGTATTAGAGAACTTATTATTATGTTTGAAGATAGTGTGGCTTTCATTGATCCTGAAATAGAGGAAGGTGGTGTAGATCATAATTCTCATTGGGGAGGGGCTGGGCCTGACTGCATGATCGGGCGGTTGGTGACCGCATTTAATGAGCCTTTAATTATGTATGAAGGTGATGAATTTATTATGGAGTATGATGATTTCAAAGTCATTTCTATGTTTATCAGACGAAAAAATAGTTCTTGACATTCATTTAAAAATGTGATATAGTAATAGTAGATATATAAAGGATGGTGCTGCCATAGAGAGGCTGGCAGGTAAATGAGGGGTGCTGAAAGGCTACATAGTAAAAAAGGGGAACTAACAGCCATCCTTAAACTGGATTGCCACCAGTGGCAGTCTAAATAACACTGGAGGTGTGTGATGAGTGCAACAAATGAAACATCAGATAATCAGGATTTTGATTTTGCAGAGGTAACTGGGAGTCCAGAAGAAAAAGAACAACCTAAAAAAGAAACTGCAAAAAAGAAAATTACAAGGCTGGAAAAGCAGATTGCCACCAGTGGCAGTCTGACTCCCGGAATCATTAAAGAAGCTCGTGAGCTTGCGGAATCCCCAAAAGGACTTAACATTGAGAAATTTATGCAGAAGCACAGACTTATCAATATTGACATTGAACAACTGCTTCATGCACCGTTGAAGAAAAACGGTTCTTTCGTTTAGGAGATATTATGCCTAAGTTAACACCAAGTGAAGTCGAATGGCATTGTAGGAGAGTAGAAGGTCTTTATACTGACCGTGCTAATTTTGATACTATGTGGCAGGAAATAGCAGAAAGAACTTATCCTGAACATGCTAACTTTATCTATACTCCTACTGCTGGTGAGAAGCGTATGCAAAAAGTATACGATTCTGTAGCCATTCATGCTAATCAACTTCTTTCCTCTGGCCTATTCTCTCTTCTTACCTCTCCAGCAAGTCAATGGGCGCAGTTCATGCCAGTTGACCTTCGATTTAATGATATCCGTGAAGTAGCTATGTATCTTGATGACGTGTCTAAGATAATGTACCACGAGATCAATAAAGCACCCGCCGGATTTTCTACTGCCGCTCACGAGTCATACCTATCTTACGGGGCGTTTGGTAATCTTTGTATGTTTGTAGAAGAAATACTTGAACAAGATTCTTTATCCTTTTTATCCCTTCCCCTGTATGAATGTTACTTCGTAGAAAATCAATACGGCTTTATTGATACCCTATATAGAAAATATGATCGAACAGTCGAACAGCTTGTAAAGAAGTTCGGAAAAGATAATTTATCACCTACGACTAAAAAGTTTGTTGATGATAATAAAATTGATACGAAGATTGACTGTGTTCATATTGTATTACCCCGTGAAACTCACGACATGCTGTCTCTTAGTTCTATTGAAAAGCCTTATGCGTCTATCTATATTGAGAAAAAAGAAAAACATATCATGCATGAAGGCGGATATGATGAGCTTCCTTTTATGGCAGCAAGATTTTATAAAGAATCTTTTGAGACCTATGGTCGTGGGCCAGGTTCAACAGCCTTACCAGATAATAAGATGTGTCAAAAGGTAGCACAAGTTACAATTCGTGCAGCACAAAAAACTGTCGATCCAGCTTTAATGCTCCCTGATGCTGGATTCCTAAGACCTTTACGAACGACTCCAGGTGGACTTAATTTCTATCGTAAGGGTAGAATTAGCATGAAAACTGATATTGATATCCTACCCACTGGAAATCCAGGTATAGGGTTAGAATATATGGAGTCGTTACATAAACGTATTCGTGAAGCATTTTATGTAGATCAGCTACAGTTACATACAGGCCCACAAATGACGGCCACCGAAGTTATGCAACGAACTGAAGAAAAACTACGATTAATGGGGCCATTGTTAGGTCGTATTCAAACGGAGTTTCTTGGGCCTCTTATAAAGAGAGTTTATGGACTGCTTGAGAGAGCTGATAAATTCCCACCTATGCCAGAAATATTACAGCAACAGCCCATTAAAATTGTATATACGTCACCTATCGCAAGAGCACAGGAACAAGTAGAAGCTAATGGTCTTATGAGAGCTTTCAATGTTCTTGAACCTTTGATTAAAATGAATCCTGAAATATTGGATGTGTTTAATACTGATGAAATGTCTCGTGGTGTATTTGATATGTTTAGTATTAGTCAAAAATTTCTTAATAGTAAGAACGATGTTAAGAAGACAAGACGAGACCGGGCAGAAGCACAGAAGAAAAAAGAAGAAGCTGAGAATCTTAGGGCTTCTGGACAGGGTACAGATGCTATGGCACGGGCGGCAGCTACAGCAAAAGAAGCTGGCATGATGCCAGAAGGAGCTTTTGGTACACTACAATGATGAAACATATGAAAGTCTTACCTGAATCTGGTATAAAACGAAGACCACAATCAGAATCTATTAAAAATATACCTGTGAGTAACTTACCTAAACTCGAAATACGAATGGGTAGGTTAGTACAGCGTATGAATAATAATGTTATAGTAGTTATACCTATAAATAAGGAGACTGCCACCAGTGGCAATCACAGATAAAATACAGGACTTACTTAATAAAAAAAGATACCGAGCATATATGGAAGTATTCAGTATTGCTGGATTACATTCAAAAGAAGTGCTTAAAGATATGTGTGCGGCGCATCATGTGTTTGATGTCGGGTTTGATTCAGACCCTATTGAACTCGCAAGAATGGCAGGAGAACGTAACGTAGTGTTACGAATATTAACCATATTAAAACTAAAACCAGAAGATATTGTTGATCTGACGAAGGAGGACTAATGCCTGACCTTATTATTCCACCAGTAATTCCACCGGTTCCACCAGTAGTTCCACCAGTAATTCCACCGGTTCCACCAGTAGTTCCACCAGTAGTTCCACCAGTAGTTCCACCGGTAGAAACTTGGCACTCAAAACTACCTGACGAGTTAAAAAAGGAACCGTCATTAGTTGACTTTAAAGACGAATCAGAGATGATTCCAATGCCTATAAATGTGGCTAAATCATTTGTACATACCAAGAAATTAGTGGGCGCAGATGTTATGAAGATGCCTACTACAGACGAAGAACGTATGGAGTTATATACTAAACTTGGCAGACCAGAAACTGACGAGTTGTATGTACTCCAGGCAGCAGCAGATATTAATCCTATAATTAAAGAATCTTTAGAGAAAGATTCTTCTTG
>SDBU01006587.1_pt1 | contig 13608 bp, 6 predicted proteins | sample 2277071 | NCBI WGS metagenome assembly SDBU01 (sample SAMN10397929, study PRJNA504765) | marine sediment metagenome | isolation source: marine sediment core GS08_GC12, 126 cmbsf | place: Arctic Ocean: Gakkel Ridge, Loki's castle | collected 2008
GTCCTGGGACAACGTCTGCTCCTACAACATTGACGCCGCTTATGGAGGAGTCATGGCCAACGACCCTCGCGTCCTGGCGGGTACCATGCGGGGCGACTATCCCGCTTACGGCCAATACGCCCACCGCGTGGGGTACAACGTGCTTTTCGGCGACTGGAGCGCGAGCTGGTACGGCGACGTGACGGAGGAGTTCCTGTGGCCGACCTGGATCAGAAACCCGAACTACGCACGGGCTCACGCCTATAGTCTGGCCAGTAACATGATAACGAAGCACGTCCTCGAGGACGGCTCCCATAAGGAAAGATGGCCAGGCTCAGATTTGCAGTGGCACATCTTTGACGTGAACCACGGGATAGACGTGGACATCGACGTGGGCTGGGACAGGAAGCACCCGTATTTCGGTTACTTCCACTCCTGGCAGGGACCGATCTAAGTCGCTATCGAGTCGACAGTCCGGACGTTCGTGCATGGTGCCGGTCGGCGATTTTCGCCGGCCGGCGCCTGTTTTTATGTGTAAAGCATGAGCTGCGAACATCCTCACCCACGCCCGCACCCACTCGAAGACCTGCGGACACGGCCTTGCGAGATTTGCAGCCGAGATGGGATAATACAACGATGAAACACAATGACCTTGTCGTGTGGCTATCCCGGGGGTGAACCATGGACGAGGTCTGAAGGTGTCAGGATTCAGGCTGTCGTTTGCGACGATGTGCCTTTGGGGCACGCGCTCACGCTGACGGCGGCCAAATGGGAAGTCACGGCCATAACTGTCAAAGGGCGCATCCACGTTTGTCAGGTTAGTAGAGGAAATGGTGAGTTCGAGATTTTGAGCAGGGTTTAGAAGATGAAGGATGGCATTAGAGTGGCGGAATTGCTCCGTGCTCGCAGAAGGTCGCGGTTGCGGACGTGGGCTGGCTCTACAGCAAAGAGAAGACTTAGCAGTCGCGTCCCGGAAATAGGTTCACTAAGTCTCGGGGTCATCCTGAGCCCTTCGACTTCGCTCCCTTCGGGTCTGAGCCTCAGCGTCGAAGACAGGACAGGCTCTGCGAAGGATCTTTTGTTGCGCTAACCGATTGTCCCGCAAAAGATTCTTCGTCCGCCAACTGGCGGACTCAGAATGACTATCGCCTGTAGACTTCGCATAGTTAGTTGCGGGACATAGCATTAGCAGTCCGTTGAAGAAGTGTACAGTGGGCGGAAATCCGAAGTTCCCGCCGATCGTAAGTCGGTGTGGCGCAACCGCCCCCGGTTGCGATTCCTCCGCCGAGGGCCTGCCTGTGCGGAGCACGCAGACAGGCGGCGGAGCCACACTTCTTCAACGGCCTCTTAGACGTTTGTGTCCACGGCGGGATGATGCTGATAGGGAGGGTTCGAGGTGTCTAGACTTCGTTTGCTGTTCGCAATTGCGTGTGTCTGTGTGATCTCGATGGCCGCGTGGGCAGCCGGACCCGCCGACGAAGCAACGCGGTTTTTCGAGACTCACCCGAACGTGATCGATCTGGAGGAACGGGGCGATAGCATCCTTTTTGCAAACCGGCAGATTGGTCTCGAATTCAAACAGTCTGCCCGGGGCTTCCAGCTCAGCCGGCTCTACGGCATCGCGGATAAGCAGGACTTCCTGACGAAACGTAAGTCCGCCGAGTTCCACAACCTATTCGAGATAAGGATGACCCTCGATCCCAGAAGCGTCCATAAGGATGAAAGGGGAACGAGCAAGCACGGACATTTCGTGATCCTGGAGCAGATGGCGGGGGATGACCCCTTCATCATCGGCTCGAATGAGGGCAAGACCGTCTCCTGGCGGCGGGAAGGCACCAAGTCCAAATCCGTGCTGCACTTGGTGTGGAAAGAGATCGATGCTCGCGAGGACAAGGGGGTCATGGACGTGGAGGTCACGGTCACCTTGCGGGCCGGGGACCCCCTCTCGTACTGGCGGATCAACATACTCAACCGGTCTATATATGGAACCGGGATACGCCATTACCCACGGCTCACGAAGTACGGAATCGAGCGCGTGCGCTTTCCGCTCCTGACACTCGCGCCGATCGGGAAACCGGAAGACAACGTTTTCCTCTATCCCAGGTACCGCGGCGGCCTGTTCAATGGCCCCTTCAAGGACGGGTACAACACCCTGGCTTACTATCCGCACAACTTCAACATGCAGTTCCAGGCGCTCTATAACAAGGAGAGCAAAAGAGGTCTCTACCTGGGCACCCGCGATCCGGCTGCAAGCTTTATGGTCTTCGACATTAAGCATCGTGCTTCCAAGATCGTGTGGCATCCGGGCCACTTCCCGCCGAACATCACCTTTGCCGGAGAAGACTTCAACCTTCCCTACGACTGTGTGGTAGGGCCTTTCCACGGGGACTGGTACGATGCCTCTCAAATGTACAGGGAATGGGCCGTGAAGCAGTTCTGGTGCCGCAAAGGCAAGCTCTCTGTCCGCAAGGATATCCCCAAGTGGTACAAGGAAGCCCCGCTGTTCATCTACACCACCCTCGGGGATTCGGCCCAGGGCACGCATTCGCTGCGTGAGAACCTGCCCATCGCTGAGGAACACTTCCGGGAATTCCTGAAATGGGCCGGCGTGCGGCTGCCTGCGAACTGGTACCAGTTGACCGAGCGTATCCCCGGCCTCTCAGCGTACGATATTCCGGTCTGCGTCTACCGGGCGCCGCGTCAGGGGAGGTGGGCCGGGTTCTCGTCCCATGAGACCCACGCCGGCAACTACCCGAAAATACCGGTCCTGCCAGGCCTGTCCGCGGCACTGAAGGGCTTGCGGAAAGAGGGAGGAATGGTGTGTCCGTACGTACCTCTCGAGCTCTTCGACGCAGGCCCGACCAATAACGCGCCGTACGCGGCCGAGGCCGACCCCAACCTGGTCCGGGGCCTCTACGGAGCCACACGCAGATGGGGGACCACTGGCTCCTTGCAGCCTTGTGTCGTTACCCAGTGGTGGAGAGACCGGTTGAAAGAGACGTGCGAGCTGATGCTGGAGCGCGAGAACGTGGGCGGTTTCTACCTGGACGTTCTGCAGGGCTGCAGCCTGCCCTGCTACTGGACGCCGCACGGCCACACGGCGGCCGGTGGAGACTCGATGACCAGGGGCATGCACGAGTTGGTGGAGATCGTGACAAATGCCGTCAAGGCCAAAGACCCTGAAGCGATCACCACCGGAGAGAATAGCAGCGAGAACATGATCGATGTAACCGATGGCATCCTTCAAGTTGCCTTGTGGCCCGAGAACACTGCGCCCATCTTTGCAGCGGTTTACCAGGACTATATCCTGAGATACGGGCTTGAGCTCCCCGCCGGACCGGGTTGGGATGGGAGGTTCCAGGATATCTGGCAAAAGGATCACTTCTTCATTCAGTGCGCATCGATGTTCGTCGAGGGAATGCAGGTCGGGCGTCTCCGCCTGAGGCCGAGGGATATGGCCCTTTCATTCCAGAACCCCGAGCACAAGGATATGCTGGACTTCCTGAAGCTCATGGTGGACTACTATAAGCAGGAAACGGCCAAGAAGTTCCTGGTGTACGGGCGGCTCCTGCGGCCGCTGACGTTTAGCAAGCCGTCACCCATGCCAATGATGCCGTTTGCAACTACTCTGAGAAAGGGACTTAGCGGAGAGTTTCCGGCGCTGATGAGCGGCGTGTTCCGTTCCGAGGACGGCGAGCTGGGCGTCTTTGTGGTCAACGCCGGCACCAAGAAACTGGAGTTCCAGGCCGAGCTGGATCCGACTCATTACGGCATGGGGGCGAACGCTGCCATGGATATGGACACTATCGCTTCGGACGGCACGTCCAAGAAAGTGCTCAGCAAAGCGAAGGGCGTCGTTGCGCTAAAGGGATCGCTGCCGGCTCACGGCCTGACCATGTTCCGGCTCTCAAACCGACAGCTCGCCGATGAGCGCCGTGTATGGAGGAAGAATGAGAAACACGGGATGAATGTCCTGGTCCACGCAATCCAGTGAGTCCGCAAGTGCCGACCACACGCATTCAAGAGCGGTTTCATGACGCTTCCTCCTTTCTCCTGGCGGCCGTCCTGGCAGGTCCCGACTATTGTGCCGAGATATGACGTGATTCCCAGAGTAGCAACGAGGATCCAGTTCTTCGGGGCTACAGGGCACTGCAGACCCAACTGCAGCAGAGCAAGCGCTGTTATTGGGAAGCATAGACAGTTAATGTCGTGAGCACCGAGGAAGTTGACATCGGCATGTCGGTTCTCTACGATTCTTCTCGCTGGCCGGAAATCCGCGACTCCGACATTGGATCGCCACTTCGTGTGGCCAAGGGCGCATGATTGATCCGAAGGGGAATTCTGTTTTGCCCCGTAATTCCGGATCAGAAACGCGTGAAGACCGGGCCGTTTCTCCACAGAGCGACACGGTTCGTGACGAGGGAGCCCTTGCGTCTGTTTCGGATGGCACCCTAAACGAGCAGAAATCCCATCATGGGGGGGAGACCCACAGCAATTGGTCGAGGGGAGTCCGTGTCGCTTTCCGCCGCTTCCAAGCTAATGCTCTGGCCCTGGCTCTCGGACTTCTCCTTTGCGGCGTAGCGCTCAACTCGACCAACTACATATCCCCTCTGCGGCCTGACACGGACTCCGGCATCTATGCGGCCTGCGCACAGCACATGCTGCAAGGCAAGGCGCTTTACAAGGACGTATGGGAGCATAAGCAGCCGGGGATTTATGTCCTCGAGTGCCTTGCCCTTGGACTGGGCGACGGGACAATCAACTCAGTGCGGGTCATGGAACGCTTCTTTGCCATGGCCGGTGTCATGTTGTTCTTCCTGATCCTGCTGAGGTCCTTGAAGAGTCCGACTCTGTCTTTTCTGTTTTCCTTAATCTTGCTGCTGCACCTTTACCACCCTCGTGTGCTTCAAGGAGGCAATCTGACAGAAGAATACGCGCTAGCTTTCGTGCTCGCTGGAATATTGTTCACGCTTGTCGCCAGGGAATCACACAAGCGTCAGCAGCTCGTTTTGAGCGGTATTTCAGGGCTGTTCTTCTCCCTCGCTGCATTCATGAAAGAGCCATTTCTATTTTCCCCTGTTGCGTGGTTAGGCTATCTGCTCATCAAGCAGCCATTCATAAAGACGGAAATGCTGAAACGCGTCGGCGCGTTTCTTCTTGGCGCATTTCTGCCGCTCCTGGCAATTGCGGGCTGGATGGCTATGGCAGGGTCTTTCGGAGATTGGCTGGACGTATTCTCATATAATATGAATTATGCAGCTGGCCTTGCCAGGCCCGAGGGAGTTCTCCAGGCAGTGCGGCTCAATTTCATCAGCGCATCGGACAATGTCTTTGAAGTCACCATGACCATGAGGATCCTGTTGGGTGTGGGCATTCTGAGTCTCTTGTACGTTCCCTTTCTCAGGAGACACGCCTATCTGCCCGTGGCGGTGTCGGCCGCGTTTGCCATGGAATTCATCGGCACGATGGTGTCGCCGCTGAGGATCGCCCATTACTACATGCAGGTTGTCCCGTCGTTTGTTCTGTTGTCGGCGTACGGCGCCGACTTCGCGAAGTCCATTGTCGCTAATTTGAAGATTCCCGAATGGGTCCTTGTCATACTTGTGGCGCTTTCTCTTTTCGTCTTCGACTTCGACACATGTGACGACTACCTGAACCGGCTCAAGGCGCCGCAGGTCCGCGCTCAGGTAGGCCCGGTCGCCAAATACATCATGACAAACAGCCGCCCCGACGACACGATCTGGGCGACGTCCGGGCATAACTCCAGGTTCTATATAGAGACGCGGCGGCTCTCGCCGACGAAGTACTTCTATTTGCTGGATTGGACTTTTCTCGACACGATGAAAAGTACGGGCGAAGAGAAGAAGGCGTTGGTGGCTGCTGATCTCAGGAGAAGTCCTCCGAAGTTCATTGTCATGAACAGGACGACAACCGATTACATAAGATCGCTCGGTTTGCGAAGGTGGATGAATTTGAACTACGTCAAGACCGACGTTCAGGACGGCCCTGTATCCCTTTATGAACGAGTGTACATGACGGCTGAAGAAGAAGCCCGCCAGGCCCGGATTCGCGCCAGGGTGGGACGCGCATTTGCCGTGCCGCTGCCTGCGGAAATCGCCAGAGTTGACACAACCATTGATCGGATCGGCTCCTTTCGCTTCATCCAGGAACCGCTCCACCAGGCCCTGGAGCGCATAGCCGCGTATGCTGATTTCTCCGTAACGTTTGATTCGGACGCCAAGATCGTGCAAGGCCGTCTGGTCACGGAGACGCTTTCCGGGGTAACCGTCTGCCGGGCCTTCGAGGCACTGCTTGAGCCAATGGGACTCGCGTATGTCTTGACCGGCGAAGGAGTCCGTATTGTAAGGAAGGAAGCTGCCGGCCAACCAGTCTTGCCAGGGTCAGGGGAGCACGGGAAGGCCGCGGACACGGGTCTGCTCGAGATCCGTTTGCGACGTAAGAGCAGGTGCCTCGATTTTGACGGCAAGGCAGCTTCGGTCATCGTGCCGTGGGCGCCAAGCATGGATATCAGCGGGCCGCTGACGGTCGAGGCATGGGTGTACTACCGTGGACCTTCGTCGCTCCCGGCGGCCATCATCACGCGGGACGCGCCTGATCTGGGACCGTTTGAAATTGGGATAACGAGCAACGGCAGACTGTGGAGCAACGTGGCATGGGGAAACTGGAATACACAACCCGAGGACATTCAATTGCCGGCCTTGCCGAGGGACAGATGGGTGCACGTGGCGCTCGTTTATGATCGCAAGAAGGCGAGAACGTTCATTGACGGAAAGCTCGTCTTCGAGTATCGCACAGCGCCCCAGTTGCTCCTTAACAGGAACCCGCTGAGGATCGGAACAAAGATCGCGAACGGGACAACAATCCGCGGCAAGATTGACGAAGTCCGCTTGTCAAGCTGCGCACGTTACCTGCGCAACTTCGAGCCCGCCCCAAGATTTCAGCCGGACAAGAGCACGATAGCCCTCTATCACTTCGACGCCGGCAGCGGGATCACAGCGTACGACGCAAGCGGCAACGGAAATCACGGCGAGATCTACGATGCCCAGTGGTCGCCGAAATAGCCCGTGTTGCTGTGCTCCGTTCATTTGCTGTTCCTGGCTGTGTCGCGAGTCGTTTGTCGTGGATGGATTAGAGTCCGTCCCGTGGTTCCTCCGCCGAGGGCGGCGGAGCCACACTTCTTCAACGGCCTGCTAAGGCGCAAAAACCGGTCACAATTCGGCCTGACGCCATAACGACAAGCTGCTCGTGACAGCAGTTCGGGGCGGAAGCATCGGAGGGTAAGGGGTCGGAACAGCGTGCGCTTTGTGATCTCAACGCTGGACGACCACGAATGGGATGGCCGGCAGTACGCCGAGGGAGACCCGCCGTTTCTGCGTTGGCGCTGTGTCGCCGTTCTCGCCTTTCTTCTTGACCGCGACCTCCCTGAAGGCCTCGACAATGACGTTGTCGGCGAACCCGACCTTGGCCGCCTCACCCTCGACCTTCAGTTGGAACGCCAGGCCGCCGGGGACGACCTCTACGTCTTGAAGGGTCATCCCCTCGGGCGGTTCGCTCAGCTCCAGTTCAATCTCGTGAAGTCTCGGACGCCTCGGTATCTTGAATAGCACCTGGGCCGTGCCTCCCGTTGGAATCCGGACCGGACCGCGGCCTGCCAGCACAACCGGGAGCGGAACCCATCTTACTTTCCTGACGGCGACCAAGAGCTCTCGCGATGGCGCCAGATGCCTGTAGAGGAATGCCTGCATTGCGTCCTCTGAGGGAACCACAGGGTGGCTGACCACTTTTCCGTCAATCCGGGCCCGGCCCTCCAACTGCAGGACGACCGGCTGGTCCGGCGGCTTCCGCGGCGCCGTCAGGGTCATGCGGACGCGGTTACGCCCCCTGGGAATCCGCCCTCCGCTCAGAGCGAAACCGGCGGGAGCGTCTTTCAGCACGAGCTCGATCTCGCCCTGGAATCCGTCCTTGCGCAACGCGTGTACGGTGAACGGAACAACGCGCCCGGCGAACATGCTCAAGCTGGAAGGCGTTATGCGCAGCTCGAAGTCCGGCCGCGGGGGACCGAGGCGCAAGCGATAGCCATGGGCGTCACCGCCGTGATTCTGTGCGTCGGCCAAGTAAACATAGTAAGTCCCATCCTCCGGCAACCGGGCGCTTAGATACGAATCAGCGTGGTGCGTCAGGTATCCCATGTCTCGGTGCAAGTGGCCATCCTTCTGCGTGTAATCGTCGTTCCATTCCAGCACCTGCCCCGATGCGTCCGTCAGCCGCAGCAGCGAATCCAGCGGGGACTGCAACCGACGGCTCAGCACTTCGGCCACCACTTCATCACCGGCACGACCCTCGAACTGGAACACGTCCACGTCGCCGGGCCGGGCGATGCGACCATTGATAATCTGCGGCAGCGCGATCCGCTGCGCGCTCGGCGTGTCATCGTTGGGTTCGGTTTCAGTGCACTCCGGAAGCGTGTCCACGGCATAGGTCACTTCATTGGATAAGCGTCCGTTCTGACGCAAGGCGGTCTGCCGGATGCGGTCGTCACCGGGTTGCGTGTTCAACCTCAATCGCTTTCCGGCCAGGTTCCAACCGTCGATGGCGGCAACGGTTTTGACGCCCGTCCGGCCGCCCAAAGGGAACGTCTGCGTGATGAAGGGCAGTTCGCCCACGGCGACGCGATAGACGAAATCCTGCCGTCCGCGGTAGATGGAATCGCGTATTTCCAGCTCGTATTCTCCGTCTTCAGGGACCTCGTAGAAGAGGACCGGGTCGGGATGAAAAAGATAATCATCCGCGAAGGCCAGTTCGCGGCCCTGCGCATCGTACAGGGCCACCGTGGCCTGAAACCAGCCGGGCACGGCATCGGCCAGAAACGGAACGAGGCGTCGGGCACACGTCTCTACCACGAGCTGTTGTCCCTCTTTTGCTCGGAAACGGAACCGGTCGATGTCTCCCGGCGTAATCTGTCCGTTCAACAGCACGGGCAAATCGACGGGCGGTTCCTTCGGCAAGTGGGTGAACCTCTTCGGGTCGTTTGGTTCCTGCTCGCGAATCTCCGGCAACATCCCCACCTGGAAGCACATGGGATTGGTCAGGCCGCGGCGGCTCGCGAGCCTTAGCTCTCGATCGCCGGGCGCCGCGCCGGGATCAATGGTTATCTCAATCAGCACCATTTCCGATAGCTGCGCGTTGAGCTGCCTCTTCCTCAAGGTCCTGTAATCGAGAAGTTCGTTCGCCACGTGCTGCAGTTGTCTGAGGTTCTTGCTTTCCAGATTCCGAAGTAACGGATGGTCCGGCAATTCCACTGCCTTCGTCTTTGCTGCCTCTTCCTTCTGTGCAACCTTGGAGTAGTCCGGGTCCTTGCCGGCACGGCGTCTTCCGGGAAGCACCGGTGCGGGGACATCCTCCGGCAACTCGGCCAGTCGCTGATCCCTCAGTTCTACCAGCCGCCTCCGAAGCGCCTGGCGCTGTTCTCTGGTCAGATTTCTACGGGGCCTGTAATGCTTAATGATCGAGGCGTGTACGCCTTCACCAGAGACGTAGACGTCGGTGACGCCTCTGAGGAACTGGCCGCCGACCGTGACTTCAAAGACGGCACCTTGCCGCCCGCCTCCGGGGAAGACGTAGCCGATATGCGGTTCTCTCCTTGGCGCGGCACTCCACGCTGTCGCAGCGCACGCGGTCAACGCCAATAGCAGCAGGTGTCTGGATGCTCTCATGACTACGCTCGCAAATTACATGATTTCTGTGAGTCGGCCGCCGCTCTGCTCGTCGGCCTCACCCGACGGCAGGACTTGCACGCTCAACCCCCGCGGGTTGGGCAGCGGGCCATCGGGATCGATGCCAAGCAACGCGTACATGCTGCCTATCAGGTCTGCCGGATACACGGGACGTTCCGTCACTTCCTCGCCCTTGTCATCCGAGGCCCCGACGACGTGTCCACCCTTGAACCCCCCGCCCGCAACCACGGCGGAGAAGCACTTGCCGTAGTGCCCGCGGCCGCCGTTCCAGGGCGGATCCCACTGGACCTTGGGGGTCCGCCCGAACTCCCCGCTCCACCACACGATTGTGCTTTCCAGCAGGTCGCGGTCTGCCAGGTCCTGCAACAACGTGGCCATGCCCCGGTCCATTTCCGGCAGCCTCCGGCGCATGATTTGGAAGTGCTGCTTGTGGGTGTCCCAACCCCTGTAGTTGATTGTCACGTAGGGCACGCCATGTTCGACCAGCCGGCGCGCCATCAGGCAGGACTGGCCAAACGTGTTGCGGCCGTAACGCTCCCGCGTTTCATCCGTTTCCGCCGACAGATCGAACAGTTTCCTGGTGTCGCCGAACATCATATCGTATGCGTTCGCCTCGCATCGGTCGAGTTCTTCGAAGTGCGGGTTCCCCAGCATGGCCTTCCCGAGCGAATCGAGCTCATGGAGCAGCTCACGCCTGCTGTGCTGGCGCTCATCGGAAATGCCTCGCGCGACGATCCCTTCCACAGCGAAGGGCGTCCGGTTCGGATCGCCGCCGGTGGAGAATGGTTTGTACCGCTGGCCCAGGAACCCCGCCTCGGAAAAACGACCCTGAAGCTCGGTCAGCACGATGTAGGGCGGCAGCAGGCCTTTGTACCCGTGGTCGTAACCCTTGAACAGCGACACGACCGCGCCGGCACAGGGATAGACCAGCCTGCCGGGCTTGCGGCCGGTCTGCACCATGTAGGAGGCCGTCTCGTGCGCGTTGATGCCGTGGGTCATACTGCGGATGATGGAATACTTGTCGGCCTGCTGCGCCAGCAAAGGCAGTTGATCGCTGATCTGTATTCCATCCACATTGGTGGCGATCGCTTTGTTTAAGGGGCCGCAGTAATCATAGCCCGCATCCGGCTTGGGATCGAAGGTGTCGAGATGACACGGGCCGCCCCACATCCAGATCTGAATCACCGACTTGGTTCGCGCCTTTGGAAGCGCCGCCCACGCCCGGACGCCGACAAGATCGGCTAGCGCCAGTCCGGCCGCTCCGAGGAACATACCTTTTAGCACGTCGCGCCGGCTGACGACGCCTGTGATTAGTGACGGGATCATGTTTGTTTCCTTGCCTCCCATCGGATACCCGCACAGGCGGATTTCGATCGGTTCAGTGCCGGTAAAGGAATTCCTTTGTGTTGATCAGCGTCCATGCCAGATCCAGCGCAGCCTGTCTCGGGCCCAGTCCTGCGGTCTTGAAGTAATCCCCCGCGGCGGTCAGCTCGATCTGCGTTGGCTCGCGCGACAGGATAGTCAAATAGAGCCCGCGGATCACGCGGCGTCGGTTGCCTCTGCTCGTTCGGAACAGTCTGCGCAGCCGCCGGCTGCGCTCGATCTTGAGCTGAACGTGCGTTGAATTGAGCAGGTGCAGTCGCTGCGCGTCTGTTGGCCGGTTGCTGCGTTCGGATTCCAGGCCGGTGTCGCGAGCCGGACGGCCGAACATCTCGAGGAACTGACTCGTGGTGCTGCCGTCGGCCAGCGCGATTGACCGCTGGTGTTCCGGGATGAAGGTGAACGGCTCCGGAATGGCGCTCGAATAGCTTTCCCCGTCTCCGCCGATCCAGCACAAGGCGTCAATCAGAACCTCCGCGTCCAGCCGGCGCACTCGATAATGCGCGAACAGGTCCTCGGCGTCCGGATGGTCACTGCGTGGAATCGGGGACTGCTGGTAGGTGCCGGAGTTCAGGATCAGCCGGTAGATGTGCCGCAGGTCGTAGTCGGCATTCACCAACTCCTTCTCCAAGTAAGCCAGCAGTTCGGGGTTCACGGCGGGGTTGTCCGGCCGGATGTCGTCGGGCTCGTGGATGATGCCGCGGCCCAGCAGCCAAGCCCATATGCGATTCACGATGTTGCGCGCGAACCACGGGTTGTCCCGCGCAACAAGCCAATCGCCGAAGACCCGGCGGGGATCCTCCTGCGCCGGGATCCGCACAGTGACGTCGTCGGGGAAGACGGCCTCCAAGGGGCCGGCCGGCGCCGGATCCAGGCACACGATCTCTTCCTTCCACTCGGCAGTCTTCTTGTACGCGATCCGCGAGAAGAAGGCGGCCATGCCGGAACGCCGGGCTTCCGGCCAACTCGCCGTGCGCACTCCCATGAAAGTCAAAGCCACGGCCTCGGCGATGGCGGAGGGCTTGCGGCCTTGGATTGCCCGGTAGAAGTTGACCGGCGGAACGCGGAAGTTGCTGCCGCTGGAAGTCAACAGCTCGCGGGCAAACCGGTCGTACGGCCGGTTCTGCCGGATGGCGTCGCGAACCCAGCGATGATAGGCCTGCACCGCATTCGGCCACAGGTTGATGGGGAACTCCGCCTTCACACGCAGCAGGTCGCACCACTTCAGCGACCAGTAGTCGGCGAATTCGTCCCGCTCCAGGAGGGCGTCGATCAGCGCGGCGCGCTTGTCAGGGCTGCGGTCCCGCAGGAACTTGCGCACCGCTACGGGCTCGGGCAACGTGCCGATGACGTCGATGTAGACGCGCCTGAAGAAGACCGCGTCGGAACACAGGTTCGCCGGCTCGATGCCTCGCTCCCGCAACGAGGCCAGCACCAAAGCGTCGATGGGATTAGCCGGTGTGGGCTTGGCATCGCGCTCAAACGGCCGCACAACCTGTGGCTCCGCGCCATGGCTGTTTAGGGCCGCCATGAAGACCAGAACTGCAAGCAGGGGTCTCTTCATCCGGCATTCCCCATTTGGCCTGCGCTCGATGCCACGTCGAGTCACTCCAGTATTGTACCGCGCGTCCCTCGCGTTTCGTCAAGCGAACAAGCCGCTGCTTCCTTCATCGCGTGTCGCCGGGCTGCCAGCCTTGGCACCTTAAGTCTACCCTCTCGTGGCTACAGGTCAAGGAGTGTGAGAAGAAGAAAAATCCCCACCGCACTCACGAAGGCCTCCCGAAAGCTGAGCCTCCTCGTGACTAGAGGACAGCGCCCTCGGTAGGGGGCTGTGTACCATCTTTCGTTGATCGAAGATGTAGGGGCGCACGGCCGGCATTATATCCGAGCGCAAAGACGTCCTGCTCCCGCCGCCGATTCGGCCGACGGACTCAGCACGCCGCGATCCGCTCGTTATCTCAAGGGAGAAGGTCCCAGCAACACTCTCTCACGGAATCGCGTTGATGAATTGCGCTATCGCTGACCACGCCGAGAAACCTTGCTTGACTTATATGCTGATGTTGCTATACTTATCGCCGCCGCAGGTATTGACATAAGGGTATAAGGATGCTGGCATTTAGGAGGGGCCGACAAGGCTGCGCTCTTCCGGTTGGAGCGACAAGCAGGCCTTCCTGCGGCAAGGCGTGTTCCCTACGCATTCAGTCAGACATAGCGACCAGAGTTCGCAGATCCCGCATCCCATCCTGCACGCCTGTGATCACGCCTGGCGGCTTTGTCTCTTCCGGGTTCCATCCTGAACACGAAGCCTCCGTCGGGGCGACGCACAGTGCGGTCCCAAGTCTCGCTCTCCGACGGCAGCCTTTGCGATATGCTATCGAACCCTGCCTCTTTTCAGAGCTCTCCGTTACACCTCGACCTGGCGCTGTCCTGTCAGCGCAGCGAAGAGGCGGGACGAGTGAGCTGACGTGTCCCTGCAGGCTCCAACGGACGTGCA
>SDBU01006588.1_pt1 | contig 13607 bp, 11 predicted proteins | sample 2277071 | NCBI WGS metagenome assembly SDBU01 (sample SAMN10397929, study PRJNA504765) | marine sediment metagenome | isolation source: marine sediment core GS08_GC12, 126 cmbsf | place: Arctic Ocean: Gakkel Ridge, Loki's castle | collected 2008
GGTAAAGACGCTGCACCCCAAAGTTCACGGCGGCTTACTTGCCAGACGCAACCTGCCCGCCCACATGGCTGAACTCACTGCCAATGACATCCAGCCTATCGACCTGGTGGCTGTCAATCTATATCCTTTCGTCCAGACTGTAACTAAAGAGGGGGTAACTCTTGATAAGGCACTGGAGAATATTGACATCGGCGGCCCGACCATGCTCCGGGCGGCGGCCAAGAACTTCCCCGGCGTTATCGTGGTGGCAGACCCGGCCGACTACCAGCTGGTCTTAGAAAAACTGGGGCAGGGAGACTTAGACATGGCCGAGCGTAAACGGCTGGCACAGAAAGCCTTCCAGCATGTAGCCGTCTATGATACGGCTATTTCTCAATACCTGAGGCAGGATATGGATGGTTTTCCTGATGAGATGACCATAGCCCTAAAGAAGCGCCACGGGCTGCGTTATGGTGAGAACCCCCACCAGACAGCCGCCTTCTATGCCGAGCAAACAGTGGCTGGCAAAAAAGATAGCGGCATAACCTGGGCGAGGAAGCTATGGGGTAAGGAACTTTCTTTTAATAATATCCTGGATGCTGATGCCGCCTGGGGCACGTCCACCGACTTTGCCCAACAGACAGTGGCGTTTGTTAAGCACACCAACCCCTGTGGCCTTTCCAGCCACCCGGATATTGCCCAAGCCTACCGGCAGGCATTAAGCGGTGACCCGGTGTCAGCCTTTGGCGGTATCGTAGCCGCTAACCGAGCGATAAGTCTTGGGATGGCCCAGGAAATGAGTAACACCTTTTACGAGGTAGTCATTGCCCCCGAATATGATGCCGATGCCTTAGAAGTATTAAAAAAGAAGAAGAACCTGCGTATCCTGCTGGCTGAGTTACCACCTGAGCATGCCACAGCGACAGGCTATCTTGACTTCCGCCGGGTAAAGGGCGGGCTGCTTGTCCAGAGCTCAGACTCTCTAGCCGAGGGCAGCGTTAACTTAAAAACAGTAACCAAACGGTCACCGACCGAGTCCGAGCTTAAAGACCTGAAGTTCGCCTGGCGGGCGGTAAAGCACATAAAGTCCAACGCCATTGTACTGGTTAAGGATGAGACCCTGCTGGGAATGGGTGCCGGCCAACCCAACCGGGTGGTAAGTGTTGACATTGCCAAAGCCAAGGCCGGGGAAAAGTCCCGGGGCAGCGTTATGGCTTCTGATGCCATGTTCCCCTTCCCCGACAGTGTTGAGCAGGCAGCCGAGGGCGGAGTGACGGCTATCATCCAGCCCGGCGGCTCAATAAGAGATGAGGACTCCATCAAGGCAGCCGATAAATACAATATAGCCATGGTCTTCACCGGTATCAGGCACTTCTTACACTAAGCCGGTAGCCAACTTACCTCCAGCAGATTCATAGAGAAAAACAGAGATATTTACCACTTGTGGCCACCTCTTTAGTTCACAGTACCCCGGTCAGCCGCTGTCTGCATTTCAATTAATTTGACAATCACTATCTGATGGTTTAGTATATTCAGTATCTACTGAAAATTAAGAAATATATGAATACTCTGTGAGGTGACGAAGGTGTCTCAAAAGAATAAAAAGGACGAATCCTGTTGTGGCCCGGAAGCCGGAACCTGCTGTAAGGTTGAGGCGCTGGTCAGCATAGATGATAGGGGCCAGATGGTGTTGCCCAAAGAACTCAGGGAGAAGGCGAATATCCGTGCCGGCGATAAGCTGGCCATCAGCAGCTGGGGGAAGGGCGGCAAGGTATACTGCATTTTTCTGACTAAAGCCGAAGAACTTAGCGATATGGTGAAGGCCACGCTCGCACCGGTTATGAAGGACATAACGAAGTAGCAATAGATAAAGGAGATTTTCAAATGAAAGACGAAGAAATCAGGAAGGTAGTGCGGGAGCGCTACGGCAGTATCGCAGTTCAGGGCGATTCCTGCTGCGGTCCAACCAACTGTTGCGGCTGCGGCAGTCCGACAGATACCCTGAGCAAGGCAATAGGTTATTCGGACGAAGAGCTCGGGGCAATCCCCGACGGCGCCAACCTGGGACTCGGCTGCGGCAATCCAACAGCACTGGCATCCCTGAAGGAAGGGGAAACTGTCCTTGACCTCGGCTCGGGTGCCGGTTTCGACTGCTTCCTGGCGGCGAACATAGTCGGGGAGACAGGGAAAGTAATCGGTGTCGACATGACACCGGAGATGTTGGAGAAGGCAAGAGGGAACGCCAGAAAGGGCAACTATGATAACGTGGAATTCCGGCTGGGAGAGATTGAAAATCTACCAATGGCGGATAACTCGGCGGACGTGGTCATTTCCAACTGCGTCATTACTCTCTCACCGGACAAGAAAAGGGTTTTTGAAGAGGCGTTCCGGGTGCTTAGACCCGGCGGCCGGCTGATGGTATCGGATGTTGTTTTGCTTAAAGAACTTCCAGATTTCATAAAAACCTCGGTTGATGCCTATATCGGCTGCCTTTCAGGTGCAATGCTGAAAGAGGACTACCTGGCGACGATAAGAGATGCCGGCTTTGGCAAGGTCAAAATACTAGACGAGACTTCTTTCCCTCTTGAGTTCATTGCCGACGACCCGCTGGCAAAAGAGGTTATCGACAAGATAGAAGCCTCAACAGAGGCTATAAAAGATATTGAAAATTCGGTTGCCAGCATAAAGGTCCAGGGAATGAAACCAAAATGAAGAGGGTTGGCTGAAGCTTAGCCCCACCCTATATCACTAAAACCGTACCGTGATCACCGGCTTGATATTCACTGGAACGATATCCCACATTCCAGAGGCGCCGAGTGGCCGGGATACTTCAATCCTCTTGCCCTCAACCTCACCCCAGCCATGAATTACGGGTATTATCAACCAGCGCCCAAACAGCCAAGCCCGAGCCAGACCAATACACGCTACAACTCTTGCCGGTATCCCTAGTGCTTTACACTGCCGCTTTAACCTTATAGATTTAGTAAAACAGTCATTTCTAAACAGGTAATACGGTTCCTGTCTCAGCCTCTCGGCTATTGCCTCCACCTTTTCTAGGTTACTCATTCTACTATCCTCCCCACCTTCAGACGCAGAACCTTTTTGGTATTATCGGTAACCTTTACTCGCTCATCTATGCGCCAGCCGACAACCCAAAGGATATGCTCAGGCGATGATACAACCGGGACCCGCCCCCGCCAGACACGGGGAATCTTGGCGTCAATCATGAACTCTCCCAGTTTTTTTGGCTGGCTTAAACCCAGTGGCTGGAATCGGTCACCGCGCTTTCTGGGTCTTACTATTAACTTATCTCCGGTTTTATCAAGGTCAAAGTAGGCGGTAAAGAGATTATCCATCAACCTCACCCCCTTAATCCCCCTCTCCTTTAAAGGAGAGGGGGAAGAATAGTTGGTGAAGGGGCTTTGCCCCTTCAAACTTCCCCTGATAAACCACCTCGTGTTAAAGCCCTCGTCCTTTTCTATCATCTGTTCCCGGTCTATAATGGTCGCCTCAATCTGCCAGCCGGGTAGCTGTGTCTCGCCAGGTATCTTTAAGGCAAACTCACCTTCCAGAATGGGGAAGGGAGATAAAACCGCGGGGTCTGAGCCTAGCAGGTATTTATCGTATTCTATGGAGAAGATTAAACCCCCGGGCAGGCTGATTTGTTTCCCCGCCGGCTTATTTAAGGCAGCCATTATCTCCTCAATGTGGCGCGTCTCAATATCCTTGAGACTTCCCAGTAGCTCTAAAATAGATGCTCTCAGCAGGTGCCGCTTCAGGGCGGGGTGTAACCGGCCAAAGCTCTCCTTATCCAGAAGAATCACATCTCCATGCCTTTGAGCCACGCTGTCCCATAAGCGGGCGGTCTCTTCATCCAGAAAGGCAAGTTCATCTGCGGCAATACTGGTGGTTCGCAGTAGTGCTTCAACCACCCGTGGGTTATAGCTCTTAAGCAAAGGCAGGAGCTGTTGACGGATTCTATTTCTTAGCGGCGATAGTGATAGATTACTGGCATCAACGCAGGGTCTAAGCTGATGGCTCTGGCAATAGTCAGCCGTTTCCTGGCGATACACCTCAAGTAGCGGTCTTACCACGGTGAGCCTTTTCCCACCAGAAGGTAACTGCCGCGCGGTACACGGTTTGAGCCCCCTGAGCCCTCTGGTTCCCGTCCCCCGCACCAGGTGCATGAGTATCGTCTCCACCTGGTCGTCAATGGTATGACCAACTGCTACCCGGCCGGCGCCAACAGTGCTGGCAGTATCAGCCAGGAAGCGGTAGCGCACCTCCCTGGCCGCTTCTTCCAGCGAAAGGTGCTGCTCGGCTTGGTAGGCCTTTACGTCCCGCCGTTCTATTGTAGCCGGCACACCCAGACGCTGAGCCATCTCAGCAACATAGCCGGCATCAGCACGGGACTCAGCCCCCCTGAGCTGGTGGTCAAGGTGAGCCACATGCAGCCTTATGCCCAGCTCATCTTTAAGCCGAACCAGAATATCAAGCAGACAGGTTGAATCGGGGCCGCCGGATACCGCCAGCAGCAGGCAGTCCTTCCTTTCCACCAGATTATGCGCCTGGATAAAGTTCTTAACCCGCTGCTCTAGCGACAGCTTCTTTTTTCTTGCCATTTCGGCCTCTATTATAGTTGGCCTGGGGCGGGGGGACAATACTGTGGGCTTTGGGTGAGTTTCACTATTTGCTGGTAGCAGTGACCATCCATTAAAAGTTTTGGCTTCAGAATTGAGCGCACCTTTTTTCTTGACATATCATTTCTATATGATAAAATACTGGCATGGATATTCACACCTATATAGCAGAATTTGTAATGGCACTACTAATATCTTCTACTGTTCTCACCGGATTAGCGGGGCTTATACTTGCCCAACTCCGATTTAACTCAAACCTGCCCACAAGCTCAAGCATTGCCAAGTTCTTGAGAAGAGCTTTATACATATCACTAATTTTGGGGGTTATTGTATTTATTTTGTGTAGTGTTTGGTTTCTGACTAAGGTTGACGATATTATCTATTTCACTATGGTAGCATTTCTGGGTCAACTATATTTCTTCGTCAGACCTGCTATCCGTTACGGGTTATCGTCCTAGTATTAATTCAACTTTCTTCCCCTTTTATCTTTTGAGCCTAACTCAAAATTCCAATTTTGTAATTGCATTCCGCACTGACAGCGATTCATTCCAGTCGGTCTCACCGTGTCTTACCAAGATAATTTTTGCCAATTATTCTTATTCTCCCTCATTAGATTTATGAGCCATATAGTAGCCGGCATGCTCTACCCGCCGGTGGTCACTTGGGTGGTCATAAAGCATAAGCTCAACCCAGGGGCTGGCTCTGCTATATGATTTAGATAGGGGTTTCCCAAATAAGGTCAACTCGTTTCCAGGATAAGTCTTGAGCGGTGGATGGAGCGTGGCTGGCTAAAACCCAGAGCCTTGACCACCTGCTCCGGCCTTCCCGAACCACCACTGTCACAGCGAAGCCGCATGCCTATAGTGCAATAGCCGCTACGCCAGCTGGTAAGCCACAGGTCGCTAATTAAAGCCCGGAGGTCATAGCTCCTGGGGCCAGTATCCCGCTGGTGTTGCCACGGCAGATGCTCCTCGGAGAGCAAAGAGGCCAGCACTGCTTCTACTTCCTTTTCATCCTTCCCCGTCTCCACCTCAACCCGGTATTCGGCATAGCGAATCCGCGATTGCAATGATGGCAGGGTGGTGGCTATCAGATATACCTCGCGGATGCTAATACCCGGTGGCAGTTGGCAGCTCACAGCGGCTTCCAGGTTGTGTGGCGAGACCCCCCTGGCAACGAAGATGTCCATCAGCTCTGCCTCGCTGGTTACACCCAGGGCGAGGGGAGCAGCCAGGGATATGCGGGGGTGCGGGTTAAACCCCTCCGAGTAGGCCAGAGATATCCCGGCACGGCGAAAAGCCCTCTGCCACAGCCTGATTATATCCAGATGGGAGATGAATTTAATCTCTGGTTCCCGCTTAAACCTAACCCTCAGGCGGTACATTCTTTTTTCTTTCCTTGGTCACCAGTACTTCTTCTATCTTTAGCCCTCTCATCTTGGTTACTACTATCTTTAAGTCCCTGTATCTCAACTGCTGGCCCTGCTTGGGAATCCGCCCCAGGAGACCAAGGACAAAGCCGGCTACAGTCTCATAATCGCCCTCGGGCAAGCTAAGCCCCAGTTCCTCATTGGCTTCCTCAATCCGCATGCCGCCGTCAATCTGAAAGGTGTACTCATCTACTACCTCATATTCCTTTTCCGCCGCCGCCAGCTCGTCCCCCACCGGGCCGACAATCTCTTCCATCAAACGGCTGAGGCTGACGACACCGGCAGTGCCACCATACTCATCTACCACCACACACATACGGTAGTTTTTGTCCCGCATCTCGGTAAAGAGCTCACTGATGCGCTTGGTTTCAGGAGTGAAGTAAGCCGGACGAATAAGCTCATCAATAGTACCCTCGCTATTAACTGTGCCTTTGGCAGTAGCCATCAACACATCCTTAATTGAAAGAATACCAACCACATTATCCATATTCTCCTCATATACCGGAAATCGGGACATGGGCGACTCGGCATAGATAGCCAGGAAATCGGCTAGAGTAGTTCCCTTCTCCACACTGACCACCTCAGGGCGGGGCACGATAACCTCGCCGACCGGGCGGTCACCAAACTCAAAGACCTTGTGCAGCATCTCAGCCTCAGCCTCCTCCACCGTCCCCTCTCTGTGACCCACCCTTATCATGGTGCGAATCTCTTCTTCACTGACCAGAGACCTAGGCACAGGCGTTCCCCCGACCAGCCTGGTTAAGCCGAAAGAAATCCAGCTCAGAACGACCACGAATGGGGTAAAAAGCCAGGAGATTATCTCTATCGGCTTAACCAGCATTAGCGACAGTTTCTCGGCATGCCGGTTAGCCAGCGTCTTGGGCATGGTCTCAGCAAATATCAGGAGGACAACAGCCACCCCTAGAGTAGCTATGATTACCCCCTTCTCCTGCCCCCAGATAGATACCGCTAGAATAGTGCCCAAGGCGGCGGCAGCGGTGTTGACCAGGTTATTGCCCAGCAGGATGGTGGATAAAAACCTCTCCGGGCGCTCAATCATTTTAGCTACCTGTTTAGCTCCTCTGACCTTGGTCTCAACCAGATGCTGTACCCGGAACCTTTCAAGGGAAATAAAGGCTGTTTCCGAGCCGGAGAAGAAAGCCGATAAGATAAGACAAATAAAAAGAATCACCAGGTACAGTGTTTCAGTAGGCATATAGCCTCACCTCATTATTATCCTATACCCTTGAGTAAGCTACTCTTAAATTATCATAACACTGGCTGGTAGGTGTGTCAAAGGAGTATGAGATTGTATATTGACCTCACCCCCTTTATCCCCCTCTCCTTAAAAGGAAAGGGGGAAATAGAAGAAGAGGGGCGAAGCCCCTCTTAGGCACCCCTTATAGAGACTTAAGGGATTTGAGGGAGTTTCGCAACAAGCTCACCATTGTTTTGCCATCTACCAGCTATGCTATAATTTAAAGCATGAAAATCCTGGGCATTGAGACCTCCTGCGATGAGACAGCGGCGGCGGTGGTGGAAGATGGGACCAAAATTCTATCCAACGAGATTGCCTCCCAGGTAGAGATACACGCTCGCTACGGCGGTATTGTCCCCGAGGTAGCCTCAAGGCAGCACATCCTGGCTATCATTCCGATACTTGAGCAGGCGATGGCTAAAGCTAAAGTCAGCTGGCCTGACCTTGCCGGCATCGCCGTTACCATGGGGCCGGGTCTTGCCGGCTCACTGCTGGTGGGGGTAAGTGCCGCCAAGGCAATAGCTCTGGCTCATAGCTTACCCCTTATCGGGGTTAACCACCTTGAGGCTCATATCTACGCCAACTGGCTTAATGGCAACCAGCCGCTATTTCCCCTTATCTGTCTTATTGTCTCCGGAGGGCACAGCGACCTGGTGTTAATGAGAGGCCACCTGGACTATGTTTTACTGGGACGAACCCGGGATGATGCCGCCGGTGAAGCCTTTGATAAAGCCGCCCGCATACTGGGGCTGGGCTACCCTGGCGGTCCCGCCATTGAGAAAGCCGCCAGAAATGGCACCGCCTCTATCAAACTGCCCCGTGCCTGGCTAAAGGGCACCAACGACTTCAGCTTTAGTGGTCTTAAAACAGCCCTATTGCGACTGGCAGAAGGGGGCAAGGTCTCCACCGTAGCCGATGCCGCCGCCAGTTTCCAGGAGGCAGTCATAGATGTTCTGGTCACCAAAACCGTAGCCACTGCCAAAGAGCATCGGGTGAAGCAGATTCTACTGGCCGGTGGAGTGGCCGCAAATTCGCTTCTTCGTCAGCGACTTAAGGAGAATTCACCCATACCGGTGCTGGTGCCCGAGCCGATACTATGTACCGATAATGCGGCTATGATTGCCGCCGGCGGCTACTTCCGATTTAAGGTCGGTAAGACAAGCGGTCTAGATTTGGATGTAGTCCCCAGCCTCAAGATAGCCTAAAGCGAGAACCTGGCTAGCCATAGTCCAATTCTACCCGGCCCAGCATAAGCTGTCAAAAGGTATAGAACTGGAAGTCGGGTTAAAAAGGGCAATTTATAGAGAAATCGGCTAATATATGCCGCTAGTTGCCTGTAAGTTGCTTACGTTAACTATAAATAAGTATTCCTTGAGTTGCGGTACAGAGCTAACTACGCTATGATAGTTAATTAGCAGTCTCCACGTGAGATTGCTAAATATTTGTAGCCGTGATATACTAAAACGTTAGAAAGGAGGACGAAAATGGCTATTAAACTACAGCCGCTGGGTAACATGGTTATAATCAGACCCAAAAAGGCGGAGGAAAAAACCAAAGGGGGCATTATTCTACCCGATACTGCCCAAGAGAAGCCCCAGGAGGGTAAGGTTGTTGCCGTTGGGCCAGGCAAGCTAGGCGAGAATGGTAAAAGAGAGCCCATGGATGTTAAGGTGGGTGATACCGTAATCTACCCCAAGTACGGCGGCAACGAGCTTAAAATTGATGATGAAGAACTGAAAATTATGCCTGAAAGCACCATTTGGGCCAAGAAAATAACTAAAATAACTAAATAGAAATCTTCCTTCAAAGTAAGGACTATAAAAGGAGACTGAAATGGCTAAACAAATAATTTTCGGTGAAGATGCAAGAGCTGCCTTAAAGAAAGGGGTGGACACGCTAAATGATGTAGTTAAGGTAACCCTGGGGCCTAAGGGTCATCCGGTAGCTCTGGACAAAAAGTGGGGAGCACCGTCAGTAGTTGACGACGGTGTTACTATCGCCAAGGACATTGACCTGCCCGACCCCTTTGAGAACATGGGGGTTCAGCTAGTCAAGGAGGCATCCAGCAAGACCAATGATGCCTGCGGTGATGGAACAACCACGTCAACTGTTTTGGCATCGGCTATAATTAGTGCCGGCTTTAAGAACATAGCCGCTGGCGCCGAGCCCCTCAGCCTAAAGAGGGGTATTGAAAAGGCAACCGCTACCATCCTGGATGAGCTAAAGAAGGCGTCTACCCCGGTGAAGGGCAAAGAACAGAAGGTCCAGGTGGCGACAATAACCGCCAAAGATGCTGAGATTGGTAACCTAATAGCTGATGTCATGGAAAAGGTAGGCGAGAACGGGGTCGTTACTGTTGAGGAGTCCAAGGGCATAAAGTATGAGACCGAATACGTTGAAGGCATGCAACTTGACCGCGGCTATATCAGCCCCTACTTTATTACCGATGCCACCCGCATGGAAGCGGTGATAGAAGACGCCCACATCCTGATTGCCGATAAGAAAATCTCAGCCATTGCCGACCTTCTACCGCCTCTAGAGAAGATAATGCAGGTAACAAAGAACCTGCTTATTATCGCTGAGGATGTGGACAGCGAAGCCCTGGCTACCCTGGTAATCAATAAGCTACGGGGCACAATAAATATTTTGGCTATTAAGGCTCCCGGCTTTGGTGACCGGCGCAAGGAACTGCTGGCCGACATAGCCATTCTCACCGGGGGCACGGTAATCTCAGAGGACATAGGCCGTAAACTAGATTCAATCACTCCAGAGGACCTGGGCCGGGCTCGCCGGGTGGTCACCAATAAGGATAAGACCACTATCATTGAGGGCAAAGGCTCAACCAAGGCAATTCAGACCAGAATCAAGCAGATTAAGGCACAAATAGAGGAAACTAAGTCTGATTATGACCGGGATAAACTCAAGGAAAGACAAGCTCGTCTGGCAGGCGGGGTAGCTGTCATCAGGGTGGGTGCCGCTACTGAGACAGAGATGAAAGAGAAAAAACACCGACTTGAGGATGCCCTGGCAGCTACTCGGGCAGCAATAGAGGAAGGTATTTTGCCCGGTGGTGGTATCGGCTTACTCAATGCCATACCTGCCCTGGACAAGCTCGGCCTTAGCGGGGATGAGGCTACCGGGGTTAACATTGTCAAGAAAGCAATAGAGGAGCCGATTCGCTGGATTGCTAACAATGCCGGCTATGATGGTGCTGTAATAGCAGATGCCGTCAAGAAGAGCCCAGCCGTTGTTGGCTATAATGCTGAAACCGGTGAGTTCGGTGACATGGTAAAGATGGGGGTTATCGACCCGACCAAGGTGGTAAGGTCGGCGCTGGAGAACGCCGTCAGCATCGCTAACATGGTGCTTATTACCGAATCGCTGGTCTGCGATATCCCAGAGAAGGAGAACCCGCCAATGCCGGGTGGCGGCATGGAGGGCATGTACTAATCGGTCCTTGCTTAAGTAGGTTAAAAATAGCCGTAGCTTTTAGGTTGCGGCTATTTTATTTGCTTCAGAGCTTTAAGAGTTCCTCCAGGGGTTCATAATAACTTGAGGCCGGGCCAACTACCGCCAGCCGAAGCCGGCTACCCAGCATTAGTTCCTCCGCCAACTGTCTTAGGTCATCAGCAGTAATGGCATCAACAATGGAGAGCACCTGTTCAACACTAAGAATGCGGCCCACTAAAATCTCCTGAGCCCCAATCCAGCCAGCAACATTGCGGCTATTCTCCATTCTAAGTAGCAGCCGCCCCTTTGATAATTCCTTCGCCTTGGTTAGTTCCGATTCAGAGACCGTTTCTTTAAGCTGGCCGAGCTGCTCCAGGATAGCCCGGATGGCCACCGGCAGATTTTTGGGCTCGACGCCGGCGTAGACAGTCATTGAGCCGGAGTCCAGGAAGTGCTCGACAAAGCTATAGATGCTGTAGGCAAGCCCGAGCCGGTCACGAATTTCACAAAACAAGCGGCTACTCATTCCCTCCCCGAGGATAACATTTAAGAGGTCAAGGGTGAAGCGCTTGGGGTGAAAGAGCGATAAGCCAGGCAGCGCCAGGCACAGGTGGGCCTGCTCTATGTCCCGGGCCTCAACACGCAGCCGCTCAACTGGTTGTTCACTATAAGCGGCATATCCAGGACGCCGCTTCCGGCTGGACCAGCCACCCATAACCCGGCTAACAGCAGTTACTACCTCTTGATGCCCGATATTAGCGGCCACTGAAACTACCGTGCCTGCGGGTAGATAGTGAGCTTTTAGGTAACCAAGTATGTCTTTTTGGGTAATGTTAGTTACTGAGGACCTACTGCCAGCTATATCGCGCCCCAGGGGATGAGCCGGCCACAAAAGTTCATCAATGAGCAGGCTAACCCTCTGTGAAGGGGAATCATGGCTCATGCTAATCTCTTCCATAATGACCCGACGCTCCTTCTCTATATCCTGGGAATCCAACCTGGAATGGAGTAGCATATCCGCCAGTACATCCAGAGCCTTCAGAAAGTGGGACTGGGCTACCTTACACCAATAGACGGTCATTTCCTTATCGGTGCCAGCGTTAAGAGTGCCGCCCAATCCTTCTATGGCTTCCGAAACTTCCCTGGCTGTTGGCCGCTTTTGTGTGCCCCGGAACATCATGTGTTCAATGAAATGCGAAACACCGGCTTTTTGTTTAGACTCATACCGAGAACCAACGCCAATAAATATACAGATAGATGCCGAGCGGATATGAGGCATAGTGGCCGTGATAACCCGCAGCCCGTTATCCAGTACCGTCTTTTGATACAATAGCTCACCTCACTTTCCTACTAACTCACATTCTAATGGCATAGACAAACGAGTGTCAATCCGGGGCTGGACATAAAGTGGTAAATAGACTTATACTAGACTTTTGTCCTGATTCCTTGAATGGGCATCAGGTTGCTTAAAAAAGAAACAGTTAATTTTTGCCATAATTTGTGTTAAAATATAGATTGCAGCTAGGAGTGTAGCTCAGTTGGAAGAGCAGCGGTCTCCAAAACCGCCGGTCGGGGGTTCGAGTCCTCCCACTCCTGCCAGATTTTATAGCCGAGGTGGCGGAATTGGTAGACGCGCTAGCTTGAGGGGCTAGTGAGCTTTAAGCTCGTGGGAGTTCAAATCTCCCCCCCGGCACCAAGCGGAAGTAGTTCAGCGGTAGAACGCCTCCTTGCCAAGGAGGAGGTCGCGAGTTCGAATCTCGTCTTCCGCTCCAGTTGAAGAATCAGAGTCCGCGGCAACCAGCTACTCTCGCAGGGTTCAAGGGCGACGTAGCCAAGTGGTAAGGCAGGGGTCTGCAAAACCCCCATTCACCGGTTCGAATCCGGTCGTCGCCTCCAGAATTTTCATTGAACCACTTAACCAAAGGGAGTAAAATAGCACCTGCCCGCGCCAGCACAGCCGAATTAGCAGAGGTAACGGCGTTTAGACCCCATATTTTCATATGGAGAAGCAATAATGAAGGTAGTAGTTGTTTTCCCGGCCAGAAACGAAGCCAAGACAATAGCCAAGTGTATTGAAGAGGCCAAACAGAGCAAGTTTAAGCCAGAGATACTGGTTATAGATGGCTACTCAACAGATAACACCAGGGAAGAAGCCGAAAGTGTCGGCGCCACAGTAATAGAGCAGAGCCAGGGTATTTTCCCGGCCAAGGGTAGGGCTATAACGGATGGCATAAAAGAAGCTATAAGTAGGCAGGCAGAGCTTATCGTCTTCCTAGATGCTGACATAGTTAACCTGACTCCGGAATGGGTAGACCAGCTGGCAGAGCCGGTAGTTACCAAGAAGTGTGATATGGCCCGAGGGTACTACCGGAGAGCAGATTATGACGGAGCTGTCACCAAACTGGTAGCCAAACCGCTATCAGGGATATTCTTCCCCGAGATTGCCCACCTAAATCAACCCTTAAGTGGCGAAATTTGCGCTACGGCGGCGCTCTTTAAGGACATAATTAAGGGCACAGATTGCCCCGAGGGTTGGGGTATAGATATATGGCTCTTAATAGAGGTAGCTATGAAAAACTACAAGATTAAAGAGGTCTACCTGGGGACCAAGGTGCACACCTCCCGACAGGATTACTTTGATGACGTAGCCTCACTAGCCAAGATGGCGCAGCAGGTAGCCCTGACAACCTTCAAGGAAGCCATAAAATACAAGAGAATAGATAACTTAAAGAGGGTGAATTTGTAGTTAAACTGACCCCTACCAAGCCGGGGTGGCGGAATTGGCAGACGCAACGGACTTAAAATCCGTCGGACATAGTCCTTGTGGGTTCGAGTCCCACCCCCGGCACCA
>SDBU01006589.1_pt1 | contig 13605 bp, 12 predicted proteins | sample 2277071 | NCBI WGS metagenome assembly SDBU01 (sample SAMN10397929, study PRJNA504765) | marine sediment metagenome | isolation source: marine sediment core GS08_GC12, 126 cmbsf | place: Arctic Ocean: Gakkel Ridge, Loki's castle | collected 2008
ATATTGATATTACCTCTTTTAGTATATTGATATTACCTCTTTTTGACTATGTGTGGAGAAAAACAATGCAACAGGCAAGATTAGAAACTCAAATGCGAGGAGAAACAGGCAAAGGCGCCGCGCGCAGTCTGCGAAGGATAGGAATAGTACCAGGTGTATTGTACGGTTTGGAAGAACCGAATATTTTGCTGCAAATTAATGAACGCAATCTCCAAGACCTGCTAAACATTGAGGGTGTTGAAAGTAGTCTCGTCAACTTAGAGTTGGGAGATGGCGTGTCAGAGACCGTTATGATTAAAGAGATTCAACGCCACCCGGTGAGACGCAATGTGCTTCACGCGGATTTCGTGCGCATCTCGCTAGAAAAGGAGATTACAACGCGCGTTCCAATAACATTGCTGGGCACGCCCATTGGTGCGCGCGCATCTGGAGGAATCCAGGAATTTACACATTGGGAACTGGAAATTCGATGTTTACCAACTGTCATCCCTGATAATATAGAGTTAGATGTCACGGATATGCTCATCGGAGATTTTATTCGCGTATCGGATATTACTCCCGAAGGAATTGAGGTTTCGGATGAACTAGATGCAATAATTGTGACTATCAGACCACCAAGAGTTGTAACCACTGAAGAACCTGTAGAAGCAGCGGTAGCAGAAGAGGAAGCTGAACCTGAAGTTATTACACGGCGGCGCGAAGAGGAAGAAGAGGCTGTTTAATTATGATGACACGCTTTTTAACTGGGGCTAAAACCCCAGCCTATATTATTATCATTGTACTTGTCGTTGTAGCGTTTAATTATGTACATTCGGAGACATTGATTCGCGTTGTTGATATCGATGGAACGGAAATAATAACCGTTCCATCAATTCGCAAGAATGGATACCAATATTTATTCCTTGATGATGTGTTTCATATTTTTCGGACGCTTGATGACAAACAAGGCGTTGTCGTCTTTAATCCCAAGCAGCAGCAGTATATTCCTTTAACAAAAAAGCTCACGATAGAAATCAAAAATATAAAATTTTCTCTTGTGATAAATCATAATACAGTTAATGTTGATGGCTACGCGAAATCATATACTCTGTCCCAACCTCCAGTTTTGTACTCTGATAAACCGTCTATGCCGATAGAATTTCTAACTAATATTCTTTCACAGGTGTTGGAGATAGAGATTAAATTTGATATCAATATTCAAACATTACAGATTCGAGGAAGCGCTGGAGAGGCGGATAAAGCAGAGCCAGTTCAGTTGATAACAACACAGGATGAACAATTCCGCGTTATCATAGACCCAGGTCACGGGGGTAGTGACGTCGGGGTTCAAAGCCCCACAGGATTATTAATAGAAAAAAAATTGACTTTGGATATTGCCAAGAAGGTAAAAGCGTTGTGCATTGAACATGGAATCAGTGTTTACCTTACACGCGATTCTGACCGATTTTTGACGCATATACAGCGAGCGAGCATAGCGAACAAACAACACGGTGATATTTTTATCAGCATTCATTTTAATGCATCCTTCTCCCCCAATCAGAGTGGGTTCATGGTCTACGTCAACAATCCCGCCGGACGAATACGCTCCCTTGACACTCTTCCCGCAGCCTCATCTAAAGATAGCCAATTGGTGAAGAAACTTATACAATCAGATTTTCTTGACTCCAGCATAACGTTAGCTGAAAAATTGTTCTTTGAACTCAAATCCGCGGATTTGGTTGGCAGACCACCCGTGGAAATTCCTCTTATTGCTCTCGATAGTGTATATATGCCGGCGGTACTGCTGGAAGTGGGCTATCTTTCAAATGCCTCGGATGAAGCGTGGCTCTCCACTCCTCAATCCTCGGAAACAATAGCTCAATCGATACTTCACATTATTCAAAAGACTCAATAAATAGACTTTCGTTTCCAGTTAACGCGTGCGCGCTATGCGCGATGGTTCCCATCAATGACTTATTTTTTGTCAAGTGCTGAAGCAAAAAATATAAAAATGACTTATTTTTTGTCAAGTGTTGAAGCAAAAAATATAAAGCGGAGCGCGCTTAAATCGACTGGAAACAAATTGGCACATGCAATTCAAGTATAAAATTATACTAGCATCGACCATTGGGGTTATTGTCTTATCCGCTGTTATTGTCATCATTTTCCTGGTTTTAGTTATTGATGAACCAAAACCCCATTCATCAAATGCCAATAACCGAAGGTCGGAGGCGTCGGAAAAAGAGGATACGATTGTGAGTGCCGCGCCAATACGTAGCGTTCCTGAATCGACAAAAATTCACCTATATTTTGTTGATTCTAACACCGCGCGATTAACCGTTGAAAAACGTGAGATTTATCTATCTAAAGAAAAAATCGAGAGCATACGGCAGATTATTCAGGAATTACTTAAGGGAAGTACTTATATGCTGAATCCGATTCCCAATGGCACTCAACTGCAGAATGTTTTTTGGGAACAATCACGCGGGCATGTATACCTTGATTTTTCTAAAACTCTATCCAAATCTCACATCAATGGGACGACAGCAGAATTATTGACAATTCAATCTATTATTACAACCATACAAGCCAACTTTCCTGAGGTACGTAAGGTGCAAATTTTGATAGATGGGAGAAATGCTGATACACTTGCTGGCCACATAGATATCTCACAACCGTTATCAGCTGAGGAATTCAACCACAGGGGCTAAGGGCAAGAGGGCAAAGACATCTCACGTTTCCAATGTGTCATACAAAAATGATTGTGGGTTTAGGCAATCCTGGCCCACAGTACCAACACACCAAACATAATATTGGATTCGAGGTCATAGATGAACTTATCCTTCGGATAGGCATTCGTAAATTAACTGAGAAACATCGCGCAGTTATAGCTTCTGGACAATTGGATAATTATAATGTCATTCTTGTGAAACCGCTTACGTTCGTCAACGGAAGTGGTCAAGCCGTCGCGCCGTTGGTCGCGGACCTAAATATTCCACTGATGGGACTTTGTGTCGTCTATGATGACTTCCACTTAAATTTAGGCACGTTACGCATCCGCAGGTCCGGTAGCGATGGTGGACACAAAGGAATGCAATCAATTATTCACCATCTTGGCAGCAGGGATTTCCCGCGATTGCGTATCGGAATTGGAAAACCCATCGGTGATACTGTCAATCATGTATTGAGCAGATTTACACCGGATGAACGACTTACTGCTGATGAATCTATCATACTAGCGGTGGATGCACTGCACGTTTTTATTATGGATGGCATAGAAGCCGCAATGAATAAGTACAATGCGCGTGCTTAAATTAGTTCCAATTCCCTCTAATGTAGGTAATTGCTATGCATTATATTGAAATCGGTGATAAATTAATTTTACGCAAGCAACACCCCTGCGGCAGCAAACAGTGGGAAGTTTGGAAGCTTGGTATGGATATTGGCATTCGATGCTTGAGCTGCGGAAGGATGATAAAAATTCCCCGCGCGAAATTGGAAAAGTACATCGTCGCGCCTGACCGTACGCGACTGGCGTATTGAGTGATTTTATTATTAAACTTTCGTCAACTGACACTCGACACTTGAGAAAACAGTTGATAAAGCAAATATACTTATGATATAATAGTTATCTGTTATCCTTGCTCTATATCCAATATGGAGCCGTAGTCCGTGAGGAGGTAAAAACTTGAAAAGACTGTATGAAACAATCTTTATTATCAATCCGGACAGCGACGATGCTACTATTGAACAGACTATTGGCGCTGTAAGGAGTCTCATCGAATCGAATGGTTACGAAGTCAAACGAGTGGACCCATGGGGCAAACGCAGGTTAGCGTATGAGGTTAAGAGGCATCGGGACGGATACTATGTCCTGATGGTTTTCGAAGCCGAAACCCAATTCGTCGAACAATTGCAACGCCACTATCGAATAACCGAACCCATTATCAAGTATATCGTTGTCATATTTGAAGGCGACCCTACGCAGTTTACTCCACAAAAAGAAGAGAAGGAAGCTGTGGGCGAAGTTGAGGAAGTAGAGGCGGAAGCAAAAGATTAAGAATAGCGCGTCAGTCTACCGTGAAGTATATCTACAGACGTTGTTGCAAGCGAAACGAAGCAATCAAATACTCAACGAAATGGAGGTATGAAAAGTGGCAACTGTTAACAAAGTTATCCTAATGGGTAACTTAACGCGGGACCCTGAAGTTAAATATACAACCAGCGGAACAGCAAGAACTACCTTTGGTATAGCTATGAATCGCGTTTACACTGACTCACAGTCCGGTGAGAAAAAAGAGGAAGTATGTTTTGTTGACGTTACGGCGTTTGGAAGAACCGGGGAAATCTGTGGGGAATATCTCCACAAAGGTAGTCTTCTATTTCTAGAAGGGAGATTAAATTTCTACTCTTGGGAAACAGAAACCGGCGACAAGCGGTCTAAACTGAGCGTAATTGCCGAAAACATTCAACTGCTACCCCGCGGCACTGGGCGCGCGCCTGATGAAGAGCGTCCAGCTAGTGTTCCAACTGCCCCTGCTGCTGCTGAAGAAGAAGTAGCGCCTACGGAAACTGAAGTAGCGCCTACGGAAACTGAAGATGATATTCCGTTCTAAATTCCGTATATTTGCCTATTTGGTAACTGGGAAATTGGGTAATTGGGAAAAACGGTAATTTGGGAATTGGGGAAAAGGGAAATTGGGAAATTACCAGGTTACCAAATTTCCACTTTACCGAAGTACCACTTTTCCAAATTACCAAATTACCACTTATTACGAGAGGAGAAGCGCTATGGCCAGACGACAGGACGGCCGGGATACGCGCCGGCCGAGCAACAGGAGGACGCGTCGGAAAACGTGTCGTTTCTGCGCAGACAAGATTGACTCTATCGATTACAAGAATACCAACGCTTTAAGAGCTTATATTACAGACAGGGGCAAGATTTTGGCGCGTCGTGTAACAGGCAATTGTGCAAAACATCAGCGGCGAGTAGTTGCATCTATCAAACGCTCGCGGAATATTGCCCTGCTGCCCTTTACAAAAACATAATAATCAATTACGAATTACGAGTTACGAATTACGAATTGGAAGAATTCGTAATTTGTAAGCGGAGGGAAGTGGTTCACGAAGTAACCACTGAGCGAAGCGGTTTAGCAAAGCTAAACTGCTGAACGAAGTGAGGTGGTTTAGTAAACTATTGAGCGAAGCGAGCAGAGAAAGGAATATGTTGTTATGGAAGTGATTCTCAAAACACGCATTGATGGTCTTGGACAAGAAGGAGATGTTGTGAATGTTGCTGATGGATATGCACGTAATTTTCTAATACCAAAGCAACTTGTCGTGGAAGCAACAGTAAAAAAACAACGCATACTCGAACATGAACAACGTCAGCAGGTACTTCAGTCAGCGAAGCAGAAACGCGAAGCAGAGCGGATTTCGGAAAAATTATCAGACGTCTCCTGCACTATCCCCATGCGCGCAGGAGATACTGACCGATTATTTGGTTCAGTAACAGCTATGGATATTGCCGCCGCACTAAAAGAGCAGGGCATTGAAATCGATAGGCGGTGGCTTGAGCTTGATGAGCCTATCAGAGAATTAGGGGCATTTACTGTGCCCATACGAATCCGTAGCGATGTTACAGTAAATATCCGCGTATTGGTAATTAGAGACAATTAAGAAGTGTGGAAATTAGGAAATTAGGAGAGACGGTAATTAGGAAAAATGGAAAATATGATTCCTCAACCTCCAAATCCACTATATGATGAAGACGCTGAGTGTTCGGTTTTGGGAGCGATGCTAGAAGATAATCGGATGATTCCGAAAGTAATGGCGGTTCTTGGCAATAACCGCGAGATATTCTATCGCGTTCCGAACCAAATAATTTACTCCGCGATTGTATCAGTGTGCGACGAAAAAGGAGTGGCTGACCCAGTCATGGTGGGCGAAGAGATAAAGCGCACCGATGGTTTGAATCGCATTGGCGGCGGCAGGTATCTGTATGAACTTGTGGAAAAAGTTCCCACCGCGGAGAATGCAGAATATTATGCAGAAATTATTAAAGGGAAGTCAATACGGCGGAATCTGATACGTAAGGCGCAAGAGATTATCACAGCCGCGCGTCAAGAGGAGCAGGAACTAGATGAAATAATCGATATGGCAGAACAGTCCATTTTCGACGTCGGACATTCAGAGGACAATCGCGGATTCGCGCATATCCACCAGGTTGTTAAAGATAGTCTACACGAAATTGAGAAACTATTCCATAAGGAGACTAGCCATCTGGGAGTGCCGACAGGATTTGTAGATTTCGATATATTAACTTCGGGTCTCCAACCTGCGGATTTTATTATTATCGCAGGTCGTCCCTCCTCCGGTAAAAGTACCTTCGCGCATAACATCATGCGGAACATTGGGGTAGACCAGCAACGTCCTGTCGCGATGTTTAGCTTAGAAATGCCGAAGGAGCATGTGGTCTTGCGTATGCTAACATTGGAATCCCAGATTGAGTTCCATAAATTACGCACAGGCAATTTTAGACAAGAAGATTGGCAGATGATTACCAACGCGGCTACTCTCTTGAGTCAGGCGCCCATCTACATTAACGATGCACCCAGTATAAACGTCATGGAAATGCGCGCTGAAGCGCGACGGTTGAAAGCAGAACATGAAGATTTAGCCCTTATTATCGTCGATTATCTGCAAATAATAGGTGGAAAAGCTACCTCTTGGCGTGAAAGTTCATATGAGCGCATTACCGATATTTCCCGCTCTTTGAAAGCCTTGGCGCGTGAGGTGAATGTGCCTGTCCTTGCATTATCTCAACTCAGCCGCTCTATCGAACGCCGTGGCGACCCACGACCAATGCTCTCTGACCTGCGTGAGAGCGGAGCATTAGAGCAAGATGCCGACCTTGTCGCATTTATCCATCAGGAAGATTACTATGATGACAACGCGCAAGAGGGCATAACTGAGCTTATTATTAAAAAGCAACGCAATGGACCACAAGGCTCAGTGAATCTGAAATTTATAAAAAGTAAGATGCGCTTTGACAATTGGAATAACTAAGCTAAGGGCAATATGGCAAAGAGGCTAAAGGGTTATTGCCCTCTTGCCATTTTGCCCAATTGCCCTGTGGTACGCTTCACGTTTTACGTTTTAAAAAGCTGAATATAACATTTTCATGTCCATGAATGAAGACACCTCACATAGATACCGAAATCTTTTCGCTTCGTTTACCAACAACGTTGTTTTACGGCTTATAGTATCTCCACTCGTATATCTGGGGGATATCACCATTTCATGGATTTCCCAATTTGGGGTTGCATGTCTGCTTTTCTATTCGACTATTACTTCCATCTTCAAACGACCATTCGGTTTCTCACTCCTTCTTAAACAGTTATATACTGTGGGCGTACACTCCTTTCATATTATCGTCATAACAGGAACAGCCACGGGAATGGTTATGTGCATGCAAGGGTATTATCAATTGGTAGACCTTTCCGTTGAAGGTATGGTAGGAGGTGTTGTCAGCATTTCCATCATCAAAGAACTCGGCCCCGTGCTCACAGGTTTGGTGCTAGCAGGGCGAATTGGAGCGTCGATAACAGCAGAACTTGGCACAATGATAGTTACCGAACAGATTGATGCAATGAAAGCTATGGCGACGAACCCGGTGAAATATATTGTCGTACCGCGTTTTCTTGCATGTACCATTATGTTGCCCGTTTTGACGATGTTTTCTAATGTTTTTGGAATTTTTGGTGGGTATCTTACAGCCGTCCATATATTCAATATGAATGGCCCATATTTTATGGAACAAGCTAGAGCATTCATCTTCATTAATAGCGTTTTTATTGGTTTAATAAAAGCGACAATCTTTGGCATGGTTATCGCGTGCGTAAGTTGCTACAAGGGCTTTACGGTTACTCTGACAGAGGGCGCGGAAGGTGTCGGTCGAGCAACGACCGGTTCAGCCGTTACATCTTTTATTTTAATCTTAATTGTAGATTTCATCGTAAATCACATAATGTACACGCTTTTAGATTTTCGATAATGAAAGATCGCGCGCGACGCGACTACGATGGTGTTCTGAACGTCAACCACCCCCGCCTGAAGGCAGGAGCTTGTTGAAATAATACGCGCTGTTAAACAAGCTCGGTTGACAGCTTTTCCGTAAGCCGAAGGCGTCGGTGAGCGTAGCGAACAGTCTTAGACCCTGAGCTAATGGTAAGGCATTGACGGGGCTACGTTAGATGCAAATATATAGGTACTATCGGGTGCTTCACCAGCCCGGTACTCTACGGTGTATAGTTAAAAGAACTTCTGGGGTATGTTCCCTTCGGTCACCGACGCCTGGCGCCCTCCGGGTGGACGTCTCCGACCTTCCGTCGTAGACCAGGAAGGGTAGGCGACTTCGCTGGGCTTACGGAACTACTGAACGGTGCTGTATACTCAAAACTGCATCATAACATTGACGAGGTGATACCGTTCGGGTTTGCCAGCCTAAGAACGTGTACCCGGGAAACCGGTGACCGGCCGGGAGGAGCCAGCCTAACGGCAAATCCTCCACCTATTCTAAACGCGGGAGGCACAGTCGCGTGCGATCGCACGCGACAAGCAACGCATGGCACCGCAAGGGAGGGGCGACTTCCTCCCCGTCGTGAACGGCGGGGTTTCCGTCGCCTGATTTCTATGATTCGCATCCAAAATATCTTTTTTGGGTTTGATGAAAAACCTATACTGCAAGGTCTAAACCTGCACATTCAACGCGGGGATACCACAGTTGTTATGGGGCAGAGTGGCTGTGGAAAAAGCGTTCTCTTAAAATTAATAGTGGGATTGTTCAAACCCGATAGCGGAGAAATATGGATTGATGGCGAAGAAGTTACTCATCTCAAAGAGAAGGAACTTGACCGGGTCCGTAAAAAGATTGGCATGTTGTTTCAATCAGCAGCCTTGTTTGACTCAATGAACGTTTTTGAAAATGTTGCTTTTATGCTACATCAACACACAAAATTGAGCAAACAGGAAATCCTAAAAATCGTGGAAGACAAGTTAGAATTAGTTGACCTCCCCGGAACGGAGAATTTAAAACCCGCGGAATTAAGCGGCGGTATGAGAAAACGTGTGGGGCTTGCACGCGCAATAGCCATGGCTCCAGATATTGTCTTGTATGATGAACCGACAACGGGTTTAGACCCCATCACGGCTGAAGAGATAAATCATATGATTCGGGATTTAAACACAAAGCTGAATGTCACATCCGTTGTTGTCACGCATGACATGAAAAGCGCGCTTTCCATCGCCAATAAGATGGCCATGGTGCATCAAGGTAAGATAGTCGCAGTTGGTACCCCCGAGGAGATGGTACATAATGAAAATCCCATTGTACGGCAATTTATATCCGGCACAAAAATATGAGAGGCTAATATGAGGTGATAGATGTTAAACAGTATTGAATTTAAGGTGGGTTTACTCATATTTTTTTCTATAGTGGTGTTTGTTGTTTTACTAATGAGCGCTAGCAATTGGCCGTTAAGCACGGGTAAGGAATTGCGGATACATTTTAATTTCGTCAGCGATATTCAAATTGGCGCAGTTGTTCATCTAGCGGGTGTTAAAATCGGCAAAGTGACAGGTATAGAACTGTTGGGCAGTAAGGGGTACGAAACTGATATATCACATCCGGATGCGCCCCACAACGTGGAAATCAGAGCACGCATTAATTCGCGCGTTGTTCTGAGAGAGGGTTGCCGGGTAACTATTTCAACTTTGGGGTTGGTGGGTGAAAGTTACCTGGAAGTCTCAAATGGCCCCATTAATCAACCGGAACTATTGTATGACAAACCTATCATTGGCAAAGACCCACTTAGCATTGCAGCAATAATGGAAGAAGCGCAAAAAGTGGTCAATGTTGCACATAACGCGGGAAAGTCAGTGTTAGAAATAATTGCTGTGAATCAAAAAGACCTAAAGAAAGGAATCACAGATTTTCAGCATTTCATCGTTCAAACCAGCGAATCTCTTGATAAGATGTTGAAAGGTGTAGATACCCTTTTGGTAACGTTAAATCAGGTGACCTCACAAAACGCGGACAAACTCTCTCAAGCTCTTACGAATGCCAATATACTTATCACCCAAGCTGAAACAGATTTAGAAACAATTAGCACTCAACTTGAACGGATTACCCGAACGTTATATCGATTTGTTGAAAACAATGAGGCTAACGCTAATGCTATTTTAGCAGATGTTGCGGAATTGTCTGCTGATTATAAAAGTATAGCCAAAAAACTGGACGCTGACATTCCCGAATTGAAATCAGAAATCTCAGAATTAGTCTCTCAAACCCAGAATGTATTAGATACTGAAACGCCAAAGTTGGATAAGTTGCTGGAGAACCTGAATCGAACAACAGAATCAGTCGAGAAAATGACAGAGAATGCGTATCAGATTCTCGATAGAATCCAGCGTAGCGAGGGGACTGTAGCGAAATTGATTGATGACCCCAGCGGATTCGAAGAGATGCGCGAAACTTTAAAGAGCGCAGAGGATACGTTTGCCGCAGTCAGACAACTGTCGCGTAAGCTCGAACAAAAAACTGATGCTGTAAAAAAACCGGACCTCTATTATGATTATAAACTCCGCTATCGCAGTATAGGAGAAATCTTGCGCAATGAATTCGCACTGTGGTTGTTATCCTCAAGGAGACAGCAGTATCGTCTGGGGCTATCCGTACAGGGAGAGGATATTGACTACGAAGCGCAATTCGGCCAACGCTGGGGCAATTTCACCGCCCGAGCAGGATTCATCCGCTCCAAAGTCGGAGTGGGATTCGACTACTGGCTGTTGTCCAAACGCCTGGGCTTAACAGTGGAAGGAATCAACATCACAACGAAAACTCCCGAAGTCGATTTCGAAGCCTCGCTACGGCTATTGCCCAATTGGGCTATTATTTTTGGTACTGAATACATCATCGTGGAGCCTGGGGATTTCGAGGGAGACTTCGGCTTCAACGTGGGGATTCGGGCGATGTATTAACCAAAGGGGCAAAGGGGCTAGAGGGCAAGGGGGGCACTCTACGTTTCACGCAACACGTAACACGTATTACGTTTCACGTTTTGGAAATTTAACGTTGGACGGGGATAACAATATCATGCCCAGAGAACGAACACAATTTATTTGTCAAGAATGCGGGAGTGCATCTCCGAAGTGGATGGGTAAATGCCCAAGCTGTGGGAAATGGAATACCTTTGTCGAAGAAGCTGTGCCCGCCGCTGTACCCTCTTTTAAACGCCGCAAATTTGATACGACGGAAAATGAACCGCAGCCTATTACGCAGATTACGGCGAGTGAGGAGGAACGCCTCAAAACGGGCATTGAAGAACTTGACCGTGTTCTCGGAGGTGGGATTGTGCCCGGCTCTATCGTCCTGGTTGGCGGCGACCCAGGTATTGGTAAATCCACTCTTATGTTGCAAGCGACTGAACTTCTAAGCCAAAAATATGGCACAGTGCTCTATGTCTCCGGCGAAGAATCCGCGACGCAGACCAAACTCCGCGCCAACCGTCTCGGCGTGTCCTCAGAAAATCTGTATGTGCTTTGTGAAACCACGTTGGAATTGATTGAGATGCACATAGAACGCTTGCAACCAAAGGTCGTAGTGATAGACTCGATTCAGAGTACCTATCGTTCGGAACTACAATCCACACCTGGGAGCGTCAGTCAAATTAAAGCGAGCGCAAGTCAGTTGCTATTGACAGCCAAAAGCAGCAATATTCCCATTATACTAGTTGGGCATGTTACCAAGGAAGGCGCCATCGCCGGTCCAAAAGTTTTGGAGCATATGGTAGACACAGTGCTCTATTTTGAGGGTGAACGGCAGCATATCTATCGTATACTGCGCGCCGTGAAAAATCGATTCGGTTCGACTAATGAGATTGGAATTTTTGAAATGCTCGGTAGTGGATTAACCGAAGTGAAAAATCCTTCAGAGCTGTTTCTCAGTGAGCGACAGACGGATATTTCCGGTTCGGTTGTCGTATCCAGCATGGAGGGAACACGGCCACTGCTTTTAGAATTGCAAGCATTGGTCGCGCCGTCCAACTTTTCGATTCCTCGTAGCATGACTACGGGCGTTGACCGATACAGAACTGCTATGCTCATGGCTGTATTGGAGAAACGCCTCGGTTTAGATATACAGGATTCTGATGTTTACATCAATATTACCGGAGGCGTCAAGGTTGTCGAACCCGGTATTGATTTGGGCGTTGTCGCCGCTGTCACGTCCAATCACCGTGACTTGCCTATAGATGCGCAAACAGTTGTTATTGGCGAAGTCGGACTCGGCGGCGAAGTACGCGCCGTCACTCATATTGAAAAACGAATCCGTGAAGCTGCCAAACTCGGATTCGCACGCGTTATATTTCCGGAATATAACCGAAGGGGGTTGGAAATAAATGAGAACATAGAGTTGGTCGGTGTGAAAAATATTTATGAAACATTGGGCGTATTATTCTGATAAATTTAACCGAGACTGTTGCATAATTCATTTTAGTTCTCGCATATCACGCATCACGTTTCACGTTTTACGTTTCACATTTTGATATCAAAAATTAAATATAAAGAGGTGAATTACTGTGCAAATTTGGTTTGTTCGTGGTCTGTTCATTCTTTTGGGCACGGCTTCAGGATATTTCGTTGACTCCCCTGGAATAAGAGGCGCCATTATTGGTTTGATTGTATCCTCTGCGTTAGTTGTACTCGAATATGTCCTTAAACATTCTACGTTACGCAATCTGCTTGTTTGCCTCATTGGGTTAATTATTGGATTGTCCGTTGCCAGTTTGATGGTTTATTTGGGAGCAAAGATGGATATAAAACACCCCTTGTTTGTGGTGGGAATTAGTTTAATTTTCGGATATACCGGCATGATGACGATGTACCGTCGGCGGGATGAGCTGAATATACCTTTCATCGCGCAACAGAACACACAATCGAAGAAGTCTTACAATTCGAAATCGAATGATTGTAAAATCCTGGACACAAGCGTTTTAATTGATGGCAGAATTTCGGATATATGCCAGACGAGATTTATCGAGGGGACGCTATTAGTTCCGCGCTTCATTTTGAAGGAATTACAGTACATAGCTGATTCCACAGACAGTCTGAGACGTAATAAAGGGCGTCGGGGATTCAAAGTATTAGATATGATGCAGAATAGCCCTGACATTGATATGCAAATTATAGAGGAAGATTTCCCCGATGTTAAAGAGGTGGATACGAAGATTATTCAGTTAGCCAGGGAATGCGGCGCGAAGGTTATTACAAATGACTTTAATCTGAATAAAGTTGCAGAGCTTCAGGGTGTTGCTGTGCTCAATATTAATGAGCTAGCTGATTCCGTGAAGCCTATGGTTTTACCTAGCGAGGTTATGAGTGTCCGCGTGATTCGCGAGGGCAAAGAGTCGAATCAAGGTGTTGCTTACCTTGATGATGGTACAATGGTCATTGTTGAGGAAGGTAAGAAATACGTCGGGCAGTCCATTCAGGTTGTTGTGACAACGGTTTTGACAACTAACGCCGGTAGAATGATTTTTACGAAGAAGAAGGGTGATGAAGTGGAGA
>SDBU01006590.1_pt1 | contig 13604 bp, 10 predicted proteins | sample 2277071 | NCBI WGS metagenome assembly SDBU01 (sample SAMN10397929, study PRJNA504765) | marine sediment metagenome | isolation source: marine sediment core GS08_GC12, 126 cmbsf | place: Arctic Ocean: Gakkel Ridge, Loki's castle | collected 2008
GCCTTGACGATATTGATAGGAATTACTGGCGCGTTTATTCCCAACTTAGCGGACAACTAGCGCAACGGTTTGAGATAGCCTTCAGCAACTACTACAATGTGTACAAACTCACCAGAGCATTGCGGACGGAGGATGCTTACTCGTTTCAATTAAAAATAGGTTATTACTTGAGCCGTAACTTAAGTGCCCTTCTAAGGATAGAAGATAATATCAATCCAGACTACAAGCACAATGTACGGGTACTTGGGTATATACGAATGGGATTTGGATTTACGCAGTGACGGAGAACGGAGAAGCGTCTTTCAACCTTTAGTATTGTACGCTTCGCTGGTACAGAGGTTTAGTTTTTACGTGTTACGTTTTGCGTTTCAGGAAATATAATTATGAAAAAGTTGATTTACCGTGAAAAGAGTGTCCGCGGGGCGGGGCGTCGCTTTGCTCGCCTCCATTCGCCTCCATTCGCTACGGGAATTTTAGCTATAATGTTTTTAGTTGGTTGTGCTTTATTAGTCCCTAAACAATTTTCTCAAAATAAGAACGGTCTTATTTTTTCGCATAAGACTCACATCGATATGGAAGTCGAATGCGAAGATTGTCACACAAAAAATGCCCAAAGCAAATTAGCATCAGACAACAATCTGCCAGAAGAATCGGATTGTCTGCTTTGTCATGACCGAGATGACGATTGTCAATCATGTCATTCCACACCTCCACCTGCCCAGCCTGTTTCCGACGAGGGTGAACCCCGTCGGCGTCCCGAGATTTATCAGTTAGACCTCGTTTTTTCTCACAGTGACCATTTGAATCGTGATAAAGCCGCAGAACTCAAAGAGAGGACGTTCGATTTCGTCAAAGATGGGAGCTTGGAGCGCGAGATAGATTGTTTGACCTGCCACAGTTCAGTAAAAGAAAGCACGGAAGCCTCCGATAGACATCCGCTCAGGATGGAAAGTTGCAATCTATGCCATGAGGTTACCGAAGAAAGTTGCTCCGTATGCCATTTTACTTTAGGCGTAACAGCTCTCAAGCCTTTTGCTCACCAAGATGAAAGAGACTGGCTTGAGCAGCATCAACGATTTGCATCCTCTGAAGGGGAGCAATTCTGCGGGAACTGCCATCGTGGTCAGATTCGCTCCGCAGGCGATATACCCGAGATATCAGAGGCACATATTACAGAGAAAGAAATTAAAACTTGTGCAGAATGCCATCGTGGGGACATTCGCCCTGAAGAGATTCACGACAACAACCATATGCAATCTCATGGCGTTGATGCGCGAGCCAATGAAGCCCTTTGCAACAGTTGCCACCAGCGGAGTAAATGTCTGTTGTGTCACAAACAGCGCGGTCTTACTTTTGACACAGTTCATCCCAAAGGTTGGTACTTCAACCATAAAAGCACTGCCCGCAGACAGCTTGCGACTTGTGCCGCTTGCCATCAAGAGGATAGTTGTTTGGGTTGCCATCAAACAATTTCTCCTCATCCTATAAACTGGGATAGGGATATTACCGGGCGGAATGAAGGGGTTTGCAAAAAATGTCATTAAAAGTAATCTCGCAATTTCGTTTGTCTTCGGTTTTTCCGTTTTCCATCTTCTGTTTTCCGTTTTAATTAGTATTAGGGCATCAACTTATGTATTTTTGATTATTAAAGTTTACATTTCGGATTCCGCAAGTTCAGTGGACATGAGCTTTTTACAATTCGTAATTCGTAACTCGCCTGTCTGCCTTCGTCACAGGCAGGTAATTCGTAATTTACATAATGTGCATGGGGTCGGGGATATTATGGAAGATACAAAAAACATCTTAATCTTGGGCGCTGGTTTTGCAGGAATTTATACTGCCGTGCATTTATCAAAGAAGCTTAACAGTGACAGTGGGATTTCTATACGTCTAATTGACGCCAGAGAATACCACTTGTTCAAACCGATGTTGCACGAAGTAGCTTGTGGCAGCGTGGATGCATCTCACATTATTCAGCCGATTCGCATAATAAACAGAAAACGCTCTTTCGATTTTATCCACGGGGTAGTCCAATCAATTGATGTAGATAAACAAGAGGTGGGAATTTGTGAGGAATGCATCCTTTGTTTTCAGGCGTCCAAGTGTATTCTGCAGGAATTGGAGTTAGATGAGGAATATTTTAAAGAGGAGCAGAAACGCCTTCACTACGATTATCTGGTTTTGGCTTTAGGAGGAGAACCAAACTATTTTGGCATTGATGGCGCGGAAGAATACACAACATCTTTGAATACTTTAGACGATGCCGTGCAGATTAGGGAACGGTTGGCGGATATATTTAGAATTTCGCTGAAAGTTTCCGATGAAAAAATACGCCGAGCGCTGCTAACTTTCGTGGTGATAGGTGCAGGTGCAACAGGCGTGGAAATGGTAGCGGAAATGCACGACTTCGTTTATGATGTGTTAGCTCATGATAATCCACAAATAAGAAGTGATGAGATTAATATCATCTTGATTGAAGCTGCTAACAGGATTCTTCCGGGTGTCGATGAAAAAGTTATCGGGACAATTGAAAAAAGATTAGCCGCCAAAAATATCGAAATTATCACAAACGTACCAGTCACACAGGTAACCAAAGATTCCGTTAAAATAGGTGACCGGCAAATCCCCGCTTACACGAAAATATGGACTGCCGGCATAAAAGCGAATCCTATTTTAGCTAGCCTTTCTTTTGAGAAGAACAAAGCTAACAGGATAAAGGTAAATCAGTATTTACAAGTGCCTGACTATCCCAATGTATACGCTGTTGGTGATAATTCCGTTTTTGAGGACCCCAAAACCCACATCCCCCTTCCTGCTACTGGGCAGGTAGCCATCCAGGAAGCTCAAACCGTGGTAAAAAATATACTCAAAGAAATGAAAGGTAAAGAGAAGAAACCATTCAAATTCATGTCATTCGGTTTTGCGGTTTCATACGGCGAAAAAACAGCAACGGCGAGTATTCTTGGTGCCCTTAGATTAGACGGATTGTTGGGATGGTTTGCATGGAAGTTTGCTTATTTAAAGCATCTTATGTCTATTCGCCCAAAGCTCAAAAGTGCGCTGGTGTGGTTTTTCGACATCACTTATGATAGAGATGCTTCCAGGCACAAATATGAATGATAAAGAAATCTCTTTTAGCTTATATTTTTTAGGTAAACTTCTCGTTATTACCCCAGTCGTAGTTTGCTTTATTGAGGCTGTTTCACCTGGTTTTCCATAGAATTGGCGCATCCCCTTTTTTGGTACAGCAGGAAATGTATCCTCTGAAACAATTCGCAAGTATATTGAAGCTTAAGAAGGTGTTTAACTCTTGAAAACCTACAAATATCGGTTATATCCGAATAAACCCCAAACCGATGCAATCGACAAGATAATAAACAGCCACCGGTTACTCTACAACGAAGCTCTGGCACAACGAAAAGACGCATGGGAGCAAGAACAGACATCATTGAAATATATTGACCAGAGCAAATGGCTAACGCAACATCGTAAGGAGAATGAAACCTATCAAAACCTGAATTTCTCATCATGTCAACGAACTCTCAAGCGATTGGACAAAGCGTTTCAAGCGTTCTTTCGCCGTGTGAAAGCGGGCGAAACGCCCGGTTATCCACGATTCAAAGGATACAACTGCTTTGATTCAGTCGAGTTCACCTACAATGATGGCATTAGGTTGCTGCGCGGAAGGCGTTCTGACGAAACGTCAGAATCGCACCGCGCTGGAAATCGGCTCTACATCCAGCACATCGGCGAAGTCAAAGTCAAACTTCATCGAAGCATTGAAGGTACTATTAAGACAGCTATCGCCAAACGTCAAGCCGGACGCTACTACGTTTGCTTCTCGGTGAAAGTTGAACGTGAACCACAAGAACCTACGGGTACAGTCGTCGGCTTGGATATGGGCATCACAAACCTTGTTACTACATCTGACGGCGTGTTCTATGAACCACCCAAGTATCTGCACCAAGCAGAAGCGAAGTTGCGATGTCTTCAACGCAAGGTTTCCAGACGCAAGAAGGGTTCTAACCGCAGACGAAAAGCAGTCCAAGAACTCCAACGAGCGCATGAACATATCCAAAATCAACGCCAAGATACAGCGCACAAGATAGCACGGGAACTTGTAAATAATCACGATTTGATAGCTGTTGAGAACTTGAATACACAAGGGCTGATGAAAAATCACCACCTGGCAAAGTCAATTGCGGATGCTGCATGGAATGCCTTCGCTACTACCCTGACGAGCAAAGCGGAGGAAGCTGACCGGCAGGTTGTGAAGGTTGACCCAAAGTATACAAGTCAGACTTGTTCCAGATGTAATGAAATTGTTCGTAAAGATTTGAGCGTTCGTGTTCATGAATGCCCTCATTGCGGCCTTATTCTTGACCGTGATATCAATGCCGCTAAGAATATCTTGGCACGGGCATTAGATATTGCCTAACATGATTGCTTCGCTTTGCTCGCAACCTTTGTCTTTAGGGCTCGGATAGAGCCTTCAGGGGCTAACGTAGACCATCGGGTCAAGCGTTCCCTGAGAAGCCCCCAGATGAATCTGGGGGAGTTGTCACATAAGCCAGGATTCCTGCCTACGCAACGCTCTCCTAACGTTTTTTTGGGGGAAATTTTTCCTTGACAACATTTTTGTTGTGTGTTAGTATTATGTTTGTGATAGATTTCACGTTCACAAAGTGAGGGATGGTTTTGCGAAAAATTCCTGATATGGTCATAAGACGCCTTTCAATCTATTTGAGGGTTTTGTCAACCCTCGTGGAGAAAGGTATTAATTTAGTCTCTTCTGAGGAACTCGGAAGGCTTTCAGGTTGTCCAGGAACGCAAGTTAGAAAAGACCTTGCTCATTTTGGACAGTTCGGAACAAGAGGTGTCGGTTACAATAGTACCGAACTTAGATCTGAGATATCGAAGATACTTGGCACGGATAGAAGGTGGAACGTTGCGCTAATAGGTGTTGGACATTTGGGAACTGCGCTCTTAGTTCATGAGAGATTTAAAAAGCATGGGTTCGATATAATCGTAGGCTTTGACGTGGACAAATCGAAAGTAGGGCGAAAGTTTCACGGGGTGGAGATAAAAGACGTGTCGGAACTGAAAGAGGTCATGAGCGAAAAAGAAATAAGGATAGCGATAATAACTGTTCCCGCTCAATCCGCTCAAGCAATCGCTGACCTTCTAGTTGACGCAGGTGTCGAAGCTATCCTGAACTTTGCTCCGGCGAATCTTTCCGTCCCCCAAAACGTCATCCTTAAAAACGTTGACCTTTCATTAGAACTTGAAGGATTAAGCTTCTTCCTAACTCATAAGGATTTTCAATCGTTTAATGTAGCCGAATTCGCCAGTTGAGCCCCGATAGCTAGGGATAAACTGCGCGAAATCCCGAGAATCGGGGAATTCGGGGGGGAAACAATGAGTGAAAATGAGAAAATAGGTGCATCTCTGGTTGTTGGTGCGGGCATTGGAGGGATGCAGGCAGCTTTAGACCTCGCGGAATCTGGAATAAAAGTTTATTTAATAGATAGTAAACCCTGCATTGGCGGGGTAATGTCCCAGTTAGATAAAACCTTTCCCACGAATGATTGTGCAATGTGTACAATGGCGCCACGGTTAGTAGAGATAGGCAGACATAAAGATATCGAGCTAATCACTTTAGCCGAAGTAGAAGGCATAAAAGGTCAACCAGGTAATTTTACCGTCACGCTCCGAAAAAAAGCGCGTTATATTGATGAAGAGAAATGTACTGGATGTGGTGAATGTGTTGAGACATGCCCCATTGAGCTTCCAAACGACTATAATTTAAATCTGAATATTAGAAAAGCTATATATCGACGGTATCCCCAGGCAATTCCTAACACTTTCTCCATTGAGAAACTAGGTCAATCTCCTTGTAGTTTCGCCTGCCCTATAGAACAGAAAGTTCAAGGTTATGTTGCTTTGATTAAAGAAAAACGCTATGAGGATGCTTACCATGTAATTAGACGCGACAATCCCCTACCTTCGGTATGTGGGCGTGTTTGTATCCATTATTGTGAAGAGGAATGCACTCGGAAGCAGGTTGACGAACCTGTCTCGATTATGGCGCTGAAAAGGTTCGTTTCTGATTGGGCATACGAAAATAAATTGGAATCCGTCAAATCGGAAAAGGATGTATCTTCTCAAGATTTATCTAAGCGTGTGGCGGTAATCGGCTCAGGACCGGCTGGATTAACTGCCGCTTACGATTTGGGAGAGATGGGATATGGAGTGACCGTTTTTGAGGCGCTTCCTGTAGCTGGTGGCATGATGCGCGTTGGGATACCTGAATATAGGCTTCCCAGAGAAAGATTGGAATGGGATATTCAAAATATTTTAACTGAAGGAATTGAACTAAAAACGAATCACCGGGTGGAAAGTATAAATAACCTTCTTGAAGATGGTTACGATTCAGTTTTTATAGCTACCGGTGCTCATAAAGGATTTAAGATGAACATCCCCGGTGAAGATGTTGACGGAGTTATAGATGGAATTGAATTTCTAAGAAAAGTAAACCTTGGGGAAGATGTCGAAATTGGAGAAAATGTGATAGTTATTGGTGGTGGAAATACTGCCATAGATGCTTCCCGAGTAGCTAAGCGATTAGGTAAAAATGTGGGAATTCTCTATCGAAGAACAAGAGCCGAGATGCCTGCTCAAGAAGAGGAAATTGAAGATGCTATTCATGAAAGAGTAGATATACAATTCTTAGCGACGCCTATTAAAGTCCTCTCGAATAATGGGAAGTTGGAAGCAGTAGAATGTATCAAAATGAAACTTGGAGATGTTGATGATAGCGGCAGACGTCGACCTGTACCTATTGAAGGTTCCAATTTTGAACTTCCGGTTGACACATTGATTCTTGCTATTGGACAAGCCCCTGACATTCCGTTCTCTGATGACGGTATCGAATTAACAACCCGCGGCATAATAAAGGTTGACTCTGATACATTGGCTACTTCTAAACAGGGAGTATTCGCAGGCGGTGATGTGGCTGGCGGACCTGCATTCGTGATTGAGGCTATTGCTGCTGGACATAAAGCTGCTAAATCAATTGACCTCTATCTAACCCCCCTACCCCCCTTTGGAAAAGGGGGGATAAAGGGGGGATTAGAACAGGTCAAAGAAACATTGTCTAAGGTGGAACTAACGGATGAAGAGATTAGAGAAAGGATAACGAGTAAAGAAAAGCGACATCCTGTTCCGCGTCTAGCCGAAATCCCCCCTTTGGAAAAGGGGGGTAGGGGGGATTTCACTGAAGTGCAACTCGGCTATACTGAAGAACAAGCTTTAGCGGAAGCCGAACGGTGCCTCAACTGTGGTATTTGTTCAGAATGTTTGATGTGTGTCGAGAGTTGTGATGTAGAAGCCATAGACCACAGTATGCCACAAGAAAGCTTTTTGGATTTGAATGTCGGAGCAGTAATCCTTTCCCCAGGTTATGATTTGTTCAACGCAAACGAGAAACTCGAATATGGATATTGGCAATATCCCAACGTGATAACAGCTCTTGAGTTTGAACGGACATTGAGCGCCTCTGGTCCTTATGAAGGTGAGGTTTTGAGACCTTCCGACAAACTTTCACCTAAGAAAATTGCTTTTATTCAATGTGTTGGTTCCAGAGATGACGAAAGAAACTATTGTTCTGCTGTCTGTTGTATGTACGCTACAAAAGAGGCGATTATTGCTAAAGAACATGCTGATGGGGAATTAGAGTGTCATGTTTTTTATATGGATTTGCGCGCATTCGGTAAAGGGTTCGAAGAGTATTACGAAAGAGCAAAGGAATTAGGTGTTAAATATATCAGATGCCGGCCTTCATCAATAGAAGAAGTAAATGGGCATAATCTTAGTATTCAGTATATAACAGATGATGGGAAGACATTGACTGAAGAATATGATTTGGTGGTTTTATCCACAGGGTTACAACCACCGAAGTTAGTTAAGGACATTAGTGAAAAGTTTGGGATTGAACTAAATGAACATGGTTTCTGTTGGACAGACCCCTTCAAACCGGTTGAGTCCAGCAAGGAAGGGATATTTGTTTGCGGGCTCTTCACTGAGCCGAAAGATATCCCCGAAACAGTAACACAAGCAAGTGGTGCAGCATCTGAAGTTCTATCACTTCTTTCTGAGGTCAGAGGAACTTTAGTTGCGCCTAAAGAATATCCACCAGAAAAGGATGTTACTGGACAGGTTCCCCGAATTGGCATATTCGTCTGTCACTGTGGAACAAATATTGCTGGTGTAGTAGATGTTCCTGAAGTAGTAGAATACGCCAAAACCTTACCAGGTGTAGTTTATGCGAACAATGGTCTTTACGTTTGCGCTAATGATACTCAGGACAACATTAAGGAATTAATTGAAGAACATAATCTAAACCGAGTAATTGTCGCTTCCTGTACTCCCAGAACGCACGAGCCTTTGTTTAGAGATACAATTCGTGAAGCGGGTCTTAATCCGTACCTTTTTGAAATGACTAACATTCGTGACCAGTGTTCCTGGGTTCATTCGCATGAGCCAGAAAAAGCAACGGAAAAAGCAAAGGATTTAGTCCGTATGGCCTACGCCAAGGCTCGCTTGATTGAACCTCTTTACAGCATATCTATGCCAGTCAACAGTGGAGCACTTGTTATTGGTGGCGGCATAAGTGGAATGACTGCTGCGTTCAACCTCGCCGAACAGGGTTTTGAGGTAAATCTGGTTGAAAGAGAGGAAGAACTCGGCGGAAACCTGAGACATGCACATTACCTTCTTGGTGGAGTTGACCCGCAAAAAGAACTCGGAGAAACAATCCAGAAGGTTAATAGTCACCAAAATATTAATGTGTGGACAGATTCTAAGGTTGATGCTGTTGAAGGGTTTATCGGCAACTTCAAAACAACGATTAAACAGAACGGGACGGAAGCTGAAGTTGAACACGGTGCAATAATCGTGGCCACGGGGGCCAAAGCGCATACACCCACTGAATATATGTATGGTGAAGATGAGAGGGTTATTACCCAGAGCGACCTGGAGGAAAAACTCGCAGAGGGTGAGTTCGACGCGAAGAGGGTAGTGATGGTTCAGTGCGTTGGTTCACGTGAAGGCGACAGGATGTATTGTAGCCGAGTATGCTGTTCACAAGCCGTTAAAAACGCAATTAAGATTAAAGAGGATTATCCGGATACAGATGTTTTTATCCTGTATCGAGAATTGAGAACTTATGGGTTCCGCGAAAAATATTATACGGAGGCGCGAAGGAAGGGAGTACGATTTGTCCGCTACGAAGTCGAACAGAAACCTACCGTGTCCGTCAACGATGATAGGTTACGAATCGAAACGAAAGACCCGATTTTAGGGAGTGTACTCCAAATTGATGCTGACCTCCTTGTACTCGCCCCAGCTATAGTACCTCAAGATGATGTTGAAGATATTGCCAAAATGCTCAAAGTGCCGCTCACTAAAGATGGTTTTTTCTTAGAAGCGCACATGAAGCTGCGCCCGGTGGATTTCTCAGTGGAAGGGGTCTTCTTAGCTGGAATGGCGCATGCGCCGAAGAATCTTGATGAAGCGATAGCGCAGGCCGAAGCGGCCGCCAGTCGCGCCTCTACAATCCTATCGAAGACAGAATACATTCCAGAGGCCATCGTAGCTTCGGTAGATGAAGACGTTTGTGCGGCTTGTGGAATTTGTGTTTCGATTTGCAGTTTTGATGCACCGGAGATAGTTACGGTAAGGGGAAGAAGCTATTCACAGATTAATACGGCTTTATGTAAAGGTTGTGGGGCCTGTGCAACTGCTTGTCCTTCAGGGGCAGCGCAACAACTTGGATTTAGACCTAGACAGATAACTGATGTAATCAGTGCGGCATTAGAGTAATAAACCAAGTTTTTCTAAAAAACTCGGTTTATATCATTGGAGTCGTAAGATGGAAATTGATAAGAGTTTTAGTAAAGAAGTCGAAGAGCAAAGCGGACAAAATATAAGACTTTGTTACCAGTGTCTAAAATGTTTTGTAGGTTGTCCGGTTTCTCCTTATATGGATTTCAAGCCCAACAGCTTGATCCGTATGATTCAATATGGGAAGAGAGAAGAGGTGTTAAATAGCCATGCAATTTGGCTATGCGTATCCTGCATGACTTGTGGGACACGTTGTCCGAACGAGATAGATATGGGAGTAGTCATGGATACATTGCGTGAGATGGCTATAGAGGCTGGTTATGGTTATGCTTCGGAGAAAAATGTGGTGTTATTGCATGAAGCGTTCGTTAAGTCAATTAAGGGATGGGGACGGATACATGAGGCCACTATGTTAGCAGGTTATAAGTGGAAGAGTGGAGAGCTTTTTACGGATATGTCGGCAGCGGTTAAACTGATGATGAAAGGGAAAATTCCTTTTATTCCCAAGAAAATCAAGGGGATTGAGGAAGTACAGGAGTTATTTGAGAAAAGTTATGAGACGTAGGTAGTCAACAAGGGTGAGAGTTCTTATCTAAAAATAACCATCTGTTATGGAAATACAAACGCTATATCCTTTGTACCGCGATTTGCCGATTATTCCATCTAAAACAGCAGGCAGGGAATTATTAGAACTTGAATTAGACCTGTTTGATGTTCAAGAAATCTTATTTATGTTGGTTGCGTAAACACAGGACAACCAACAAGTCATTGAATACGGGTACGATTGCGCAAGTAGCAGGAGAAAAAAAGGGGTACTTGAAAAGTGTGTAGATAAGGGGCGTAAAACTACTAAAGTTGTCGTGGCTAAATCTTATAACTACTTTATGCAACAGGACGTTTGGTTAGTAATTCATGTCGGGGAATTCTCGAGACGAAAAAAATGAGGTTTTAAAATTATGGCAGAGGGGATAAAATGCCATCAATGTGGTAAAATAGCAAAGCCTGCGAAGGTTGAATTCAGTGGGTATATCCCGAAGGGGCGAAGCGATCTTTTCATAGATGGGTGGAAGTGCGAATGTGGGGAAGAATATTTGGACCCGGAACAAAGCCATCGAATTTTGCTCACAAACAAGCTGAAGCGACAATCATTTTCAGCGGAGATAAACCGGTTAGGCGATGAACTTGTCCTTCCCATTCCGAATGTAATCGTCGATGCGCTAAAACTTAACAGTGGAAGCAAGATGAGTATTAGCTTCCAAGATATGGAGCATATTATACTTTCACCTGAAAGACTGGAAACATAGTCGTTTTTCGCCGGGTAGGTAAATTACGCCGCGGCAAAAGAAACAGCTTATTCGGTTTCTGACATTGCACAAACGGAAAGAAGGAGTAGAAAAATTGGAACTATCGTACTTCCCTGGTTGCACAGCGCATTCGACAGGACTGGAATACACTATGTCCCTGCATGCTGTATTTGAGACATTGGGAATAAAGTTGTTAGAGATGGAAGACTGGAACTGCTGTGGAGCGGCGGCGGCTCATAGTTTGAATCGTTTGCTTGGACTTGCTCTTCCTGCGAGAAATATAGCCAAAGCACAAGAACGGGATTTACCTTTGGTTGTTCCCTGTGCTGGTTGCTTTGGTAACCTAAAAACGGCTCAAGATGCGCTGTCGAATGACCCTGATAAGAGGCAAGAACTTGAGGAGATTGTAGGTTTTAAATACAACGGCAAATTGGAGATAAAGGCATTGATTGATGTGGTGATGAACCAGATTGGTTTAGATACGGTGAAAAGTCATGTAAAGAAGCCGCTCTCCGAACTTAAAGTTGCCTGTTATTATGGATGTGCTTTGGTACGTAACCCGAAGATAAAGGAAATGGGAGACCCCGAAAATCCTACGTTTCTGGATGATTTGGTAAGTTCTTTAGGTGGCCAGCCGATGGAATGGTCATGGAAAGTAGATTGTTGCGGAGCGGATTTGGCGTTAACTCATGGAGAAACAGCGGTAAATTTAGTAGATAAGATTATAGGTATGGCCAAAGAAGCCGGAGCAAATTGTGTGATGTGTCACTGCGGGCTTTGCCAGATAAATTTGGAAATGAGACAATCGGGCAATGGAGATAAACTCCCGGTATTTTATTTCACCGAATTGATGGGATTAGCGATGGATTTGGAGGGAAGGAATAAGTGGTGGAAAAAGCATATGGTAAACCCTCGCCCCCTACTGAAATCTTTAAATCTTTCAGAATAGGTAACTTGACAATGTTAATTGAGTCTGTAATTGGTTCAATTGGAAAAAGCAAAATCCGCCGACGAAACTGATGGCAATCAAGACAAAGCAATCAACAACACGAATCAAAGAGGACAATTCTTCTCTCAAGACCCACTTGTTGGTACCCTGGCTAACGACATTGAAAGCCGGTATCCCGGTCATGTGGTGGCTGTAAATAAAGAGGTCACAACCCCTGACGGGAATGTGGTGACCGAATTTGACATAGAAACGCAAAACGCTGTGATTCAGGTTAAATCAGGGGGTGGCAAAGGTTTGGCTAAACAGATTTTACGGACGCAGACGATTACTGATAAGCCAGTGATAGGTTATGGTCCGGATTTGAAACCATCTGTCGTTCGACAAATTCAACGTGAGGGGAATCTAGTTACTACAGAGCGCGATGTGTTATTAGACGTTATTCAGCCAGCCCCCTAGTGGAGGGTAGTAGTATGCCGCAGAGTGTGGTCTTCATTACAGATAAAAGTATATCTATTGATAAACTCAAATCAAAATTTGAACCCTATTTCGAGCAGTGCTTTGAGTCTCCGTCTCGCGTTGTGTTAAAGTCTGGAGGCAATTATGTAGCTATCAACGCGGACGATGACATTCTTCAGCACTATGAGCAGGCGGAGTTAGAATATATTGCTTTCTCAAATCCAAAGTTTTATCTCATTGAATTTAATGATTTCATTTTATTGAAGAAGTTGCTTCCTTTAGTTGCAGATGATTCACACATTTGGATAGATAATGACCACGGTGATATTCTTCAGGGCCCGCTGTTTGTTAATCGGGTGAAGCAACATCCCACATGGGATTGGAGAAGAGGACAATCAACAGGGACATTCTGTACAAATAGGAATATATTATGACCAACGGAAAAAATAGAGATGTATTAGTAATAGGCGGCGGTATTGCGGGAATGCAGTCGGCTTTGTTGTTAGCAGAGAAAGACCACCGTGTTTATGTATTGGATAGCGCTCCAGCTATTGGTGGTTTTTTTCCACTTTTGGACCGTACCTTTCCTACCAATTCTTGTGGTGTATGTTTTATGAGTCCGAAACCACCAGCCTACTGTCCGATATATGAGAATGATTTTCATGAGAACATAGAACTGTTGACCAACTGTGATATTCAGGAAGTAACAGGAGAGGCGGGAGATTTTAAGATATCTTATGTAGAGAGACCGAGATATGTTGACATACAAAGGTGTACTTTGTGTGCCAAATGTGTTGAAGTTTGTCCCGTTGAAGTGGATAGGGAGTTAGGAGGAGGTTTAGAGAAGCGAAAAGCCATATATTTACCGTTTATGCAGGCAATACCTCGCTGTTATGTAATAGATGAGAAGTGTGACGGATGTAAAGCGCAGGATAAGACTGCCTGTCAGTACATCTGTCCCAACGATCTGATGGCGCTCGACAGGGACCTGA
>SDBU01006591.1_pt1 | contig 13602 bp, 25 predicted proteins | sample 2277071 | NCBI WGS metagenome assembly SDBU01 (sample SAMN10397929, study PRJNA504765) | marine sediment metagenome | isolation source: marine sediment core GS08_GC12, 126 cmbsf | place: Arctic Ocean: Gakkel Ridge, Loki's castle | collected 2008
GAGTACGGACTGACAAAAGTTTTGGACCCGGTTCTACACTTGACAGAACCGGGTCCTTTGTTCGTTATACTTACCTCGCCTCACTTGTCAAGTATGCCCTGCTGCTGGAAAGATCACTCTCTGGAGGGTTTTTAGCACGTCCTGGCGCTGGGGGGGAGCGTTATTCTGGCCGCTTGATAACTTGCACGTTCCAGTCTTTCTGGAACCCATCACCCATTTGGGTGATTATGAAGTCGTAGCCCCTAAACGCGTTATCCTCGAGGAAGGGTATAAAGTGAGCCCATAGCTTCTGACTCATAATGGAGAAGGTCCTCGAGTCCGTCTGGCCGTCGATCTCGTTGACGTAGAACACGTTAGTCTTGACCCGTTTCTGCCGGCCGGACTCTTTATCGAATACCTCTCTCTCGACCTTGTACCAGTCGGTAAAGTGGAGCCGCTGAGGGATCCCTGGCTCCAGGGCGACGAAATTGGAGAAAGTCATGGCTTAATCCTCCACTTTTTATACTTTTATTAGACGAAAAACTGACGGAAAACTATAATTTTACGCTATAAAATCGGCCTCTGGCGTCCAGAGAAACTCTTTAATCTCCGGAGTCAAATCCTCAAGTAAAATGCGAGAAGCTATGCCGTCCCCAACGTAATGATAGACCGGTACGGCGCCGGGCTCGATAATGCCCTCGACGAGCCAGCCTCTCTCGGCGTCCAGGAATAGGCTAATCGAGCCGGGAGAGAGTCCTGTTAATAATCTGAGGAGTGTCGACGTCCGGGGTTTAGCCAGGCCGAGCTTCCCCAGGGCGGCTCCCTGTGCTTTCCGTAGGGCCCGAAACGCCGAGTCAAGCTCGTCGATCCCCAGGGTCCTCAAGGTCCCGATCGCCGAGTTAATCCGATTGAGCTCGTCGAACTGAAACTGAACGTGATCTTTCTTATCGGACATATGCCATTATGTCAGCTCCTCTTGAATTGTATATAGATAGAAAAGTACCTCGTTCCAAGGTCTAGGGCGAGCTCGAGTATTTTTATATGCCAGTCAATCCAGGAGAACTGTATTCCCAGGCCTGCGGCGTCGCCAAGTGATCCTCGCTCGGTCCATACTTTCATATCTAATCAATCCCCAGGACTTCCCGGAGCTTCTTTTTATCTTCCCGGGCGATCCGGTTTTCCGCGGTAAAGTAATCCTGGCGCTCTTTGACGTAGTCGTCGACCCAATCCGGCCGGAAGATCACGACCTCGATATTGTTAGCCCGGGCGACCGGGGCCAGCCAGTCCAGCATCCAGGGGATCACCAGCCGGGTCGTTATCGGCTGGCCGGTGAATTCAGGGAGATCCAGCGTCTCGGGAATGATGTTCCGGTAGTAAAGCAGGTCGCCGATCCCCGACTTGATATCCCGGAGCTTGGCCTCGATTAAGATATATTTGTCGGGGCCCCACTTTATCGCGTCGATCCGGGGCCGGGTCGGTCGGAACATGGCGGCGGCTCTCTTGAAGCCCATCCGGGTAACATACTCCTGGGGAATAGGCCCGAGCTCGACGTTTAGCTGATAGCGGCCCTCCGGAAAGGTTTCTTTGAGGTATTCGGATATCAGCCGGCGCTCCCGTTCTTGTCGCGGCATGGTCAACTCCTGGGGGGTCAACAGGTTGCACTATTGACAATGTACCTCCGGCGCTTTACCCTTGTCAATACGGAGCGTTGACCAACGAGGGGTTGTATGGTCAATGCTCCGCTCTCGTTGGTCGACCTCTAGTAAATCCAGGAGGTTCTCCAATATGTTAAGGAAAATCGTTCTAGTGCTCCAGTTTATCCTGATGCTCCCGATTATGCCAATATTCGGGGCGATCAAGGTCAAGTCGGCCGTGGAGTCGACCGAAAAATGGTCCAGGAACGCCGGCCAGGCGGCCGAGGCGTACCGGGTCGGAGCAGAAGCGGCCGCTCAAGACTGGGCAGCTAAAACAGCCGCCGCAGGTGATACATTCCACCAGGCCGTCTCAGCACCGTCAGTAAAAACCCGGTTTGTCCGAGGCGTCCAGAAAGCAGGAGCCGAGAAATACGCCCGGAAGATCCGCGACGTCGGAGGGGACCGCTTTGGTCCTGGCGTAGCCGCTGCGACTTCGGATTATCAGAGCGGCGTCGATCCTTTCCTCCAGACAATCGCCGGGCTGACACTATCAAGCCGTAAGCCGCGTGGTGATCCGGCAAACTACCGACGGGTCGAGGAAGTCGGCAAGGCTCTCAACGCTAAACGACTGGCTATGCTCGGCGGCTAATAGAGCTGACGGAATAGCGAGGTAGGGGGAAAATAGAATGAATTACAGAGACTCTCTTTTACTGGCCGGGGAGGACGTCGGCGCCGCCGGGACGAAAGTTATCCCGATTGATATCCAGAAGCCGATCAGTCAGCTCCGGATCAGGTTTAATACAACCAAAGCCACCGAGGGCATGGCGGCCCCGGGCCCGGCCAATATCACCCGGATAGAGCTGATCGACGGCTCGAGGCGGCTCCATTCCTTAACCGGCTACGAGAATCAGGCCCTCGGTTACTACGCCCATCCTAACGGCCAGATGGAGCACGGCCAGGTCCTCAAATCCAACTCACAGGAGGACCTCTATGTGATCGACTTCGGCCGTTGGCTATGGGATGAGGAGCTGGCCTTTTTACCGGAAAGGTTCAGCAACCCTCGGCTCGAGATAACCTTTGACGAGGACGTCTCGGATACTTCGGTCGTGGCCAACGAGCTGGAGGTATGGGCTCGGATATTCGACGAGAAACAGATCTCCCCGATGGGATTTCTGGCCGCGATCGAGCACCACTCCTATACAGTCGGCTCGAATAATTCTTATGAGCCGATCCAGCTTCCGGAAGATCGGATTATCCGTCAAATCCTGGTCCGGGCCTTTGCCGACGGGATCGAGCCCTGGACGCAGATCAAAGAGGCTCGTCTCGACGAGGGGACCCTGGACCGGATCCCGTTCGACTATACCAGCCTTGAGAACTATCACCGGATGCAGAAAATGTTTAAGCCGGCGATCACCCTGAACCTGATCGGCATGGGAACCACCTCTGCGCGGACCTTTTACGGACCCCCGACCGACTTTTACTCGGCTCTGCAACTTCATACTCAGAACTCGGCCAACACAGTCAATATCGAGGGCTGGAGTAAAGGCGGAAAGGCGTCGGTCTTAGGCAGCGGGGTGCAAACTCAGTTCTGGGGAACATGGCGCGGATATCTGCCATGGCATACCTTCCAGTTCGAGATGGGCCGGCAGATGGATATTAACGACTGGTATAATCCGGAAGGTAAAAAGCCTCGTCTGCGACTCCGGGCAGGGTCAACCGGCACCAGTGGAACCGGGTTTGTTACCCTGGAGGAGCTGATCAAGTATTAGCCCCGGGGCTTTAATTCGATACCTTTTAATTAAGAGGGGAGCCGGCCGGATCACCGGCGGTTCCCCTCTCCTTTCACTAAACAGGAGGTCCAGAAAACATGGTCAGAAAGGGATCAGAAGAAGCGGTCGAAGTCAGTCCGGGCTTAGTCCGTTCAAAGGACCAGGTCCAGCTCTTCGATAATTTTGTAGTCAACAACACGACCGAGCAGATAAGCGACGGGGTGAAGTGCTGGGAGTACCGGGAGTTTTTGCTTTACCTGGAGCTGGACTCGACGGCTACCCCGACGACTCTCCAGATCAAGATCGAGTTCCGGGAGCGCTGGACCTCAAACTGGTACACTTATAAACAGGGGCTCTTTGCCTCCCTGTTTTACGAGGACACCGACGTCGCCTCGATTATCCGGGAGTGTTTTTCCGGACCATGTATCGGCCGGGAAATGAGGATCACACTGACCGGTGTCGGGACCACCAGCTCGGCGACCTTTACAGTGTCGGCAGCTCTCGAATTTAGAAACTAGGGGGGATATTATGCCGACGACGATCAGATCGTTTACGGCTCCGGCTAGCGACGGCAGGGGCCTGGCTTTCGACGGCCGGACTCTATGGTCTGGAGATAACGGAACCGAGTTACTGTACCAGATAGATCCAGAAACAGGGACCGTTATCCGATCATTCGCCACTCCGGGAACCTCTCCAAGGGGCCTGGCTTTCGACGGCCGGACTCTATGGACTGGAGATGTCATAACCGATAGACTTTACCAGATAGATCCAAAAACAGGGGCCGTTATCCGATCATTCGCCGCTCCGGTCGGAGCACCGATCGGCCTAACTTTTGATGGCCGTTATCTTTGGCATTGTGATTCAGCGACCGCAAGGGTCTACCAGGTGGATCCAGAAACAGGGGCCGTTATCCGATCATTCGCCGCTCCGAGAACCTCTCCGAGAGCTATAGCCTGGAGCGAGAGCGGAATATGGATTACCGACGACGCCGCCGGCGGCCTGGACAAAGTCGATCCGGTAACTGGGACCAGGATTATAGAGACGGTTTTTGGAGTCGGTTCTCTAGCCGGGCTAGCATGGGACGGAAAGGGATTATGGATATCGTCTCATGCCTCCGACCTGATCTATCAATTATCGGTCTAATAATAGAGAGGAGGTTTTATCATGCCCTGGAAAGTAGCACACGCAAGGTATATACAGGTCGAGGCCGACCGGATCCAGGCTATTATCGAAATGCCCCGGTACTGGAACCGGACCTGGACGTCGAAGTCTCTCCGGGACGAGCTCGGAAATACTCAGCACCTAGTATATTCCGTCCCGGAGGTCGAGGAGCTCAACGACGAGCTGCACACCCGAGGAGTGGTCGAGGACCAGGGACCGCCGCCGCCGCCGGTTCCTTGAGGTATAGATGATCTTCGAGGCTGATATCGCTATTCCCAAGAACACGACGCAGGCCGCGCCGAAAGAGGTCCTCATGCCGATCAACAAGGGGATTATTACTAAGGTTATGGTCCGGCCGCGACCAGGTCATGCTGCCCTGGCGCATTGTGTCATTAGATACCATGGAGACATGATCGCGCCGTCGACCGAGAACATGGATTTTCATGGCGATACCTTCCCGATAGATTGGGAGGACCATATTCCAGTATTGCAGCCGCCGTTTGAGCTCAAGATCCAGGGCTGGAATGACGACGATACATATCCGCATACCTTTACGATCTTCGTTGTCGTCCTTCCGGAAAGCGTCCTCCCGGCTAATACTATCGGCCAGGCGATATCGCTTTTATTCCGGGGGATCATACCGGGCCGACGAGCTCCTGGAGGTCAGTAAATGGCGAGAGGGCAAAAGGACTATGCCGGCAGCTCTCAGAAAACAGTCGGGGCCACGCTTTCCGATATGGGGGAGCTGGCGGCCCGGCTCGGGAGTATTGTCACTTTCGACCGCCGGGGGGATATTATTCTCCTGGACGACTTCGAGGATCCGCTTATGAAGTGGAACCTGTCCGGAGAGGCTCTCGGTTTTGCTGGTAGGCTCGATCAGACTGGGGCTAAGACCGGCTCCCAATGTCTGAAAATAACCTCGCCGGCAGACACGGACAAGAACGTCGCAGCGAATCGACGGATTGACTATGTTGGGGCACCCCGTCTCGGGCAGGAGGTATCATTCTCGAGGTTAAGCAGCGTTGGGTATATCGAGAACCGGATGGACGTTTTCACCGGCAGCCGCAAGGTTGAGTTCCGGTTGAAGTATGACCAGGACGCCGGCACCCTTTCTTATTATGACGTTGACGGAGCCTGGCAAGTACTCGCGTCCGGGTTGACGCTGGCGGTAGCCTCCTTTTATTACTGGACCTGGAAGCTAGTCGGCGACGCTACTGAGGAGAAATACGCCCGAGCCCTCCTGGGGTCGCGCGAGCACGACCTCTCGAGTATTGCCGCGAAAGCGTCGGACGATACGACCGAAGCGTCGGTACTAGTGTTTATAACAAGCGCGTCAGTGAATGCCGAGGCCCGGTCGGTCCTGTATGACCATTACATCCTGACAATGAACGAGCCGTAAGAGGAGATATCGGCATGGCCAATAATGGAATATGGATATGGGACGCCTCGACCGAGGATTGGGTCAAGGCCAACGCCGACTTGAACGGTAATCTCCGGACGGAGGAGAACCATGTCGGCATAGCTCCAGATCGTAAAACGGCGACCGGGTTAGTCAACTCCGGAGCAACGAGGTTACACTGGATCGTCGTAAACCCGAGCGGTGGCAATAGCGTCCTGGAGCTAGCCGATGCTACCACTGCCGGAGGGACTGTTGTAATTGATTTCTTTCATACTGCCAGGGAGTCGGGTCAGCATAATTTTGTACCTCCGGCCCTATTCTCGACAGGGCTGTTTATCGAGACATTTACCAATTATACCGCGGTCGCTTTCGGATATGACTAATCAAATATGAGAGGAGATATTTTACTATGAAATGGGCGCCGATCGTCGCGATACTGTGTATAACTCTCCTGGAGTCGATAGCTCTCCTCCAGGGGATTGACGGGATGATTTTCAGCCTGGCTGCGACCATAATCGGGGGCCTGGGAGGATACCAGGCCAAGATAGCCAGAGACAAATTGAAGGGAGGTAAGTAATGGCCAAAGAGTATACAGTTATGCGGATCGACGAGCTGACCAGGTTAAGCAATGCCGGGGAGCTGGAGCGCTTCTATCGACACCGGATCGAGACGACCGGAGGGGTCGTGCTCTCTGTCGATATCGACCAGGAGAACTTTACTCCGGAGAAAACCGAGCCGATCCTTAAGGCAGCGGCCAAGAACGCCGACACTATTCTGAAACTGTGAGGGGATAATGAGGATAACCGACCCGATTTTCTCCCTGGTATGGGATATTTCCGACTTCTTTTGGGTGGCTTACCGGGAGGTTAGAGACTGGATCTGGCCGTTTAATCTTCTGGCGACCCCTCTCCGCGCTATCTCCGACGCCTTTTGGGCTCTCCTGACGCCGATTGCGGCCCTGGGGGAATGGACCATCAATGTCGATATTTCTCTCTCTCGGATGCTCACCTGGTCCGACCTGACCGACTGGATGTTTGATCTCATGCTGGCACTTCTCCCGATTATTACCTGGATCAACAACGCAACGAGTAACGTCCAGTCGATCGTCAATAACTGGTGGTCTGGCACCAGCTGGACAGTTCGGAGCTGGATCGACTCGGCCGTCGCCGGCTTTCAAGCCCTGATCAACCAGGTCGCCGCTAACCTGGCTACTCTACAGAGCACCTGGGATAATTTCTGGACCCTGACCTGGCCGGCCATGATCGCCGACCTCGGAGATCTCCGGAGCTCCTGGACTAACTTTCTGACTGTTACTCTGCCGGGCCTGGCGAGCTGGTCCGAGATCCAGTCGGTTGTCAATTCTACATTGACGTCCTGGCTGCCGTTTCGCGACGACCTGGCCGCCATGTGGCCGGCGATCGCCCTTTTCTTTACTAATCCGCTGGACTACCTGGCCGCTCGACTCGAAACGTGGTTTTGGGGAGAAAGCTAATGCCGAACTGGGCTGAAACAACCAGACAGGGGCTCGAGCGCTGGTTTACCGGACTGGTCGATCCGGCTGGTCCTTCCTGGAGCGACCGGATCGGGCTCTGGCTCCTGGAACGCATGGCCGGCGGCCTGACAAAGTCTCTCGAGGACATGGAGCCCGGAGCGATCGAGGGGTACGGAGCCGGCCTGGACGCGATTATCGCTAATCCCCTCGTTCCGGAGGAGGTAAAGGTCTTTCTCCGGAAATCCAACACCCCGGGAAACCCGATCTCGGCCGTCGCCGGTATGCTGGTTATGGTCCTACAGTCTTTCGGCGTTCTCCTGGGAGGGTCGCAGCCGATCTCGAATATACTACAGTACGAACAAGACAAGGCACTCAAGACCTCCCGGTTGGACCCTCTCAGTGTGATAACCGAGATACGCCGTAATCCTACTCTCGGGACGGCGTTCCTGGAGGACCTCAGAGAGCAAGGCTGGACGGACGAGCGGATCCAGGTCCTCCAGGAGATAACAGAGTTCCTCCCCAGCGCCGACGAGCAAACCCTCTGGCTGGCCAGGGAGGTATTCGAGCCGGACCAGGTCCTCAAGTATGGCCTGGACGACGAGCTGCCGGTCTATGCAAATACTGACTTCTCGAAAGTCGGCGTCTCTCCGGGACAAATGCGCAATAAATGGCGCGCTCATTGGGAGCACTCCTCCTATATCCAGATGGTCGAAATGTTCCGGAGAAAGCTGATAACCCGGGAGGACTTCTCCGAGTGGTTTCGGCTGGTCGAGATCGCGCCATTCTGGAGAGAGGATCTGATCGAGATCTCGCAAGCCTGGCCGACGCGAGTCGACGTCCGGCGATGGTGGGATATGCGGACGATCGACGAGCAGCGCCTCCGAGTGCTCTATCAGGGCATGGGATACGAGGGACAGAACCTCGAAGATTATGTCCTCTGGACAAAAGTATTTACCGACGCCCCGGTCATATTCGCGCGCTGGAATAAGGGCTGGATAACGATCGACGACGTCAGGGACCAGCTGATCGGGCTCGGCATGCCGGCCGCCAGGGTCGACCAGTTTATCCAGGAGAAAGTCCAGGCCGAGCAACCGGAAAGGACCTCCAAAGAGCGTGATATCACTAAGACGGATATCTATAAGGGGGTCAAACAGGAGAGGATCACCCGTGGCCAGGGCCTCGAGCTCCTCCAGGACCTCGGCTATGACATGGACGAGGCCGATTATCTCCTGTCGATCAATATTCCGGAGGACAATGTCGCGTCGGTCGAGGAAAACCGGCTCCTCTCAAAAGCCGATATTCTGGCAGGGCTCCGGACCGGGCAGATCACCGAGGCCGAGGCGCGGACCCGACTCCAGGAGCTCCGGTACTCAGCCGTCGACACGACCCTGATCCTCAATATCTTCAAGGCGTCGATATCTCCTCCGGACGCCGGCATATTGAGAGAGGCGTCTAAGGCCGATATCGTCAAGGGTGTGAAAAAGGGCCTGATTGACCGGGAGGAGGGATATCTCCGGCTGATCGACATCGGGTTCGAGCCGACGGCTGCCGATTTTATTCTATTCGTCCAGGTCGAGGAGTCGCCGTTCTCCCCGGTTGACTTCTCCGAGTTCAAGGCGATAACATCAAAATGGAGGAAGGCCACCGCCATGACTACGCCGCAATTCCAGGCTAAAATCAGGGAGGCCCGGGACGACCTGGTCCAGATCACCGACGAGGTTAAGTCCCTGGAGGAAGCGGTCCGGGCCGAGGGCCAGGCGATTATCAACGTCGACATTGTCCCGGACGAAACAAAGGCACGGCTGGTCGAGCTCAACGTCGCATTGAACCGGGCCAGGTCCGAGAAGAACCGCCTCCAGGCTGCCTTTGACACCCTGGTCGCCGAGTTCAAACAGACAAGCGAGTAAAATAACGACGAGGAGGTAAAGGCTATGACAGAGTATTCTCATTGTCCGGTCTGTGGGACCGCGCCATGGAATGGCAACGACGGAGCTTACGGCGTTTGTCCGAGCTGTCAGGAGAAAGAAGCCGTCGTCGTACTAGACGGCCCGGATCCCGAAGAAGATCCCACATCTAGCGATCCAGACGAGTACTAAAATACCAAGACCAGAGCTCCTGAGCCGTCATTCTGAGGGTCTAACAGCTCCCGGCAATAGTACAGTACCCCGGTGTAGTGCGGAAAACAGCCCTTTGCTATTTATAGTACGGGGCTGTTTTCGTTTACCATAATAATTATAGTGCGAACCTCTTAGCTACAGTTACCTGGTATACTATTGACAATTTCGGTATACTGTGGTTTACTTTAAGTCCGCCGGCGGAGCCGGTGAGTATACCAAAAAGAGGAGGAAAATCATGTCAATAAGGATCGACCTGGAGGATATTGTCAACGGAGGGGATAAGTACGATAATTTTACCTCGCAGCTCCTCCGGCTGATAATGGAAGCCGACGGCATAAATAAGGTAAAGCTCGGCCATGAATTCCCGAACGCCGTCGCTGCCGTCGTGCTATTCCAGGAAACCGGACAGATCCGGGACTTTCCCCAGGACTAAATAAAGAAAGAGGAGGTCGAAAATGATAAAACCGGCAATCGAGGGGACGAGGCTCCCCGGTAATTGTCCTCACTGTGGCGGTACTTTCATGGTCGACAAGGACGGCAATAAGTGCATGGCGTGTTCGAGGGTGTGCTCGACTCACCCGGAAATGAAGTTATACTACGACTTCAATAAGGAAGCAATTCAGGCCGATATTCACCGGCTCGGCCGTAAAAAAGCTCGGATAAAATGGGGGATCCCCTGGGGATCGTATACAGGATTACTGACGCGCTGGTCCAGGAATGGGACGCCGGCGCCGGCGCCGGCCGGCGAGTCGATGATTATCTTCTCCGAGGAAGAGAGTCCCGCGGGGAAAACCGAGCCGGCTCCGGTATCGGGGTTTGAGCTGACCGGTGATCCCGAGGTGATTTTAACGATTACTGATCACGACCTGGCCCGGCTCGACGGCCGGGATTTTGACCTGGTATGGGACTCCCTGGGGGCCATAGTCCGCGGCCGCGGCAAAGCAAAGAAAGAAGGGACTAGCCAATGAGTAGCACAATCAAGGTCAACGCCGACGTATATCACCAGCTGGACGAGCTCCGGGGAAAGGGAGAGACATTCAGCCAGGTTATCGCGCAGCTCCTCGAAACCCGGGTCCAGGTCTTTAGCGTGATCGGGGTCCTGGAGAATACGGTCCAATATGACGAATGGAAGCAAGGCAAGCTCCGGGAGCTCCTCGCTGCCGGCAGGGAGGGTTAAAATGAAGTGTGCGTTAATAATGTCCGAATGGACCTCGACCCCGACAAGCGAAAGTTTCGAGCCGAGGGAGTGTCTCAAAGCGGAGTGTGGTCAGTACGACCAGGTCAATGAGTGCTGCGCACCGGTCGCGCTCAATCAGACAATGGTCGCTATCGGGAACGTCCTCGGGGCGCTCGTTATCGCCATCAACCGGACCAGGTATACATTCCGTTGTCATCATTGCGGAATGACAGTCCAGGCAACGCCGATTGAGGCTGACGACGTCCCGGCCGGCTGGAAGCGTCTCGAGCAAGTCGACGGACATTTGATCTGGGTATGTGCTCCATGTCTAAAACACTTTTAATAGGAGGGTTAAACTATGTCCACTGAGAAAGGACTGACAGTAACCGAGGAACGAGTCGCCCGGATCCGGAGCGAGATCGCTCTTTTCGACGCCCTGGTCGAGAACGTCCTCCAGGAAGGTATCGACTACGGCGTACACCCCGGGACTAAGTCCCATGCGCTCAAGGATCCTGGAGCCAACACGATCATAAACGCTTTTAACTGTTATCCGAAAGCCGAGGTCCTGTATCGAGACGTAACGGACGAAAGGATATCCTACGTCGTCGACGTTCACCTGATCAGCCGGGAGGACGGCCTGGTCAAGGCGTCCGGTACCGGAGCTGCTTCGACTAAAGAGACGAAATACGGCTATCGATGGGTAGTTAATCCGGAGAGCTACGGCTACGACCGCGCCAGTCTAAAATCGAAGATCGGGGGTCAGGGCCATGTATACAGGATCGTCAATCCGGAGTGGTCGGAGCTGGAGAACACAATCGTCAAGATGTCCAGGAAGCGAGCCGAGGTCGACGCGGCGATGGCGCTGCCAGGTGTTTCTCGTTTCCTGGCCCGACTCAACGCCGGCGAGGTTATCGGCCGGCAGCCTGGACCCCCGTCCGAGGACTGGTCAGGCTTTTGGTCCAGGGCTCGAGCCCTGGGGCTCGGAGCTCCGGAGGTCCATTCGTTACTCGAGGTCGAGTCTATGAAAGAATGGACGGCCCAGGGTAAAACCCTGGCCGATGCTATCCGTAAGCTGGCCGAGAAGCTGCCTCAATTCAAAGAGCAACTGGAGGAATAGAAAATGCCAAAGACTGATATCAGGTGCTGGTCCTGTGGGAACAACACCATGATTGAATTTGAGCAGGTCGCCCGCGGCTGGCTAAAGTGCTCGAAATGCGGAGCGACGTCAATGCCAAGCCCGACGCGACTACACCAGCAGGAACTAATTATAGAGTCGGCCGGGACCTCAAGGAGCGACTCGAAATATCGGCCTCGGGCAAAAAGGACTCCCAAAGCAAAGGCCAGGGCTTCATAATCAGGCGCTCGATCCAGTCCGGCCATGTGTGGTGTATATGGTCCGCCAGGTATTTAGCCAGGACCACAAGCAAGCGGTCGAGCCGGTAGAGGTTACTAATTTGAGCATGAGGACGGAGAACATACCTATTTACAACCGACACCAGTCCGAGCTCTCTCAGCGTCCGGATGGTCCTCCAGAATGTCGCTTTGCTGCACCCTCGAGCTCGGGGAGGGTGTGGCAAAGCGTAGGTCGCGCAGTAATACTCGCGGTCCTCGTTAGTCTCGCCGTCCTCGGTTATATGAGCCTCGCTCGGGAACACGGCGCCGTAATAAACCCAAAGCCGGAGGAGCCGCATGACTATCTCGATCTGGCCTGGAGTCAATCCGAGCTTGACTCTGAGACAGTCAATAATATAGCTGGTCCGTTTCTGGAGGAGTCCTTTTGTTAACACTCTATAGTTTGATGATACACCATACGTCCCCTCCTCGACGTTACTATAAGAAACGATTACTTTATTACGGAGAGAGAGATACGAGTTATGGTGCGCCATTGAGACTGGGGGGGAATTCGGCTCAGTGTTAAGATCAGGGTTGACAGGGGAGAACGGGCGTTCTATAATTTCAGTAGGTTGGTTTATTGACATGGTCAGCCTCCTCAATTGTAATATCGGCGCTTCCTTCACCGGAGCGCCGATATTATTTTATCACCCAGCGCTGGCGCTTTGTCAACGCACAATATATGGTATAGGTACTAGCTGGGCGCACCACAATATATAGTGGTATGCCGAAAATATAATCGTAGGAGGAAAGCATGGATTACATAGTCTGGATTAAGGACGAGTACGGGGATTTATGGGGCCGGGCCGACGCCGGCGATAAGCCGGCTGCCAAGCGGATCATACTCGAGCACATGAAAGCTGGCCGGGAGCCGGTATTGACAGTCGAGGTTCCTTTTGAACTGGTGCTCAATGTCGGGGAGCCCGGCATCGAGGACAAGAAAACCAAGACTCCAAAGATGCCAACGTCCCTAGAGATACCAGGAGAGGAGGGCAAGGGTGAAGCTGATAAGAATAAAGCCAAGCCAGATTAAGATCCCGGAGAACCGGATAACCTCCGAAATGTCCGAGGAGAAGTCGCAGCTCCTCCGTGACTTCCTGATAGGATCCGGTCAAATCGCACCGATTATCGTCCAGGAGATCGAGGGCTCAATCTGGCTGGTCGACGGAAAACACCGGCTCGACGAGCTCCGCGCCGCCGGCGATCTCCTCATGGACGCGGCCGTTATCGAGGGCGACAAAGTGGACCTGATCACCAGGAACCTACTACTTGATCATGTCCGCGGTGATCACCCCTTGAGAGACATGGTCCGCGTGTTAAGAGAACTCTACCAGGAACATAACCTCGACGTGGTCGCCATCGAGGAGCGTACCGGTCTTTCCCGGGGCTATACGGAGAAGATCCTCAAGATCGGCATGGCTGGCCCCGCGGTCCAGTTTGCCATCGAGGAGGGCTCGCTCGGTGTCAGCGCCGCGTTTGAGA
>SDBU01006592.1_pt1 | contig 13601 bp, 19 predicted proteins | sample 2277071 | NCBI WGS metagenome assembly SDBU01 (sample SAMN10397929, study PRJNA504765) | marine sediment metagenome | isolation source: marine sediment core GS08_GC12, 126 cmbsf | place: Arctic Ocean: Gakkel Ridge, Loki's castle | collected 2008
GGTCCTCAAGACCACGGGCGACATGGATGCGCTCGAGCATGGCGGTGGGGTCCTCTTTCGAGAGCCCCGCTATCGCGAGGTCTACTGGACTTTTTGGTCGGGACGACCAATGGGCCAGAAGAATTTTGAGGTCTTTACCGCACCCGTTCCCGAAGATGTCATCGAGTTCTTCGATCCAGACCTCAATGAGCTTTCATTCGTGTCCGGTTACAAAGCGAGAGATCTGCGCAGAATGGGCAGGTCAAAAAAACCGATAGAAAGACTCGGGGTCGTGATGGCGATTCAGGAGTGCAGTGGATCATCCTTTATCGATCCATCAAAAACTCCAGAAATAATCTCCCCGTATGAGATGACGAATCGGTGGGGATCTGTATTTGGCGTGCACCCAGACGGCGTACCCATGATTGAGTACGAGGATTTTCTCATACGCGAATCGAAACGCGGGGATTACGAATGCGGGTGTGTGGATGGTACGTATCTAGGACGATTCGATACGTTTAAGAAGGCCCTTTGCGCTGTTGCAGATCACATGAACCAAAACGGGCTTTTGGAATCGAACCTGTTCCATGAGCACGAGTTCGGAAAGCTCGAACTTATCTCATGGGATGTTCAAACATTCATTGGGAAAAGTGTCCGCCGCCGAGGTAAACTACCAGAGGCGTCCTGGCGCAATCTAATGAAGAAATACGTCAAGCTCGAGGCGCGCAAAAAGGGCATCCAAAAGCGCCTAAGGTCGCAAAAGCAGGTCGCAAAAGTGCGCCAGCGGCAAGCGGTCAGAAATACTCAGCAAAAGCGCGTCGAAAGAGCGCGCGAATTCCGACGTACAGTCGATGAAAGTTACTAAAAATGCGCATATTCCATACGGCATATAGGACGAAGAACCCAGCTCGACGAGTTGGACTTCGTGGTGCTAAGAAGCAGGTCCACGCCGACCTGGTGCGTATATTGAACCCGAGCCGGAAGGACAATCCGGCCAAATTTATCAAGGGTCGCCCTGGCAGTAAAGGCCTTGGAAAGTCGATCGATGCGGTCAACTTTCTCGCTGAGCTAAATAAGAAAATTAACGAGCTGGCCGCGTCCGAAGGCTTCGACAAAAAGACTCGTAAGGCCAATAGGAAGCTGGCCATGGCCCTGATGCCGCTCCGAGACACGGTAGAAGCGAGCGTCAAGGGCTACCTCGAAGGTGACGCGCTCGAATACTCGCTCGAGGCGGCCATGCGTGATCTGACCACCGCAGAAGTGGCCGCCGTTCAGCGTCTCTACAAAGAAAAAAGAGCGGAGGAGAAGAAGTCGCTCGCGGAGGGTCGTAGATCTCTCACCTCAGGGGAGATCCTCGACATCCAGCGAACCCTCGAGAAGCGAACCCTGACCGCAGCAGACGCCCGCCTCGCCCAGCAAGCCATCGCCAAGCAAAGGTCGAGCAGAGGCGCCCCAAGGCGCCCACTGACCGCTCCAGAGGTCCGAGCTGTCCAGCACGCCCTCGCCGTCAAGAAACGTCGCACAAAAAGCGAAGCGAAGCGCCGAGAGACGCGAGAAAGTGAACTTCGACGCTTCGGAAGGGAAGGCAAGTCGATTCGCCGTCGGGCAAAGCTCGATCCAGCAGTCATCGCAGCGCAAGAGCGCGTCCGAAAAGCCAAGGACATCAAGAAAATAAACGCCGCGATGTTCAAGGCGGCATTCGAACATGGCACGTTAAGCGCGGTCGAATGGCAGCTCGGACCCACTAGACATGCGGAAATAAGGTACTCTGACTCAGCTGCGCGGAAGGAAATTGGCGATGAGCCATATAAGCCCAAAGACGAAGAGCTGTGGGATCGCGTAGTCAAGGCCCTCGAGAAAAAATACCCCTATGGGTACGTTCCCCCGAAGCTCGATCATCTAAGGAAAGATGATCGAGCAGGAGTAGAAATGAACAAGGAGCTAAAACTCCTAATCGAGCTTAGCCACGTAAACACGTCGGCTACAAGGAAGAAAGAGATCCGAGAAAGACTCAAAGCTCCTCTTAGGTATCGCTTACGTACCAAAACCATTCTTGCGTACGAGAAGCTCGGCGGTCGAAAGAAGACGCGCAGTGAGATTAAAGCCGATAAAAAAGAACGTGAGGAACAAAAATTCCATACGCTAGGCGAGCCGTTCCAGGTCGGGGCGGACCATTACGGTGGAATCGAGAAGGATGCAAAGGGTTACAGATGGGCCCTTATCGATGCCAATGGGAAAATCAAGGTCAGCGGAACCTCGTCGGCCACGAATAGCGCCTCCAAGCAGATCGGGAAGGCCTACGAGATTGTCAAACGCCTTCGATCGCTAGGCGCTAAGGCAGGATGGGACAACCTCCCTGAGCCCGATAGGCGATGGCTCGAGAAGAATCGGCCGAAAATATCCAAGTCGGTAGCCCGCTTGCTGATGAAGAACATCGGCAAGCGCAAGAAGCTGAAGATTACGAAGGAGACGATACTCTGGCTTCAATCAGCTGGCGGTCTAAAAAAGGTAGAAGGCATGGCAAACGAATGCAAGAATATGGGTCTGGGTGAAGAGCGCGTCTTCAAGGGGAAGGCGAACGCATATAGCATCCATGTCAAGAAGGGTATGCGCAAATACTCGATGTGGGTCGTCATGAAGGACAGCCGGAAGAGTCGAAAGCATATCCTAGATTCTTGTAACAATGCTGTCGCCCAAGGTCACGCCGTCGCGGGCAGCATGACTGGTGCAGGCAAGGTCGCAAAGGCCGTCAGCAACCCTGCGAAGATCAAGCGTCTGGATAATGAGGCGCGCAAGTTCTTCCGCAAGCAGAATCCAAAGATGCCTAGAGCCGAAGCTGAAGCTGCCTCAATCAAGGAGCTAGCCGGAATGTTTCAGATTCCGGACGATGCCGAGGAGGCATTCCGCTACGGTGTCTATTTCGGAATCATCCGGGGTATCGATACGTGCGGTGTCCAGAATTACTTCACAAGAAGAAAAATTCGAAAACGGTACCAGAAGCGCGCGCTCGAGGGGCTCGTTTCCGAGGCGAGCCGAGCCGCTGGCATCGAGACGCCTACGCCTAAGTCTAGGGGGACGTCGGCAAAATTAAGAGTTAAGGCTCAGCAAGAGTTGGACAGACTCCTCGCCTCAGATGAAGGTGGAATTCAGGGTGGAGCCTTCGCCGGACAGGACCCGGATGAGGATGAAGATTGATGGCTAAAAAGACGGAAAAAATCTCATTGAGAACCGTGTCCGAAAAGGACTACACGGTTCAATGGGATAAGCGCAATAATTCGTGCGTTTTTCGTCACAAAAGTGGTAAAGGCGGGGAACTTGGCTGCGGCGTATCGGACAATGTAGCCGTATTCTCCGGAGGAGGCATGATCGTCGTACTTGCGGTAAACTACCCCAAGCGATATGCCTGCATTGAAAGCTACACGGACGATAGCGGGCCAGACGAACTTGTCTTTGCGGAGCCAAAAGACATCAACAAGATTTTCGGGGAGGATTTTGCATCTGTATCCCCAAAGCAAATCGCACAGCGATTAGCTCAAGAACTCTAGAACGACCAGGAGAAAAAACATGGCAAAATCAGCAGCACCATTGATACTCGGACTCGGAGCAGCAGTACTGCTTTTCGGCGGCAAGAAGAAGAAGAAGTCTGGCAAGAGTGAGAACACGACCGATCCCACGAAGCCCGACTTCCGTCCGAACTGGAACGAGATCCATCGCCCAGAAACTGTTCTCTTGAAGTCCGGCTGGGACCAATGGCTCGAAGAGAATCCGCAAGCGCCCAACGCGAAGATGGTGTTCAGCGAGGACTGCAGCGAGTTCGCTCAGGAGATCAACCCTGATGAGCACAACAACTACATCACGATGATGTTCCACCACCTCGTGGAGAACATGCCGCACTCCAATCTAAGTGTTGACAACATTGCGATGGCGATTATCAAAGACCAGGCTCCGAATTGCCCTTGGGACGAGAAGAGCGCGTGGACGGAGTTGATGACCGGTGTGTACGACCAGCTTCGCCAGGGCGTCGCTGAGTACGCAGCATCCTTCGGGTAGGTCAGTGGCGCGCTCGAGGCGTTTCCACCAAGACCACGTCAGGCCCAATAAGCGAGCGGCGCGAACTAAATCGCGTCCTCGAGCTGTTGAGGGTCTGACGAATGCTCGTTTAGTAGCATTCGAGTTTCCGGAAACGTTCAAGCTTCCTGCGTATGCGCAGATCAAGAAGCTGAAGCCGGGCGACTTTGTGAAGCTCGAGCGAAACTGTGAAAGATTCTGGGTTCGTATCGATGGTTTTGTAGGTCGAAAATGGCACGGAACCGTAGATAGTAAAATGGAATTAAATGACGATTTATCGGCAGGCGATTCCATCTACTTCATGCGAAAGCACATTTACGATCTCGAGCGAGGTAGGTAGATGTCGGATTGAAGGATCGTGCTACTCCTGGTAAGATCCTTCAAAGCGTTGATCCGCTTCGAAAAACCAAGCTCGATCCATCCTGGTCGAACCGAGGAACCCGAGCGCCCTGCCCGGGTTCCTCTTATTTTGAAAGTATTCCATGACTGAAGAAGAATTAGGAGCGCAGGTCGGCCACTTGAGGTCTGACATATCGACACTCGTCGATGAGTGGACTCAATTCCTCAGGCTCGAGGCGGATAAGCGCGCCACGAACGAGCGGGAGGCCGTCAAGGCGTCTGAGAAGGCGACCTCGGACTCTGACGAGTGGGAAAAGAATCAAACTTTTCTCAAAAAGCACGGCCCCAAACTGCTCGGATTGGCCTTCACCGCTGTTACCGCGTGCCTGGGATGGTATGGATCTCTGATTCGTTCAGAAATAAATGCCGAACAACAGTCCAAGAAGATCGACACGGATATTGCAGCGAACAGGACGAGTATCGAGGAAACCCAAACGAGCTTCGAAAATTTCAAAACGACAACCGGGTCAGATATCGAAGATATCCGGATCGATAACATAGATCAGACGATTATGATGGAAGCTGGATTTGATCGCATAGGGCAGGCTATGATAACAGCTCATCCTCGACAGCTTCCAGACGAGAAAGCGCTTCCGACCATCAATCCAGCGTTCACTAGCACCGCAAGCGCAGCTCGTGCAGATAAGATTTATTACGATAAGCACGGAAGGCTTCCCACCAAGAAAAAGAAGAAGCAGACGCACTAGCCTGCCGCCAAAGCGCAAAAAGCGACTCAACCCGATATGGGTGAGTCGCTTTTTGCGTCGAAGGCCTCCTAGTCAGAGGGTGTGTCAGGGTCGTCGTTGGACTCATCGCTCGGGTCACTGTCAGCGTCGTCAGAAGCGCTGTCTTCGGCAGGAGCCTCGATGCCGAGCTTGTCTCCCCACATCTTCGTGAGGATGCGACGGAGGGTTGCTCGAGCGCCGGCACCTGCACCGGCGATCATGGCCACGGTCTCTGCGTCGAGTTCGACTCCGGTGAAGTACCAGGCAATCGATGCGATGGTCAGGCCCAGGTCGAGAATGTCATCGATGATGTTCCGATGCTTATGGGTAGCGTTTTTGCCTGCCATGGCGCCATTATACCATGACGCAAAAAGCCGGACCGGATTTAGACGAGAGGCCGAATGCTCGGATGAGCACGGAAGAAGACGCCCGCCAGGGTCCCGGCCCGGCACATACATTCTCCCCCTTTAGTCACCCGCGGTCAATCGGAATTGGAGGAAGTCAGCTTTTCGCGCGTCCTTTTGGCGACATCCGAGCCGGATTCTCTCTTGCTGTATCCGTCTCGATACCAGCCTTCTCCTTTTAGCTGAAAAGACGACAAAGAAAGAAGCTTCTCAAGCTTGCCTCCGCAATCCTCATGTTTTTTGAGCGGAGAGGCGGAGATCTTTTGAATCTCTTCGAATTCCTCATCGCACTTTTTACATTTGTATGCGTAGATCGGCATTTATTCTCGTCCCTCTTTCCTGCGACCTTCCCACGGGTCTGGCCCGGCTGGACGAACTCGGACCGACTCGCATACATCGTTTGGAAAGCAGGTGATGTCATTCCCCTCGAAGCTCGACATTTTGACTTCGCATCGAGCTGGAAAGTCTCCTGAATTCTCAAGTGCATCACCATGATAGTCGAAGAACTCGATCGCTTTCACTTTCCACCATCGGCCATTGAGAACGATAAGGTCGCTCTTTACGATCTGTAACCATGTGATTTTCATGTCATTCATTTTCGATCTCGAACTCGATCATCTCATCGGCCAAAAGGACGAGATCGCCTCGAGGGTTGGGACTGTACAGAAAGTCGCTGCCTTTGCCCAATAGTTTGCCGGGTGTCGGGCGGGCCATGTCGCCGTCCCAGTAGTAGACAAGGATCCGAAACTCGCCGGTCTCGCCTTCGAGTAGAGCCATGGCGTCGTCGATGAGCTGCATCGGTGAGCGATCGAACACGTCGTAGACGAGCCCGACTCGCTTCCAGGCTGGGTCTTCCTGGGGCTTCGGCGGCTCGTCTACGGTTGGGGGTGCTCTGCCGACGCGCGCGAAACGCGATTGTGGCCGCGTGGGCTCGGAGGCGAGAGCGGCCGGCGTTTGTTTTTTTTGAATCTCGAGACGGTAGAGCCTCTCGAAAGGAAGGCCGGCGAGCTTGCCGCTGGCAATTCTGGCGATTGATTCGTCAGTATCTATGGCCATCGCTTCACTCGATATTCTCAAGGTTCTCGTTTAGCCGTCGCTTTAATTCAATGAGCGACATGTCAGACTTAGAAAACGGCTCGGCAGGGTGAGCCGTCTTTTCCAACCTCGCCTTCAAGGATTTTAGATCCCTAGGCTTCTTAGGCTGAGACTTTTTCTTTTGCTGTTCTGCAATCATGGCCGTGCCTATAACCATGAGCATGAGCATCGGCATCGATCCGGCGCCAACGCCAAGGCCTTTGAGGTCCGCGACTGATGGGTCCGACTCCGAAGCCTTCTTCTTAGTGCGAACCTTCTTGCTAACCACGGGAGCTGCATCGTAAGGGAGAGCCTCTCTGCGAATAGGATTGAGACCGAGGTAGCTCCTCATCTCATCATTCTGCCGCTCGGCAGCATTGAGCTTCACGGTTGCCGCAAGCAGCTTTTTCTCGATGGTGAGGCCTCCGCCGCGAAGGGCTCTGCGATCCCGCACCTCCTTCACCGTCCTGTGTATGCCTACGCCGAGGACGAATCCGACGATACCTAGAAGTATAGTTCCGAGCATATCATTCGACGAGCTTTACTAGGACGGAGAGATCGCCTCCGCCTTTTGAGGTGCCCTGCCATTGGCAAGGGGGCTTCGGGTCGTCCTGTACGCCAGCCTTGCAACCCTTTGTGCCCTTGGCTATTCCGCATGGTGGGTCTTGCCTTGCAACACAGATGTCACATCCAAACGGGTACACGCCGAACAGGTTAGCATCGGCCGGGCCATCGGTTGGCGGGCCAAGCGTTACCGATTCCTCCTCTGTGCCGACCATGCTTTGTGCGACTATCGACACGCGATTGCTAAAGCCGTCGACCAAGCTGACGTCGAGGATGTCGTACCAATTTGGATTGTTGATGTTGACCTCTGCTTTCGTAACTCCGCATCCGACAGGGTTTCCGAAGGCGAGTGTCGCGTTGAGGTAGCTGCCGTCCTTGTTGTCCATGACTCGAGAGTCAAAGGCTCCCAATGGAAATGAGCAGGTAAGATTTCCAGTCTTTGTGCACCATGACCAACTGTCTGGGACAATAACTGAGTCCGATCCAAACGCTACGTAGACAGTTGTGGGGGTGTCGGTGAGGTTCTGAACCGTCAGCGACGTCGGGTGGCCGACCGCTGGAGTAGGGGCTGAATTAATAGGGCAGCCAGCAAGGGAAATAATTAGGAAGGGTAGGAGGGATTTCATGGTGGTTGATTATACCCTGTGATGGAAGATGCTACTTCTTGTCCATTGATTTTTGGAACCTACGCACCATCGCCTCGACAGCTTCCTTTTCCTCGGGGCTACTGGCTTCGGGATCTAGCAGCTTCATCAGCCCAGCCGCATCCCCCTTTTTCAGCATCTTGGAAATGTTCGCCATCTGAAGTACGGCCTTGGAGTTCCGCATCTTCTTCATGTCCTCTTCGTCCGTAGGATCTTCTTTTTTCTTCGGAGTGTAGTTCTTTAGGGAGATTCGCATCAACCGTTCGAATACAGGCTTGATCTCCTGAAACCTTGACGCCGATACTTCTCCGCCTCGCATCTCTTCGTACCGAATGGTGGCGAGAGACTTGAACCCTTCGAATGCTTTGAAGGCCTCGTCTTTGTCCGCACAAGAATCGAGGACTTCGACCACGCGCTTGGACGGGATGCCGAACGGTTCGAGCATCTTGAATACGTCAGCTTGGGTTAGCTTGGGCATTGTTATTCATTAGTCCAGATTACTGCGGCGATCTGCGAAAGCAGTACTCCGCCCTTTGTTCCCACTAAGTTATCATCCCAATACAACGCGACAGACATGCGTCCATCCTTAACTTCTTGATCTGTTATCTGGAAAGCGAGCTGGAAAATATTCCCCGCCACCCAGAACATTGGATCTTCTTTTAGTGGATGAGCTTCTAGATCTGAATCGCTCTCGTCTCCGGTCAGCTTATATTTGGCCCATCCTGAAACTGTCGCTCCCGATTTCAATGTAATCGTAATGTGGACAGCAGAAGTTGTTTCGTCTCGCATCGTCGAGCTTACGCTGGTCATAGTGCCGGCCACAGGAATTGAACCTGCGTAGGTGGTGCGACGCATAATTGCGCCCAGTGACTAAGTGCACCATTGCCCTATCAACCATGAGCCGGCAAAAAAGCGGGACGAACGAGTCGGGATATCATTTCGCTTCGCCACGTCCCTAGGGGATGGGCCGTGCGGCAGGCACAACCCTCCGTCCCCTGGCGGAAACCTAGAAGGGTACGGGATTCTCCACAGTGGCCATATTACATCCTAGATTCATAGCGTTCATCCCTCGCCTCTCCACATGTGATGAGTCTCGATAGCCGACTGCACTTTTAGGATCAGTTCATCCAAACCAGCACTGTTATCGATCTTGTGATCAAAATAGAGTTCGGAGTGTGCCTCGGACTCGTGCGATGCATCGAACTCGCAGCCGGGGCGTGCGGTGCGGATGATCTTTGCACCGAAGTCCTTTTGCAGCATCGCAATTTCGTTAGGGAACCGAATGTCATCTACAACGATGAGGTCTGAATCAGGCATGGTATTTAGCCATGCAATTACCCAGATGTCTTCGTGGATCATCTTCCGCCCCCACTGAGTGCCCATCGTCTTCATGGCGTGGCGTGGCGTCCTGCCGCCCAGGAGCGGGGTTGGGACTTCCTTGAGGTGGCCGTCAACGTGCGCGTCGGTTAGCCCGAAGGCGACCTTGAGCGCCTTCTTGATGGGGCCTGCGAAGCGGTGTCGGACATAGCCGTATTCGCTACAGAGGATTTCCGCTGTGGAAGATTTTCCGGACTCCTTGGGTCCGCTGATACCGATCATCTTGGGCAGCATGGTTAGACCTTCACCCAGCTAACGGCTACGACTTCCTTCTTTTCGACCTCGTGGCACTTAAATAGATCGTCGTTATTCACACCTTCGAATGTGTCGATACCAGTATCGGTGTCGCGGTAATAGTGCATGGCATAATGCTTACCATCTGAAGTATCCCGAAATATTACTTCGAATGTAGGTGCGCCCATATCTCCTACCGAAATAGGCCTCTTATGCGTCCAGCCCTTGTCGCGCTTTTCCATCAGAAATTCCGCTCTGAATTTTTTGGTAGCCATCTTATTCTTCTTCCTTGGAAATCTTTCTGACCATGTTTCCGCCATCCTCACCGGCCACTAGTCCATGCGATGCGGATTCCGTGGGGCCCCCTTCTCCGCGCATTCGCGGTGTAGCTGTATCCATGATCCTGCGATTATCAAACGGAAGAGTTTCGAGCCACTTTCTAATACGGTTCACGTCATTCATATTGAGGTCCTTAGGAAGCTCGAGCGTGATTTCATAATCTACCCGTAGCTGATACTTGTGGATAAATAAATTATCGTCTGACATGCTATTCGATTTTCAGATAGTGCCCCATCCAGGTTTCGAACCTAGGTGTTGGTCGCTTCCCTGCCCGCCAGGGAAGATAAGCTAGTTGCACTCCATCATTGGAATGGGACGTACGTAACGCCGGCCTTTCAGCCGGCACGGAGCTTCGCGCTCTTGCGTAGTGCTACTTCTTCTTTCGAAGACGGAAGTACTTGGTCCCTCGAGCCTTGCCAGCCTTATCGACCTTCTCCTTCTCTCTCAGGACATCCATGTTCGCGCGAAGCTTATCCGCGTCCCCACCGATACCCTCGAAGTCGTCATTACCGTTGCGGATATGCTCTCCGGAGATGGCGGAATCCTCATCGCGGGCCTTCTGCTCCTTGAGGAGCCCCACGATTGACTTTTGGTAATCCTTATCAAGGAGGTCGTCATTGCTGGGCTTGGCTTTACCCTTAGCCTTCTCCTTCTTTGGAGCCTTCTTGGGCGGAGCTTTCTTGCCCTTCTCCTTGTCCTTCTTGGTCTTGGCCTTCTTAGCCTTAGCCTTGGCCTTTGCCTTAGCCTTCTTATCAGCCTCCCCATCGTCGCCCTCGTCGTCGAGGCTACCGTCGTCCTCGAACTCATCATCGTCGTCGAGATCGTCGTCATCATCGTCGCCCGCTACGGGGGCCGAAGCGGGCGGAAGTGCAGCAGGGCTGAGGTGCGAACTGGCAGCGATGACAAGTTCCTCGATAGTGAGGCGCTTGAAGGTCTCGAGCATGATGTAATCTCCGTCAGGATCATTCTCGAGCGATTCGAAGATGCTTCCGAGCGTCTGCCCCAGATCGCTACAGACAGTCTTCATCAAAGCGGCCTTGAATTGCTCAACCTGATTGTCTCGCAGCTTGGTCAGAAAGGGGTTCGGCTTAGCCTTCTTTTTAGGAGGAGCCTCCTCGAAAACGGCCTCTTCATTACTGTTATTTACTACGTCGTTCATTTTCTTATTTCCTTGTTGGTTTGGGTTTGAGGGCCCATATTTTTATGCCCCAGTTTTCATATTGTGAGACGTAGCTCAGTACGTCACTGAAGAAGATCAAAGTTCTATCGTAGATACCCTGGTAGTCCGACTCTTTGGGTCCGACCACATTGAGTGTATGGATCTTGCGCGTCTCGTCAGGCTCATCGCCCTCGAGTTCGGTTTCGCAGATCCACTTAACCACAGCCGGGACCTTACCTGTCTTGTATGGGTCAAATATCCGGTAAGGTTTCTCGAGCTTTCGACATGTCTTGATGATGAGCTTGACACCCTGGGGGAGCTTGGTCCCCATTGTCGATGATCGCAAAATGAGAGTAGCATCTGAGTCTCGGATGTTGCGGTGCCGCGCTGTGAATGTTCGGCTTCGGTCGCACTCCGTCAGCCCGCATCCCGGCCTATCGACATCGAAGTAGGAGTCTTCCATCTCCCCATCTTCAGCAAGTCGACCCCTTGGAACGTATCCGGACCAGTAATATACGAGGTGTTTTATCGCGGTGTCAAGGGCCGCTCTCTCAACTCCTGTTTGACCGGATGAAATGACCTTTTTGAGACCCAAGTTCGTTATTCTCCAAGTACAGAACGTCTGTCAGAAGGTCAAAATACTTTGGTACACGCGCGGTGATTGCGTCGTCCGCGCGATTAAAGGCTCGCATGACAGTGACATTTTTACGATCGATCACTGACCCAATTTGAGAGAACGATATATCACCGATTGTTCGGCAAATCCAGATCGCCATCGATCTTTCTAAATAGAAATACCTGGACCCGTAGCCGTACTCCTTACGGTATTTTGAGCCATCAGGTTTACTTCGACCATCCCGCTGTCGGAGAGTCTTGCTCCTGCCTGAAAGTATCTCCTCGCAGGTCAGTCCGGATATCATAGATATCGGAAGGGCTGAGCGCCAGACGAACCATCTAGCCTTGAAAGATCTCCGGACCATGACTGGTTCACGCGCGCTGATATTATCAGAGCTGCGCTTGAAGTCTTCCAGATCTGGAGGGCCCAGTATATTTCTAGCTCTCGGCGCCTTCGTCGTCGCCACTGAAATCTCCGTAATCGCTATCGTCATCTAGGTCGTCATCGTCTAGATCGTCATCGTCTAGATCGTCTTCCAAGTCCGCCTTAGCCTTTGTCTTCTTGACAGACTTGGATACACGCTTCTCCAAATCATCCAAGCTTTCAGTTTCAGTGTTCTCTTCGTATTCGTCGTCGAATACGCTGTAGTTATCCTCGTCGTCGTCGACCTTTGCTTCGATGAGACCCTTGCCGGTCATCTCAAAAAAGATTTCCCCGGTCGCATCTCCGAATCGATTCTTACCCTCGCAGCCAAGTGACCGATGCTTACTGCGCTTACTCGGCGACATGAAACTGAACACAGCATCCACATGGTGCTCGAGTTCTTTAGGCCCTGCGATGTCGCCCTTCTTGTCGACGTGGGCAATAAGGATCACCACAGCGTCGGACCCAACCTGTCCGTCTACACCCTTGCACCAATCGAGCATGAATTGCCCACCTGCTTTTACCTGGGTTATTGAACCTGGCCTCTTGTCGATACCTTCAACTATGGCCGTACTGACAGAGTCGATAACAACCACTGATGCCCTAACCTTGTCGGCTGCACGACAAATAGCGTTGATACTACGGTTCGGCATAAGGAGGAAATCGTCATGGCTGCATTCTAGGCGAACCAAGGCTTCGCTGATTTGCTCAGCAGTCTCCTCGGCGCTTCCATACAGAACCCTCATTCCAGGATTGGACTGGCAGATGTTGTAGCAGATTTGCCTCGCGAGAGTAGACTTACCGATGCCAGGGAATCCACCAAGAAGGACTAGCGATCCACGCACCAGTCCCCACCTTTTCCCTTTTCCACCAAATAGCTTGTCGACAGATTTTATGCCTGTCGAGATCCTGTTGTAGCTGACAGAACTCTTGGCGGCAGAGGTCGCGGACACGATGCCAAGCTCCTCGAGTTCGCTGTCGCCCATATCCTCGTCGCCCGAGGCGTCTCCATACCTTTCTTGGATCTCCGCTTCGTCGTCATCCTCCGTATCGTCGAGCGACCCTATCCAGCGGCCCTCCATAGATTTGATGACCTCCCTTGCGGCTCGATCGTCCGAATCGTCGTAAGCCTCAATCGTCTTTATATTCGTGTGTCCAGTCGCCTTCATGACGCGACGGGTATCACCCTCGTGCTCGAGATTATTGGTAGAGAAGAAGTGTCTGAATCCATGTGGAGTCAGCTTCTTTAGTGTTGCAGCTTCTCGGCCTACGTTTTCGATGTCGCGCTGGGCTGACCTAACACTGAGTCTCCCGTTTCCCTTTTTGGCACGGTCCATGGACACGAATACTGCGCCATCATGTCGGCCGCGAACCTCGAGCCAGTCGTTCAGAGCATCAAAGGTTTCCTCTCCGATGGGTCGCCACACATAGTGAGCTTTCGTGTCACCTTTACCCTTCCACTTTACGCGAACGCTTTTGTTCTCGACAGATATGTTCTCCATGTCGAGGGAGATTGCCGAAGAGATACGGACGCCCATGAAGCCGAGAATATAAACGAGCGCCTTCGTGCGGGCACCCTTCGGTCCACCCATGGTA
>SDBU01006593.1_pt1 | contig 13598 bp, 25 predicted proteins | sample 2277071 | NCBI WGS metagenome assembly SDBU01 (sample SAMN10397929, study PRJNA504765) | marine sediment metagenome | isolation source: marine sediment core GS08_GC12, 126 cmbsf | place: Arctic Ocean: Gakkel Ridge, Loki's castle | collected 2008
ACACGGGGGTATAAAATGGCGTTGGGGCCATAAAGTAATAGAATTAAAGCCGGGATGGTGGTTCGTGTGGCCGTTGACAACTGATTGGGAGATCATTGTAGTCGCTAGGCAAACGCATAAGATAAGAAAGCCACAAATTGTAGAAAGTGCTGATGGTATGACGCTTGCGGTAGGATGGGTAGTTGTCTATTGTATTAATGATATTACCAAAGCTATAGGCCAACGTAACTGGAATACGGATACTACGATCAATGATATTACACAATCAACTATTACTCACGTTTTTAACAAGTATAATTATGAATTTATACAACAAAATCTTTGCGATAAAATAGAAGAAGAACTTACAGGAATATGTAAAAAAGAATTAAATAAATACGGGGTTCTAATTTATCAAGTTAAAATTACAGATTTTGCTAAAGTAGAGGCAAAAATGCTTTGGGGTATAAGTGGCAATTATATAGAAGAAGAGGAATGATGTTTCAAATATTGGGCTGCTTTTTCTAAACGTTTTGGATCATCATCAACAAAACCTAATATACTATTACATCTTTGACAAAGTAAGCCTCTTATTTTATGCGTTTTATGGCAATGGTCAACACTTAGGATTTTATTTTTATATTTTGCTGTTTCAGGTTGCCCACAAATAGCGCAAACATCGTTTTGTGCTTTTAGCATTAATTTATATTGAGCTTCTGTTATACAATAATGGTTATGCAGATGCGCAATCCAATTACACTCTTTACATTTTGAATGAAGACCATCACTACACGCCGTATTAAGATTAAATTCTTCTTTAGGCTTTTTCTTTTTACATTCGGTGCAAACCTTAAAATCAGGTAAAAATTCTGTAATCATTATACATTCCTCATTAACATTCTACGGTATATTTCGGCTGTTGTGATGCTATCCTGGAGGCTGTCGTGCGGCTTTTCGTTATGAACCTTGAGTTTATTACCCAGAAACCTGAGCCCGTATTCTGTAAACAATATCTTTTCACCTTTGAAATTACATAAATCACTATCCCAAATAGCAGCGGCCATAGTATCCCTATAATAAAAATGGAAAAGGTGCTCAAAATTCAAGCGACCTAACCATTCTTTAATAAATTCTCGATCAAAAACCCAATTCTGTGCGAGCGGACAAATCTTCTTATAGATGGGCAACTCTAAACGCTCGACCCAAGAATCTAATAAGTCGGCAGCCATAAAAGAATCCATGGCTCTTTGCTGCATTTCCATAAAGGCTTGTCTATTACCTATGGCTTTTGGATCTATACGTTCAGGATAATTGATTTTCATATTAACATAAAATGGTAAAATGTCTTTATTTGGTTTGATATCTGAGTTTAATGGCAATATAGCAATTTGCCAAATCTCATGAAAACCTACCTCTAAACCAGTTGTTTCTACATCAACTGCACACAACAAATTGCCATTTAAGTGGACCATGCCTCTAGTCATCTGTATCCTCCTCTACGATAATAACATCACTAGGTATACCTAAAAGTTCTCCGAAACGTTCGGATACTCTTCTGAATAAATATGCAACAGTATCGTCAATAATATTATCTACAATAAAACGGACTGTTACTTTAATTTTCATCTGTATCCTCTATCTTAATTGAATGTATATCTAAATTTATTCTCTCTGTAATAAAGTCAATAAACCCTTGAATTATCTCTTCATCAGATTCCATTTCTCCATGATAGTCGGATTTTATAATCACTGTTGCTGTAAGTTTCATCAATAAATCCTCCAGTCATACTCTGTTGGTTGAACGAAACCTGTTTCTTTTTCTACTGTTTCTGCTAATTCAACTGCTTCATCGTCCGATTTCTTCCACCATTTCTTTACATGTTTTGCGATAAAACATGAGGCTGCTACTGCATTTACAACTTGGACAAGAGGCCAGATTATTGGAAGAAAAAGAATCATTGGTTTATTCCTTTACCCTTATAAAGTGAAGTTCATTATCCTTTTTGCGGAGCTCTTCTCTTAATTTTTTAATTTCTTCAACTGCCCAAGCACAAGCAGGTTTAAGTTGTGGCCAATCGATAATATCGCCACTGATACAACCTCGTCCAGCTTGATCTAAAAATATTTCAAAATCATATGTTTTTCGATATTCTTCTAATGTTGTAAGTGCGGGTAAAATATAAAAATGCCGTATATTTGATTCACTATAATTTTTCTCAACACGAAAAGAACAATAAAAATCTTCTTCTTTTCGTGTTGACCGTAAAACATAAATATTATCTTCTTGTGCTTCTAAAGAAGCATTATGTTTTTCTAAGAGTGTTTCAAACATATTGAAAGACTTTCTCTTTTGTTGTTTGAGAATTAAAACCTTTTATAGCAAAATGTTCTACTTCCCAAATGATTTTGAAATCGACCGGAGCAGTATATTCTGAAATAAGTACAATATTATCTTGTGACCATTTTCTTATAATATGCCAAAATTGTTTACTGTCAAAATTGCCGGTATATTCTGTTGTATTAGCGTAAGGTGGATCACAGTAAACAATCTCACCTTTTGGATTCAAATTTTTATAATTACGGTGTTTGAAGATTACACCTTTTAAGTTTTTATGTTTATTGAATAACGACATTTTAGACTCAAAACCAAAATCCCTATCATCTGTATTACAATAACCACCCCACCATTTAGCTCCCCCAACTGCAAGCAAAACCAGCGAACGCTATTAAGGGTCCATCTTCGCCTTCAACCCATGCTTGATGTAATTCATCATATTCATCTTCGGTAATATGGTCAGGTGGTATCCAACCTCTTTGTATGGCTTGATGAAGTTGAATAATCGGTAAAAAGATATCAGAACAAATTAGTGGGTTACTAAGGTATTGTGACACCCAACAGGAACCACAAAAAGGTTCTCGTATTATTTGATTTTGAAATCTTCGTTTAGATCGTACGACCCTAGCAATTTCTTCACCAAACCTAGATTTTCCACCTAAATATCTCATCTTATTTAGTCTTTCCCCTTTGTTATTACTGCGCACTTTTCCATTTGAGATATTACCATTTCACAGGCTTCTTGCATTTGAGGAGATGGGTCATCTAACTTAAATACAAATTTTGTATTAAGGTGTATTTCATCACCTTCGACTATATCTTGATCCATAAAATAAATAATTTTACGTTCAAAAGTATACCAATATTCATCGCCTTTGATTTTAGTTTTCATCTTATTTTTATTAACCCCTTTAATTTTTCGATTCTTGCTCTCAATAAATCATTGACTTCACATGAAGATTCAAGTTCATTAACCATCCAAATTAAATCCATAATCATCGGATTTTTAATAGCTTCAGGATGTTTCCTTTGTAGCGTCAATAAACCCTTTTTAATGCGATTGAGTTTTTGATTTTTGAAATTTGTTATTTGATTTTCAATCATAGTATTGTCTCTGTTAAAGTAATGAGATTATTAAGTTCTTTTCTCAATTTCTTAATTTCTTTAATTACACAAGCACAAGCACAAGCACAAGCACAAGCAAGTTTAAGTTGTGGCCGATTAACAATAGTGACCCGGTCATCTCGCTCAGCTTGATCTAAGAAAGGTTCATGATTTTCTTTAATAAAGATTGGTTTCCAATCACCATACAAAAATTCTTCCATACGATCCTCCGACACTTTTAATAGCGTCCCATATGGATTTATTTGAGCTTCAATCATAATGTTACTACCTTTTCATTGAGTTCATTAAGAGTGCCATTATTATTAATAATACAATCCCACGCTTTCCACTTAACTAAGTCTACTTCAGCAGGGTCCGTACCTTCAACAGCTTCATCACGATTAATTTTAACTAAAGTACCGCCTCTTGTATTGATAGCAAGAGCTTCATTAGTAAATCTAAGATCAGAAATGATTATAGTATCAGCTTTTATATTCAGAGCGTAATCAATCCAAACGCGTTCGGAAACTTCTCTTAATCTATTTCCAACACCAATCCAGATTTGTCTCGGAGATAAATCAAGCTTAGGTAGAAGAATTTCTTTTTCGCGGTAGTGTGTTTCGTAATATACACCACGTTTCAAACCGCCCCAACCAAACAATTGCCAAGAAATATCTTTTAATTTAGCTGCAAAAGATACTTCTTTGATTTTAAGATCAGGATATTCACACCGCAAATGTGTGGTTAAAAATTTGGAGGCGGTAGATTTCCCTACACCTTTCCGATGGCCAAATGCGATTATTTTCATTAGTTCTCCTTGATGATTTTATTATCTTTCTGAAAGTTTCTTCATCTTCAAATTATAGTTTGATAAAACTTGCAAGAAATAATTTCCTGGAGAATATACAATTAAACGACAAACTGAACAACCCCACACACTCAATGTGCTTGGAGAATCAAATGGACATTCAGTACCACAACTTGGACAATTAAATACAACATCACCACATCCATTTTTATGTATTAAATCGTTTGGTCGAAGTGGTACAGGCATCAGTTCTTCCTTAAAAATTTTATGACTTTTCTGAAAGTTTCTTCATCTTCAAATTGTAAATAAGGTTGTTGTACGTTATGACCACAACAACCATTTTGTATCCCAGGTAAATTTGCTATACAAGCATCATGTCCTTTTTCGGTAACTTTATCACCACAGCTACGACAGGTACGTGGAATAGAAAGTGATTCTTTTGTATCTTTATAAATCCATTGATTGTTGATGTAAATAATTGGCCAACCGTTAGAATAATTCATTAGTTCTTCTTAAAGATTTTGTCTTATAATCTGACAAAACTTCCAAAAAATTAGATCCATAATAGTGTATAGTTAAAGGACAAATTGAACAACTCCATACGTGCATTGTGTTTGGAGAATCAAATGAACATTCAGCACCACAACTTGGACAATTAAATACAACTTGACCAAATCGATTTGTATATAATAAATCACCTATTTTTAGTGACATAACTCTACTCCTAGAATTTTAAGATTTTACCGTAACTCCAGACACCAATACTATCTAAAATTTGTAGATTTTTATTTTTATTAATATCAAGATGGACACCAACAAATTCATTATCACCGAATACAATATGTTGATTAAACATATTGTCGAATGAGTGCGCAAGAAGCCGACGCTGTTCTACAGTTAGGCTTTCTATTTTTGTTTTTATACTCATCGTTTCTCTCCTTCCAATAGCAAATTACCCTTATGAACAATGTAAGGCGTGGATGCCTTACCCGGATTAAAACTTATATTACCAATGTAAAACTGACTCCCACTATCTGATGCTCGGCCTTTTGGATATTTGGAAGGTAGTTCTCTACCAAATTTAATTTTTGACCACTGGTGGATTTCATTCGGATCAATCCATTCCTGAAACTTATTAAATAATTCTGAATATAAGACACGTTGACCTGGCACATAATGTATTTCTTCATCTAAAAATACTTCTAAGGCTGAACGGTTTGATTTTGCCGTCTCAATTTTGATGTTAGTATCAACAACAGGTACATTCAAACGATCATCCGTTGGCGGTAGCTCAAGATTCAATACATCATTAAGAAAAGCAGGAGCCTCTTGCTCTAATTGAATATGTAATTGGCGTTTTGGTATCATACTTAATAAATCAAGCGGAGGTACGTGTATCATACAAATACGAGAATCACCAGTAAAAATCGGACATTCTTGAACAGCATTACCTGTTTGCACAAAGTGAGTAGTATTTATTACTTGGTAAGGCGTTTTACCTTTTGGGTGTATTAGAATAGTGCTTGATGTTACCCAGTCTTTTACGCGGTTACGTGCAGCCGCTACTTTTTGTAGATTAGTTTCTTCAACAGCACATAAAATGGCATTTTCTAGTTCACCATTAAATCCTGATGATGAAATCAAAGCAGCATCTGCCCTAATATAACCTTTGGTTATAAGCATACCAAGCGCTTCATGGAATGTAGATTTTCCGGTCCGCTCCTCTTTGGAGTAAAAGAAAAGATAAGGAAGTTGTTCTTTCGGGTATTGAAACAGTGAAGCGATCCAAAGTTTAAGATAATCTGCTCCAGTCAGAACACCATTTAATTTACACCAACCGTCTTCAAGTACAGCTTCATTTAAGCCTTCACCGCACTGATTCAAAACACGTTCCCAAGTTTTATATTCACCTTCCTGGGGTTGAAAACGAAATTGTGGAGCGTTACGATTCCAGCGTCTATTACCTAAATATTCATCTTGAAATGGCTCATTTACTAAGGTCCAACTTTCTAAGACACATGTACCTAATACTTTATTGATTTCAGATTCTGTTATATCCAGGGATTTTAATGCAATCCTAATGTGGTTGTATGGCTCATTGTGCCATTGTTTCGTCGTTCGGATTACCCAACCAAAATCATCACCATGTTCATTGACAAGGTGACGTACTAGAGCGTCATAATTAATTGTTTCAGTTTCAACAGCTTGTTGCAATTGTGCATTAAAAATCTTTTCCCACCAACTTTTCTCCTCACGCCAACCGATTATATCATCATATTTATCGGTGGTTTCTCTTTCAAAATGTGCTACTAAACGTCCGTCCTTATGTTGTTCTAATTTTGCTTTGTGTTGTTTTGCCCATTCAGGGAGTTTAAGCCGGACACCTAATAACTTTGCCGCTTTATCAGCATCTATTGCGTTATTAAAATGATAAATACCTTTCTTATCTTCCATTCCACCAAAAGTCTGGGCAGCAATTTTTAGTGAGGGTTCAATATTATAAAGGCATTTGGTATAACCTCTAGCGTCAACATCCCAATTTAATGTCTCTTGTATGCCTTGCGTATAACGACGAATAGTCCAAGCACCCTGCGGGTATGCTAATGGAAAAGCAAATACATTCCAATCATTCCCTTGTTCTTTGCCTTCTGCGATAGTATCAAAAACGCCACGTAATTTTAGTTTTTGATAGGCGATTTTAAGATCAAAACTATGACATACCAACATATGATGATCTTGATCCCACCACCAAGAAGCCTTTATTTCTGTAAGAAAATCCAACAATTTCTTATGTTGTTCATCTAATTTTACATGTGTCCTTTGTCCAGTTACTTCTTCAAATGCAGAAATCTCTGCTTCTTTTATAAAGTGGGGTAGGTTCTTTTTACGTTTACCTTTGGCGACCGCGATATGGTCACGCCAATTGATAGGAATATCATTAAGAATTTCACCTTGTTTAATTAAACTTAAACCTTCTTCAGTTTTCTTTCGTGCCCATACCCACATGATTCCGCCACAAACATCTAATTTGCTTGCAAAATCAAAACCGGCAACTGCCGACATCTTTCCTAAAATAGCACGTGATAGTGCGGCGTGTTCTGTATGGGTCACGGTAGGGGTTCGCGGTAGATGAACATAAAGATGGAGACCACTACCTGATGTTGATTTTCTTACCGTAATCCAAGATATTTTACAAGCTGCGACTTTAACAGCTTCGATTTCTGGATCAGCAAGAGTATTATTAGAATGACCAGAAATGGCGTCAAAATCATATGCCACCCAAAGAGATTCTTTATTAAACCAATCCCATCCGGTAAGGCCAATAGCATCGGCGTGTTCGGCAAGATCGAATTTGATTATAGAATCATCGTATTCAGGTTTAGAATTGGCTTTCCAAGGTATCCTGAAACTTTTCCAGGTAGTTAGACTATCTGAATACCCGTGGGATTTTCTACCTTTATAGCCTTCGCTAGAGATACGTTCCCCGCCATCTTGGGCAACATTCACCTGCACTTCCATATTGTAATTATAAAGTGCAGCTAAATCTTTACAAGTAGATGCCTGAAGAAAAGCCTTAATAGCTTCTGTTTTGGTGGGTTGCGTCGCCATTGTTTGAGTCCACAAGAAAATTGATTATAAAATCAATAATTTGTGATAACAACAGCAGGTGTGATGATATAATTAAGATAACAAAATCAAATCATTCGGATTATAATACTATTGTCTATAAATCTAATAAGCCTTTTAACGGTATAGTGTTCGGATAAATACAATTAGTTATAGTAAGTTATTGGTCCAAGTCGTTATAAGGTAATGACTTGACAACAATACAGACAAGTTATAAGTCTATGTCCTATTACCTATTCACTTTTCATTTATTTATTTTTTCTATACAACCTCTTGGAATAATTGTAATTATTGTATAGTTGTAATTGGTATGGTAATTGCTTCACGCGTGCACGTTCCATTTTCTTATTATATTGCACGCGAGATAATTATTGAACAACAGTGGACTAGATAGCTTATTAGGTATTGTAGCGGGGTTCGGCAGCAATAATGATTTGATTTTGGAGGTTCGATTTTAGCATCAGTTTGGGAATTTGATTTTGGAAGTAAATTTACTTTCTTTTTCTCAAGGAGCCACTATGGCAACCGCACCTGACGTTCGAGTTGTAGCATTATCGACGATTAGAGAGAATCCTGTTGCCTTGCGAGCGGTTAATAGGGAAAGTGAAGATTATATTGGTTTACGTGATTCTATTCTTGATGTTGGAATCTTGAATCCTATCAATGTTCGTTTACGAACAGAAGATGTTGACGGTGACAGTATTGATTTTTATGAGGTTTGTGATGGTCTTCATCGTTATTCTTGTGCCCTTGATATTGGTCTAAAGGAAATAGCTATTAATGTTATTGATCTTAACGATCAACAGACATTGGAAGCTCAGATTATGGCGAATGTACATAAGATTGAGACTCAGCCTGTACAGTACACGAAGCAGTTACAGCGTATTTTCGCTGCGAATCCTACTCTGACTTTGGCCGATATGGCTTCAAAGTTGGCAAAGAGTCCTTCGTGGGTCAGTCAAAGACTGAAGCTCCTCAAGTTGGATAAGGCTGTCGGCGATTTGGTTGATGATGGTAAAATCACTGTCTCAAATGCTGTACAGCTTGCGAAACTGCCGACGGACGAGCAGGTGAACTTCATTGACTCGGCTATCCACATGGATGCTGAGGAGTTTGTTCCGCTGGTGTCTTCACGAGCGAAAGAACTTCGGGATGCCACACGTCAGGGTCGTAAGGCCGGCGATGCCGAGTTTGTTGCGATTGCACGTTTGCAAAATATGTCCGTCCTGAAAGACGAGCATAGTAATCCTCAAGTTGGACCAGGTCTCTGTGACCAGGTTGATGTGACCACTCCAAAGGGTGGTTTTGCTCTCGGTATCGCTTGGGTTCTGAATCTTGACCCTTCGAGTGTCGAAATTCGTCAAGCTAAGTATACGGAGAAGAAGGCGAAGCTTGAAGACGAGAAGAAGAAGCGAGCCGCTGAGCGGGCCGCCAAGAAGGCTGAAGAAGCCACTAAGTTGGCTGCTAAGGCTGCTGAAGTCGCTTCTGCGTAGTTTTGATTTTACCATCAATGGCTTGGATCGGGTAATGCCGGCCGGGTCGATTCTGAGCCATTGATGGTTCTTTTGGTCCTATAGTGTAATGGTAACACGCCGTTTTTGTAATTCGGTAATTTCCAGTTCGATTCTGAATAGGGCCTTATTCTCCAGTAGCTCAATCGGTAGAGCGAATGACTGTTAATCATTAGGTTCGAGGTTCAAATCCTTGCTGGGGAGTTAAAAGAATGACATTTGATAACATAATAAAACGTAATGATTCTGACGCTAGAATAATTAAAGAAGCTATTGTTAGATTAAGTGTACTTCCAGGATACACAGATAAAACATTTTGGGAAATTTTCGAGATTCTAATTAATAATCCTGTTATACCTAGTTAAAGGAGAGAGAATGAATTTTGATGAAGCAATCCAATGGGCAATAGATAATAAGATCATAATTCAATTTCGTAAATTTAACGGTAAGACGGCATTAGTCGCAACTAAAAACGATAAAAGTGTACTTATTCTTGGTGAAAAAGATTTTGGTTGGACGTTTAAGAGAGCTTTTAAGAGTCTTTTTCTACCCGCATTAAATAAACTCAAAACCCAAAAGTAAACCCATGTCAAACGACCTAATACCACAAGTTGGTGGTAAATTAGCTAATGCAGATTCGTTTAAGGAGGTAGTCTCTAGTGGTGATTACCTTTCACGTTTTCAACTTTTCGGATCAAAAACTGACGCTGTTGCTGAAGGTCGAATCGCTGTTGCACATTATGGTTTAGTTAAGGATGATGATATTATTGATCTCGGTCCAGAAGTTGACGTTATTATTGTTACTTGGCGACCGAAAGCTGTTCAGACTGGTAATGATTTTGTAATCAGTTATGATACCCAAAGTGAAGTTTTCCAAAAGATCAAGGCAATGTCTTCTGTTCGAGATTCTGGGGCCATGTATGGTCCTGAATTTCTATTATGGATTCCAGATGCAGGTGTCTTTACTGCTTTTCATATGAACAGCAAAACTTCAAGGCGTGAAGCTAAGAAGGTTGCCCCGTTGATTGGTAAGGCGTGTACTTTCAAAGCACGTTTAATTGATCCACCGACATCTAAGTATAAATGGCATGGCCCTGTAGCCTTACCGTGTTCGGCAGCTTTGACAGCACCACCTGATGATGCGTTACATGCAGAAGCCGATAAATTTTTGAATCCTCCAGAACCCGAAATTGAAATTGCCCCTGACGACGAACGAGCACAATAATCCTAATACGGCCAACTAGACCAAACGCAAACCGACTTCGCTAAAGGCGTTGTGTGTCTAGTTGGCCGTCTATTTTTATGATTACACCACTAATAATACCTAGAATCAATTGGCCAGAGATCAATGGCTATCTTCGGGGTGTAGATGCGTCTCCACTTGAATTTAAGGAATATGCGAGTTTTCTCGCCGCACTCGGCGAATATCGGCAAGGTGAAGAGATAGCACCATTGCCAATATTACGTGCCGCTGGCGATCTTCTTAAACATTTATATTTTAGTTTTTTAATTTCAGGATCAAAAAAGTTCTTCTTTCGTTTGTTAGAAATTACTGACTTAGCAATAGTTTATACTAAAGAAGAGGCTGTTGTCTCAGGTAATTTAACTCAATGGTATCTTGCGATTCGCCAGTGTCTTAGTTCGTCGTACACACCTACAAAAGAGATGCGTGAAGTTTTTAATGAGTGTATGCGATTTTTTGATTGTATTGGCCTGCACGCGATTTTTTATGATCTTCACAAAAAAGATTTGAAAGACGGCACCTATCTTTTGGAGTATAAAAAATGAAAACAAAACTACGTGCCGGTAAATACATGATTCCAGCAGAATTGATTTATGAGGCTGGTAGAATTTTTGTTAAATTTCCTTACAACAAGACACTAATCGCTGAAATTAAAAATTTGGATGGAGCACGTTGGCATGGTTTCGAGAAACCGCCTCGAAAAATATGGAGTATTGCGGATTCACCCCATAACCAATTTCGATTAGCTTACCTCAAGGGCGAAAATCCGTATAAGTATTATGATTCTGAAATTATTTTACATAATTACAGTCGACCATTATACGGACATCAAAAAGAAATGTCTGATTTTATTTTGACTCGACGACGTTGCGTCATTGCAGGTGATATGGGGTGCGGAAAGAGTCTATCTGCAATCGAGGTAATGGAACGTTCTGGTTTTGATGATTGGTGGTGGATAGCCCCTAGATCAGGTATCATGGCTGTTGAGAGAGAATTAAGGATTTGGAAATCAAAAATCAAACCGAAAATGATTACGTATGCTGGATTAACAAAATTAATCAAAAATTGGGAAGATGATAAAGTCACACCGAGAGGTATTATTTTTGATGAAAGTAGTAGGGTAAAGAATCCAACGGCCCAACGTAGTCAAGCGGCTATAATTTTAGCCAATGGCAACAGAGCCGATCACCCTATTGATGGGTATGTGATACTTATGTCCGGAGCCCCAGCCCCTAGGTCTCCAATTGATTGGTTCTGGCAAGCGGAGATTGCCTGTCCTGGATTCTTGAAAGAGGGCAGTCAGATGAAGTTCAAAAAAAGGCTAGGTATTGTTGTAGAAAAAGAATCATTAACTGGAGGAGTTTTCCCGCATCTTGAATCCTGGCTTGATAATGAAAGTAAATGTGCAACTTGTGGGGTGCTTGAAGATGTACACGGACTGGAAGAACTAAACTTTGAACACGATTTTAAGAGAAGTAAGAATGAAGTAGCTTTTCTTTACGAACGAATGAAGGGTTTAGTAATTGTAAAATTAAAGAAAGATTGTCTCGATTTACCTGAAAAACAGTATAGAATCATCAAGCTACCTGTCAGTCAAAAGATTGAAAATATAGCGAAAAGTATTGTTTCCACAGCTAAAACTGTTATTGCTGGCATTACATTGTTAAGGGAGTTAAGTGACGGTTTCCAATATGTTGAAGAATGTGTAGGTAAAGTGCTTTGCCCCGTTTGTAAGGGCAAAAAACTAATACCTGACCCTTTGGATTCTAATAATAAGATCGCTTGTGACGGTTGCGGCGGCATTGGTGAAAAGAAAAAATATCAACGTATTGCACAACAGTTAGAATCACCTAAAGAACAAGCACTTCGAGACATTCTCGATGAACATACTGAAGTTGGGCGGTTAATTATTTTTGCTGGGTTTACAGGATCGGTTGATCGTTGTGTTTCTATTTGTGAGGATTGCGGTTGGAAAATAATTCGAGTTGACGGGAGAGGTTGGCAAAGTCCGTTTGATGATCCATTAGAAACATTTCAAAATGAACAAGAAAAACACCCTTTGGTCGCTTTCGTTTCGCAACCATCTTCAGGGGGCATAGGAATCACATTAACGGCGTCGCCTACGGCTCTGTACTATTCTAATGATTTTAATGCTGAGTCCAGGATTCAAAGCGCGAACCGCCATCATCGTATCGGTATGGATATGAACCGAGGTTGTACGATTATAGACTTAATACACTTACAAACAGATCAATTGATTTTAGATAACTTAAATAAGAAGCAAAGATTACAAGCCTTAACTCTTGGCGATCTTCAAGGAGCCTTAGAATGTTAGAGAAAAATACTTTTATTATGCTTGAATATTCTATTTTACAATTTAGACCGTATCTTTTTATACGTGGCCAATTAGACGAAATTAAAACTAAAAGAGTAATATCCCATGCTGCTGGTTGGGTTATTGAACACACTAAAGATACATTAAGAATTTTAATATGTTCAATAAACGATGAAAATATGATATTTGTCATTAATACAAAAGATATAATTTGGATACGTCAACTTCAAGGACCAAAAGATTGCCCCTTTTAAGGAGCCTTAGAATGTTAAAGCCCTGGACCCTCGTTATTGTGAAATGGAGAAAGATAAATTATTTAGTTGTAACGGATGAATACGTGGTAGGTTGGGTTTTTGATGAAAATGACAAGGAAATTAGTTTAACTGTAAATTATTCAGAAGACGAGGAATATTATACTGTCGATATACCTAAAAATCGAATCTTAAAAATAACCGAAATTCAAAGTGCTGGGGAGTGCCTTTTCGCAGGTGTACTAGAATGAGAAAGTGTAAGAAATGCGGTGAGGAAAAAGAAGATTGGGATTTTTATACTTTAAGAAATAAAGATACAGGACGAGAATATTTACGGCATATTTGCCGTAAATGTAAAAATAAACAACAAAAATTCACAGGTCGTGGAAGAACATTAAAATACAA
>SDBU01006594.1_pt1 | contig 13596 bp, 11 predicted proteins | sample 2277071 | NCBI WGS metagenome assembly SDBU01 (sample SAMN10397929, study PRJNA504765) | marine sediment metagenome | isolation source: marine sediment core GS08_GC12, 126 cmbsf | place: Arctic Ocean: Gakkel Ridge, Loki's castle | collected 2008
CTCCTGGCACAGTATATGTTCTGGGTGGTTTATTCCATATCAGCCGGGGTGGTATACTTGGTGTCTTACCTCTTTTACGACCAGGTAGAACCTAAGCTGGGCAAAAGGGGGCTAAAGATGCTGAAGATATTCTTATTGGTAGCTGGAATATCGCTGGGCACCTTTATTATCAGTGTCTTCCTGCACAACGCAATTTATGGTCTGTTTATTCTCTGGTTTGGTGAAGACTTTTGGAGCCGAATTGGCGTAGGTGATGAGCCTGTCTTTTTCTTCATCGCCCTGTTATCTGTGGCGACTTTTGTCATAGGACTCATTGGTAGTCTGGTTGTGTTTGTTAAAGGGCTATTCAGCAAAGCTTTGTGAAAGACTTGGGTAAGCAATAAAAACAAGAATAAAGGAACACCGAGTCACTTATAACCTGACGCAGGAAAAACTGGCTGGGCTGGTAGGAGCCAGGCGGGAGACTATCGTCTTTCTGGAGCAGAGAAAATACAACCCTTCGCTAAAGCTGGCTCACAAGGCGGCTAAGGCATTGAAAACTACCGTGGATGAGATGTTCGCTTTTGAGGATTAGTAATGAGAATAAACCAGCTCAATTACTGATGTTTGATAGCATCTTCCTTAGGCATAATCACTATATGAGGAACACCGGTTACCGGATGCGGCTCCACCCTGACTGAGGCTGAAAATACCTCGCTTATTCTATCCTCAGTTAGAACCTGAGCCGGGGTTCCATCAGCCGAAACCCTGCCGTTTTCAAGCATGATTAGACGGTCAAAATAAAGGGATGCCAGATTCAGGTCGTGCATAGCAGCCACAACAGTAAGCCCCTGCTCCATATTAAGATTTCTTACCAGCTCCAGAATTTCTACCTGATGGGTAATATCCAGATGTGCTGTAGGCTCATCCAGAAGCAGCAGCTCAGGCTGCTGAGCCAGCGCCATAGCCAGGATAACCTTCTGTCGCTCCCCTCCGCTCAGCTCGTCAAAACGCCGCTGTGCCAATTCACTGATACCAACCAGTTCCAGGGCATTAGTCACAGCTTGCCTATCAACCCCACTTTCCTCAGCAAAGGCTTTCGCAAAGGGAATTCGCCCTAACAATACTACCTCAGTGGTAGTAAAGGCGAAGGGTATATGAAATTGCTGGGGCACCACAGCCACACTACGGGCTATAGTCTTTCGTTTCAAATGACTTAGGTTAGAGCCATCTAGCTTAATCTCACCCTGATTAGGTTTGAGGATGCCACTGGCTAGTTTAAGTAGAGTGGTCTTACCTGAACCATTGGGACCAAGTAAGCCCACCATCTCGCCAGTCTTGATAGTAAGGTTGATGTTATGTAAAACCAACCCATTGAGATATGAAAAGTAAACCTGGCGAATTTGTAAGCTAATCATCAGAATGCATACTCTCTTCTGGTGTGCCGCAGCAGATAAATAAAAAACGGTGCCCCAATAATAGCGGTAATAACTCCCAGCGGGATCTCTACCGGAGCCAGAACGGTGCGAGCTAGGAGGTCAGTGATGACTACAAAGGCAGCCCCGGCCAGCGCCGAAGCCGGTAAAAGGAAGCGATGGTCTGGTCCCATGGTAAGGCGCACGGCGTGAGGTGTTACCAGTCCGACAAAGCCGACCAAGCCACTGATAGAAACCGCAGCTGCAGTGAGTAGAGACCCTAGAGCCAGGATGAATATCTTATCCCTCTCCACCTCAATGCCCAAATAGGCAGCACCCTCCTCCCCTAGGGAAAAAGCGTTCAAATGAAAGGCGAAAAATCGGGCACCGATGATGCCTCCAATGACTAGAGGGGCGATAACAGCTATCTGCCCCCACCCAGTTACCGAGATATGACCCATAAGGAAGGAATAGACTGAGGGAAGGTGTAAGTCTAGTCGGGCGCTCATTGATATTAGAAGTGATATAACTGCCGCTAGTAGAGAGCTTACTACAAATCCAGCTAATAACATACTTATGATGGGTGTCTTACCGCCGACACGAGCCAGATTATAGACCAGAATCACCGTAGCCAGGGCACCACAGAAAGCTATCACCGGCACCAGACCAAAGCCAAGGAAAGACAGATTTATAGGTAATGTCATAGCTATAGTCGCTCCTAAGGCAGCACCGGCTGAAGTGCCAATAATATAAGGGTCAGCCATGGGATTACGCAATAGACCCTGAAACAATACCCCGGCTGTAGCCAGAGATGCCCCCACCAGAACCCCACCGATTACCCGGGGTAGCCTAATCTGGAACAAGATTGTTTCATCCACTGCCCTCCAGGTCAATGGAATATCAAAAACAGTTAACTTGTTAAGTAGCATTTTGAATATATTAGCCAACGGGATGTTGACGGCGCCGAAGGCGCTGGCCAGAAATAGCGAAGCAACCAAGACCCCACCCAATAAGAGTAAAATTAAGCCTAGCCGATTATTGCCTTTCAGTTTAATAAGCATCCTTTTCAAGTCCTACTGAACTGCTAAACCAGATATAAATAGATATAAAAAAACCCTTGTCTGCAGAACAAGGGAATCGTAATAACCTTTGGCATGCTTACCCCTACTCCGCGGAGGTAACAAACAATAGAGGCTGGCGTCCTGACTTCTGATAGGCTGTAACCTTCAGTCACAGTAGGCGGGACTGTGCCGGATTTCCACCGGTCTTGCTTACCATTTAAGCCCTCACTTGCGCTCAGGCACCCCTATAGTTCTTATTTAATTTTAATTTAGCCTATCAAAAAGTTAACCAAAAGTCAACTTCCCTCAAGGAACAACAATATTGTTGTTACACCTCCAAATCCGCCTCAGCTAGAAATTTTGAGCAGGCGTTTTAGATTTGCAGTAGTGGTATTAGCTACCTCCTCAATCTTAGTCTTCTTGAGAGACGCCACTTTCTCAACCACTGAAACTACATCAATAGGATTTGACTGTCCGCTACCGGTTGCATCAGTCTCAGTAATAAGGCGGTCTAGAGGAATCTCACGAACTGCCGCCAGTAGAGAAGGCATCTCATCGGTCACAAGCCCTCTTATACTAACAGAAACATAAAAACCCAGGTCAAGCCAATCCTTAAATGTCGCCCAATCATAAGCCCTGCCGTGGAGTGCTCCTTTTAGACCTGAGTCCATCTCTGGACGAAGGATATCCATCATGTCTTGGTGAGCTTCTTGGCAATGAATACTGACCGGGAGACCTGTCTCTCGGGCAAGGGACAGCTCGTATTTGAGCAGTTCTTTTTGAATCTCCTTGGTTTGTGGAGTGCGAACATAATCCAGTCCTATTTCACCAATAGCTACGACATGTTTACTCCTAGCAAGTTCGGAAAGACGCCTGCATACCTCATCCGTTGGAGGAACAGCATTCCAGGGGTGAATTCCAACTGCAGCTAGCACTCCATCATGAGACTGAGCAAGGCGAACCGTCTCTGCTGAAGATTCCACAGTCATCCCCATGCTGACCATGATATCAACATGCTTTGCTTTTGCTTCCTTGAGTGCCTTTGCCAACTGCCTGGGTTGGTACATATCCAAGTGGCAATGACTATCAGAAAATATCATATTCTCCCCTTAAGACCTTATTTATTTTACCTTACAACGATTCTGCTTCACTGTCAATCGTAGATACACACTATAATAAACTGAATCGAAACCAGCCAGAACTGTTTAAATTTCTAGTGTTATGTCAGGGCGATACTAACTAGTGCCTAAATCTCTACCTCAATAAATATGCACAAGGCGAAGGTTTGTGGTATATTAATTCTGAAATTACCAGCAATAAAAATACCTGAGTTTGAACTAGAAAGGCTTGTTTTGAGACCTGGCATAGAAGAGGGTGTGCTATTTTAAGGAGGCGATGTGACTTTTGACCTTAAACTTACTAGGAGTAAAAAGAACCCAATCTTAAGCCCCACCAACAGAGGGTGGGAGAATAAACTTGTCTTCAACCCGGGAGTTCTGCAATTGGGGGACAAGATTCATCTTATCTATCGCGCCCACGGTGAGGATGGCATAGCACGTTTGGGCTATGCCATCCTCAAGAATATAGACGAGGTAGAGGAGCGTTTCCCCTATCCTGTGTTCTCGCCGGGAGAATGGTTTGAACCCGATGGAGTGGAGGATCCACGGCTGGTGGTTATTGAGGACAGTATCTATATGGTCTACGCAGCCAAGGACAAAGACATGGCTCGTGTCAGCGAATCTCACATTCTTGTAAGCGATTTTACGGAGGCTAAATGGACATGGAGTAGGCACAGGCTTCTCTTGCCGATACTGGTGGGCATCCATAACAGAAATGCTACCTACTTTCCAAGAAGGCTTGAAGGGAGGTTAGCGCTATTACACCGACCTATAACGATGGCGCAGAACATATGGCTCTCGTTCTCCTACGACCAAATCCACTGGTATGACCATAAGGAGATTCTGAAAGCACGCCCTGGCTACTGGGATGATGCCAAGGTAGGGGTAGCTGGGCCACCAATCGAGCTTGAGGAAGGATGGCTTTTAATCTATCATGGTGTTGAGGCCAAAACATGGACATATCGCCTTGGCTGTGCCCTGTTGGACAAGCATCACCCTGAAATTGTGCATTGGAGGTGTGATAAGCCTATCTTAGAACCAGGGGAAGATTACGAGCGCCCAAGCGATACCGTGAATGCAGTATTCTCCCCCTCAAGAGGTACTCGGAATGTGGTATTTTCTTGTGGGGCAGTTGTCCTCGAGAACAAGCTGGTCCTGTACTATGGCGCCGCCGACAAGGTTATTGGGGTTGCTGTCGGGGACCTGCCCGGGAAAGTAGTTTGAGGAGTGGGAAATGGAAAATACACCGCTGGCATCAATAACCATCCCCAGTTACAACTCGGAGAAGATGATTCCTTTCTGCCTGGAAGGAGTTGCCAAGCAGACCTATCCAAATATTGAAACTCTTGTGATTGATAGCTACTCAACCGATAGAACCAGAGATATTGCGGCTAGTTATCAGGTTAAGGTTATCTTATGTGAGGGAAAGCTACTGGCGGCTAGATACCTTGGCTGTAAAGAGGCAAAGGGCTCATACATAGTGTTTGTCGATACCGACCAGATTCTGGAGCCAACTGCTATCGAAAGAGCAATACCTCTCATGGATGACTACGATATGGTAGTCTTGGAGGTATTGTCCTACAATACCGAGTGGTTTATCCCGAGGCTACATGGTGCCTCCAAGCAGGTAATGAATGCTTCCTTCGGAAAGCCCGGCGCTTTTGACCCGCTTAGAGGGCCTTTTCTGCCACGGTTCTTCAAAAGGGAGATTCTGGAAAAGGCCTTTGCTGCCATACCTCAAGAGATAATACCGGACACAATCCATCCTGACCATGCTATCATTTACTATGAGAGTTACAAGGTCTCACAAAGGGTAGGTGGTCTTCGGAATGCTATCTATGACATAGAGCCTGACTGGAAAAAGCTTTGGAAAACGCAGTATAGATACGCAGCGTCACTGAGAAATATCAGGAAATCGTATTATGGGAAGCTACTCCTGAAGAAAACGCAATTTGGGCCCTGGTTTGGACGTCCTATAGTAGCCGGTCTTCAAACTCTATTACTTACCCTAATAGTCAAGGTTATTGAATGGATTGGATATTGTTTCGGTTAATGCCAGAAACAGCCGTTTTCAGCGTTTTTCGGAGTCAAATAATGAAAAGAACCTTATATATCCTTCTTTCAGTAGTATTGGTATCTAGCCTATTTATTACTGGCTGCCAGCCAATTGGAACTGAAGAAAATGTTCTTAACCTGTATGGTATTGACCCGCATACTCTTGACCCGGCTGTCTCCGGTGATACGACTTCACATGAATATATAATGCAGCTATTTAGCGGTTTGATTTGTCTTGATGATAACCTGCAGCCGGCGCCTGATATAGCCCGGAAGTGGCGGGTTAGTGATGATGGTAGAACCTATACCTTTTATCTACGAGACGATGTTGAGTTTCACGATGGACGAGAGGTTAAGGCTAATGATTTTAAATATTCCTGGGAACGAGCCTGTAACCCTGATACCGGGTCTCAGACAGCAGCTACCTACCTGAATGATATTGTCGGGACAAGGAAAGTATTGGCTGGTAAGAGTGAAGAAATTAGCGGTGTCAGGGTTATTGATGATTATACCCTTGAGGTAACGATAGATGCTCCTAAGTGCTATTTCTTGTCCAAGTTGAGCTATCCTACTGCCTTTGTCGTGGATAGAGCCAATGTGGAAACTGGGGAACAGTGGTGGCGGGAACCGAACGGCACCGGTCCATTTAAACTTAAGCAATGGGATGAGAACAGCTTGCTTGTTTTAGAGAGGAACGAGCTCTATTATGGAAAACTGGCTAAGGTCGATTTTGTTGCCTTTTATCTGTGGGGTGGTGTGCCGATGAATATGTATGAGACTGGTGAAATTGATGTTACCGGTGTTCATTCTGCTTATATTGATAAGGTTACCGATAAAGCGGGGCCCTTTTATAAAGAGCTGCAGATAGCTCCTGAACTAAGCTTCTTTTACATTGGCTTTAACCATAATAAACCGCCGTTTGACGATGCTAATATTCGCCGTGCCTTCTGTCTGGCTATTGATAGGGACAAAATAATTTCTTTGGTATCTAAGGATATGTTGCAGCGGGCAGATGGCATCTTACCCCCGGGTATGCCTGGTTTCAATAAGGACTTATCCGGGCTTAATTATGATGTAAATAGGGCGAGGGAGCTAATTGCGGCTTCTAAGTATGGTGATGTATCTGAATTGCCACCTATTACCATTACCACTGCTGGCTGGGGAGGGCTAATTTCGCAGGGGTTAGAGGCTATTATCTATGAGTGGCAAAACAATCTGGGGGTAGAGGTGAAGATAAGGCAGTTAGAGCCAGAGAGATTCCTTTATCACCTTAAGCAGGAGAAGGACGGAATGTTTTATATGGGCTGGGTGGCTGATTATCCACACCCCCAGGATTTTCTGGATGTTTTATTTCACAGTAGTGCTGATAATAACAATGGTGAGTATAGTAACCCCGAGGTAGATGCTCTACTGGAGATGGCAGCCATTGAGCCGGATAGCCAATTGAGCTTGGCACTATATCAACAGGCTGAGCAAAAGCTGGTTGATGACGCTGCCTGTCTGCCGCTGTGGTTTGGCAGGAACTATACTCTGGTTAAGCCCTATATTAATGGATATAATCTGAACCCCATGGGTCTGACTATGTTAAATAATGTATCAGTTAAACCTCATTAGGCAAGAGCCGGAGTTTACTAATGCTTGTATTAAAGCTATATTACCTCTGCTGGTTAGTGCTTATACATGATGATATAATTATCTGGCCATAATATTCTTAGAATGATAACGATAGTGATTATGTATAGGAGATGCGGTTAAATATGGGCACCTTAGAAAAAGTATTCAAGGCAGTATCCGCAGTATATGATATTTTCTCAAAGCCAGAGAGTTTTAATAAAGGAGATGAATTCGAATCCTTTGTTAGAAGTGATGTTTATCCCCAAAATGATTATACCCTTCTACATATGACTCATGATTATACAGCAAATAAAAATGATTATATTGAGACTTCAAAAGAACCCGATTTTAAATTCAAGTCTCGAAAGAATGGTGACGAATTTTATGTGGAAGCCAAATTTCGCTCACGATTCTATAAACAAACAATTGAGTGGTGTAAACCTTATCAATTGAAGAGATACAAAGCGATTGAAATTAATAAGAAGACACCTATATTCGTGGTAATTGGTGTAGGTGCGATTCCTAAATCGCCACTTCATGTTTATCGTATACCCTTGAAGGATATTAAATATACCAAGCTTTATCTTTCTTTTCTTACTAAATACGAAATTCCACGCAGTTAAACGTTTCGAATGTTTCGCCTTAGAATATATGCGTTAGCAATCCGTTAGCAAATACGAAAAAGCCCCCGTTCTTAGGGGGCTTTAAAAATTGTTTCTTATGCTAAATTAGCTTCAATATGGCGGAGGGGGTGGGATTCGAACCCACGGTCGTCTTGCGACGACAACGGTTTTCAAGACCGTCACCATAGGCCACTCGGACACCCCTCCAGATTACTTATTAAAGCTAAATTAGTCCCCCAAGTGGTAGGTAAAACTGGAGCATAATCAAAAAAGCTAACAAATAGCTAACCAAACTTCTCAACGGCCTGATTTTCACGTTTATTATATCGGGTGTCGAAGGCATCCATGGCTGAAATATCAGACCCGGTCATGACTCTCTATCAGTACCCCAGAGAGCAACACAGCGCTAAGAGGATCAGGTACGCCAGATTCTAGATTGCCACCGTACACTTCCCCCTTCCTCTAATTATATGGAATGCAACTCTGTCACATTCAAGTACAATGATATGTGACATTGTGGACTACTTCACCGGATAACATCTGATCACATTGTTTGACGCCAGGCTGCTTTATGTGGCTGCTAAATTGTGGTGAGCGGTCATTTGCATCTAGTCAAGCACAATAGTAATTAGACTAGGCTTCTGCTCCTCAACGGTAATCTCTTGCTACCTACCTCACTCATTTTTGCTTCGAGGAACAACAGCAATTAAAAGAAGCCCAAAAGCCAGTGCAGCTGCTACCAGAAGCACACCCGCGCCTATCGAGTTGCCACTCAGCATTGAATTAATAGCCAGAACAATTCCAATGACTCCGGTGAGCAAAGCAAATACAGCAGCTAGTTTTGCATATATCATGACGACTACCTCCTTTGGCACATTATACACTATAAATATCTGGAATGAGAACAGGAAACTTCAAATCCTAAACAGCGCGAGGCGTGAAAATAAATTATCTAATAGGCTAACCTGTGGGGCTAGTGGGGACGGAGGACGGTCTCAAGTTTTGTGCAGTAATTCTAGTATGGAGTCAATGTGGGCTAGTAGTATGTAACGTGCTAGGGTTTGTTTATCTTTAAGCTCACAATAACCAATGATCCTTAGTTAGTGAGGTTTATATCTTCAGCGGCTAACCCTAGAATTCTGAATGAGTACCTGGCCAAGGCAGATGAAATAACAGCGATAATCACAACAAAGACTACAATTAAACACTTGACCCGTCTACCCCGTAGCTCTTAGAAATGTAACTTGAGGAGGACTTCTCTAGCGTTGTAGCCTTACACACTTCTACCAAGGTCACATTATTTACCAGCACTACTCTAGGGTTGATTATCTTCAATCCTGGTCTGGTCACCCGTATGCTGACTCAATGTTGTTTCCTCAGTATTCTCGTTCTCTTCCCTTTGTGTAGAAGGAGGTGTTTTGATTTCTTTTTTAATTTCCTCCGTGAAATCCTTGGTTAATGCCGAGCTATATTTTCTAAATGTACTAATAGTCTTGCCTAACCCTCTGGCAATCTCCGACACCTTATCGGGGCCGAATATCACAAAAGCTAGGACTAATATAAGAACTATCTCAAATACACCAATGCCGAAAAAGCCCATCCCTCGTTTACCCCCACTCCCGTAATTCGGTAATTATTCCTTAATCTCCTTGAGTATCGGAGGTGACTTTTCAGCCTTTTCTCCTTCTGTCGGTATCGCACAAACAGACAGGAACCCGGCTAGTCCCACCGTGATTCTCTGATACTTTGGTAACCTTCCTCCACTGCCGCCATATCCAAATAGAGCGTAGCTACATCTTCAACTACTAACGCCCTCGGCTTACCTTCAGCCATTTTCCGTTCGTCCACTGTTTTTATATACCGTTTACACTTATCACACTTATAGACTCGATAGGCACTCTCTTCCTCTATAAAGAAAAAGCCCAGCGTGCCCTGCTCTTCATTACTGCAAAAAGGACATTTTAGTCTCTCAAATATCCACTGGGTATTGCACAATGAACACTCTAGCATTCTTTTTCCATCTTCCCGCCGAAGCTTCGCCATCAGCGGTGCGCCGCCGCAAACAGGACACCTCTTGGTTAGCGCTAAGTCCAAGTCCACTTTATCCCTGACAGACGTAGCGCATACCCGCAGAAAAGGTGCGACCAACGCTGTAACTATGAAGATAACCCCTTCTTTATCCTTGCTCATCTCCTCAGAAAGCTGCTCAAAGTACCCTCTATCATAAGCTAGAACCTTTCGCGTCATCTCAGTCGGGTTTAGCTGTCCCGACTCTATAGCTTCCAGTAACCACGCTGACTCTAAATTCTCACCCCCAGTTTGTTCTGCCAATGTGGCACAGATTTGCCGGAGTAGATCTTTGATTTCTCTTTCGCCAACCTGAAGCTTAGCAGGGTCGATAACAGGTAGTCCTTGCCCGACGCGCTTATCGGCTTCTTCCTTGGTAACCGGTGGATAAAGGTCATCGGCTTGCAATTTCATCTCAGTTTGATACTGGGCTTCAAATACCGCTTGAAATAAACGTAGGTAGTCCCGGGAAATATACTTCCTCGACATCAAGCCTCGCACTTGCTCTTCAATATCACCAGGGGTCAACACAACATTATTAAGCCCCATTTACTACCCTTTTCACTTAGATGCTGTGGACCTTCCCGAAATACTTCAGTACAGCCATAGCCAATACCTGCTCCTTTATAGGTGACCCATTTAGGGACTTTTCTAAGAAGCCTATGGCTTCGAACAAATTTGATGTTTGTGGAGACTTAGGTAACCCATAGACCTCCGGAGCTTCCGGCAGCAGATAAAGGACATGCAGTCCACCGAGTTCATTTTCGCCATAGAGGTACCACTTTTCCACTGGCGATGCTACAACCAGATCAGCATAATCCAATAGCTCATCGCGGTCCCCGAATTTGAGGGCACCGGTGGGGCAAGTCTTGCTGCATGCTGGCTCCATATCATTAGCCACTCTATCCAAGCAGTACCAGCACTTCGTAGTCTTTTTGATCTCGTCATCCACACGGGGTACGTCAAAGGGGCAAACCCTCGTACAGGTACCACAGCCGATACATTTCTCGATGTCAAGCCCAGTGAACCCAAACCCATTCTTATAGAGGGCATTTACTGGGCAGAACTCCACGCAGGGAGCATCGGTGCAGTGCATGCACTGGTGCTTACGAAACAGCCATTTAAATTCCCCCCCGATTACCGTCTCTTGAAAAGTAATCCGGGTTACGGTACTAGGTGAGAGGTCAGGAGGGTTCTCATAGGTACCCCGATTCTCAGTGACTTCCGCTGGTAGCTGGTTCCATTGCTTACAAGCAACCTGACAGCCACGACAGGCAGTACATTTGGAAACATCTATAAGCATTGCTTTTTCATTCATATCTCTCTCCCTCTTAGGCCCTCTTTATATTAACCAAGAATGCTTTATATTCCGGAATAGTGGTATTAGCATCCCCTATATGTGGGGTTAGCACATTGGCAATGTGCCCTTTGGACAGGGCAGCAAAGCCCCAGTGCCAGGGAAGCCCAATCTGGTGAACAGTCTTGCCATTTAGCTGGAAAGGCTGGAAGCGTTTAGTTACGATAGCCACTGCTGTAACCTCACCTCGGGCGGACTCCACAGTTACCTTCCCACCATTCTCAATCCCCTTCTCCTGAGCCAGCTCCTCACTAAGCTCAACAAACAGCTCAGGCATCAGTTCATTTAACCACGGCAGGTTCCTGGTCATACTACCGGTCTGCCAGTGTTCCGTAACACGGTAGGTAGTAGCTACGATGGGGTATTCAGCCGGAGAGCCCTTGTAGTCCATCTCAGAATCCCAGATTATAATAGCAGGGTTATTTTGTGTCCCCGACATTGCGTTGTCAACTGGACTCTCCCAGGGCTCATAATGTTCAGCAAATGGACCATCAGCCAGACCCATACCGAAAATACGGGCCACACCCTCCGGTTTCATAATGAACGGCCGTTTAGTATTGACCGGGTCTACTGCCATTGGAGGCCAACCACCATCAGGCACATCACCCACCCACTTTTCGGCTATGGCATCCCAGGTAATCACCGGGTGCTCGCTGTCCCAGGGCTTACCATTAAGGTCAACTGACGCTCGATTATAGAGAATGCGTCGATTAACCGGCCAGCACCATGCCCAGCCGAGGTAGAGGCCAATGCCTGATACGTCGGTGGATTCACGGCGAGCCATCATGTTTCCATCTTCAGTATAACTGCCGCAGTATAGCCAGTTGCCTGAGATAGTAGTGCCATCATCCTTGAGCTTACCAAAGCTCGACAATAGCTTTCCGGTAGTTAAATCGGAGCCGTTAATCTCCTTGGCCACAACAGCACTGTCAGGGTGCTCCCCATAGTCCCAGGTTAGATTGGCGATACCCTCCGAATTTGGTCCACCTTCAGCAGCGTATAGCTCTTTTAATCTTATTACGGTGCTACTGATAATTTCGGCATCGGTCTTCGCTTCACCCGGCGGCTCAACTGCCTTGTATCTCCATTGACCCCAACGGCCGCTGTTGGTAATACTTCCTTCTTTTTCCATTGAAGCCGCTGCCGGCAATAGAAAGACCTCGGTATTGACAGTTGCCGAATCAACACCCGGTGCCTTCCAGAAACTGGCGGTCTCAGTCTCCCATAGGTCTACAGCTACCAGCCAGTCCAATTTCTTCATGCCTTCGAGCATCATGTTAGTATTGGGACCTCCCACCAATGGATTCTGCCCCCAGCACATAAGCCCTTTCATTGTGCCAGCGTATATCGCCTCGGTGATAGCTATATGCGAGTAGTTACCTCCATCAGTCTTGGGTAGATAGCTGAAGCCAAAGTCATTATCCGCTGTGGCGCTATCACCATACCAAGCTTTTAGCAGGCTAACTATATATTTTTTGTAATTACCCCACCAGTTGGCACTTATCGGATCGTTGGTGGTAGGTGTAACCCTCTCCAGATACTGGGAAAGAGAGGTATCTGAATTTATTGGTACTTTAAGGTAGCCGGGCAGAATATGATAGAGGAGACAGTGGTCTGTTGATCCCTGTACATTGCTCTCACCCCTGAGAGCATTAATGCCGCCGCCGGCAACACCCATATTACCCAATAGGAGTTGCATGATGGCATAGCTCCGAATGTTCTGGGCACCATGGGTATGCTGCGTAGTGCCCATAGCATACATTATGGTACCTGCCTTGCCTGACTCCCCGGTTGCTGCATAGGTCTCACATACCTTTAGATAGATGTCCTTGGGAGTACCTGTAACCTGGCACACCGTATCAATATCGTATCGTAAGAAATGCTGTTTCAAGATTTGAAAGACGCAATTGGGATCACTTAGACTCTTGTCCATCCTCGGGATGCCATCTGCGTCGAGCTGATACTGCCAGGTCGATTTATCGTACTTCCTCTTGTCAGCATCATAGCCGGAGAAAAGCCCGTCTAGGTCAACTGGGCCTTTGAAATCGCCGTTGATGAGGAAAGCGGCATTGGTATACTCAGCTACATATTCCTGATGATAGAGTTTATTCTGGATAATGTAGTTAATCATGCCCCCGATGAAGGCAATGTCTGTGCCCGACCTCATTTTGGCATAGATATCAGCCTTAGACGAGGTGCGGGTAAAGCGTGGGTCAACGCTAATCAGCTTGGCTCCCCGACCCATGGCCTCCGTCACCCACTTGAAAGAAATGGGGTGATTCTCAGCAGCATTGGAGCCAATAATCA
>SDBU01006595.1_pt1 | contig 13594 bp, 12 predicted proteins | sample 2277071 | NCBI WGS metagenome assembly SDBU01 (sample SAMN10397929, study PRJNA504765) | marine sediment metagenome | isolation source: marine sediment core GS08_GC12, 126 cmbsf | place: Arctic Ocean: Gakkel Ridge, Loki's castle | collected 2008
GGGGGACGGCGACGTGATCTGGCACGCGGGCGCGGCGTTTGAGAAATCGGCCGGCGATCTCCAGCCCATGACGCTGGCGTTCATCCTGGGCGGCGTGAAGATCTGGCCGCAAACCAAGACACCCGAGACAGTAACAAGGATCGAGAGTGCGCTCGAGGATGGCACGTTCCCGGCGCCGCGCAGTCCTGCGCTGTTCCCTCTGTGGCGGGAAGGGCAGGTCTACGCCAACGCCACGCGGATCGCCGGCGACCCCACGGACGCCTGGGACCTGACGCGCGGCGAGATCGAGGGGCGGCGCCAGGCCACGGCCATCGTGCAGTGGCTGCGCGAGAACGCAGAAGGATACGACAACGCCTACGTGATGTCCACCGGCGCCCAGGTCGGCCTGCGCGAGAGCCGGCGCCTGGTCGGGCTCCACACGCTCACGCGCCAGGACGTGCTGGACTGTGGCGACTTCGACGATAACATCGCGCGCGGCGCCTACGCCGTGGACATCCACTACCCGGGACGCGGCGGGGAAATGACCTATCTCGAGCCCGGCAGGAGCTACGGCATCCCCTGGCGCTGCCTGGTGCCGAAGGAGGTGGACGGCCTGCTGGCCGCCGGCCGCTGCATCTCAACAACGCACGATGCGCTGGGTTCGACGCGCGTCATGGCCACGTGCATGGCCACCGGCCAGGCAGCGGGCGTCGCAGCGGCGCTGGCAGCGGAGAGCGGCGCGCCGCCCCGCGCACTCGACACGGCACAGCTCCAGGACGCCTTGCGAGGGCAGGGCGCCATCCTGTAGCCGGGCCTCAGAACCAGCCCCTCAGACCGGGATTGGGATCTTCGATGATTCGGCCGCCGACGCGCAGCGCAGTGGCCTCATGCTTGACTGCAAACTTGCGATGCACGACTGGGCAAGCCAGCCGTGCCACACTTGAGTCAAGGCACGGCCCGGCGAGCACAAGGTCTATATGTTCATAGAGCAGCCAAGACAGACTGATACTTGGGGAGCATCGGGTCTGCGGGCCTCACCATCTTCAGGTAAGCCAGGTGGCCCGCGAGCTCCGCGTTGCGGTGGGCAAATCCTGTCGGCTCGAGACTTGCCTGATGGAAGATGGCCCTGATGATCTTTCTACGGTAGCGTGGAACACTGACTTGCGCATTGACCACCAGTCCCGTGACAGTTTGCCGTCCATTTCGACGGATGAGGCGTGTCTTCTGCTTGTTCAACTCAAATCCTTCTTCCTCGATGATTCGGGCCACAAGACGAGTACCAAGGTGCCCTTCGCCTGATACAGTGATGTCATCGCAGTACCTCGTGTATGACCACTCCCGCTTCCTGGCAAGCGCCAGCATCCGCCCGTCAAGCTTGCGACAAATAATGTTGGCGATATCGGGTGAGCTCGGGGCTCCCTGCGGAAGATTTCCTTGGTAGGTTGTCAGCTTTCCCAGACTCCAGGCTACTCGTGGGGGATAACCCAGGGACTTGAATAGCCCAACGACCCTCTGAGTGGTTATCGCAGGGAAGAAGTCCTTGATGTCTGCTGTGAAGACGAACTCCTTTCCTACGTGCGCTGCGGCATTGTGGACTATGGAGTTCCCAGGGCGGAATGCCGTGCTCGCGCTAGAGACTTCCACCTTGCGGAGGATGAACGCCATGATCCATCGTTGGATCCCTTTTAGCTGCTTGCTGGGAGCGCAAATCGTCCGATAGCCGTGACCAGAGCGCTTACGAATGCGAAACTGCTTGTAGTGTCGGTCCGCCAGGAAAATGTAGCGGGTTAGAACGTATTTCGGTACCCCCAGCATCTGAGCGAAGCACTCTATGTCTGTTATGGGTGGGCCGACCATGGCATCGAAGAAAGGAGGAACGGGGTCTTTGCTTCTCGCCAATACGCGGCGAGTCATTGACGTCGGCCTGACGAATCGCAGGCCCACGTCAACTGACCGTCGTGGAAGTGTGACCATTCGGGCCAGGTTGACGATAGCGCCAACCACAACTGCCGAAGCAGTCCAAAGGCGTCCCGTTCCTCCCCGCGAACTAGAGTATCAAGCGGTAGTCAGTCACAGCGTCAGGATCCTTCATTCGTCGGCTCAGCAGAGCAGCCCTGGTACGCGCGATATCTGCTACTGACTCTCCGTCAATTGGCAAGTCACCCACAGCGACCTGTGGCAGATATTTCTTCTCGTCCTCGCTAATGAGGTGCGCCTTGAACAACTCCCCCAGTGCACGCTTAAGGGTGCGCTCGTCCAACGGAAAGAGCTCTACAAGCTCCTTGTACCGAACGGGAAAGGCCGACAGAAGAATGGCAAGACACACGAACGCCTCGAAGGGCAAAGCGGGGGAAAAACGCGTCCCAAGTTCTGATTTATGAAACCACTTCTGAGCGACGATCTGATCCAGTTGGCTTACTAGCTGGACAGTGGGACTGTCGCTGGCCCCATCGTAGTAGACTATGCGACTGGACGGAATAAGCCGCAGGGGACCAAGATTGATGAAGCTCCTCTGATCCTTGTACTTCGCCTGGTTGAAGACAACCAGCTTGCTGTTCACTCTCTCGTCCATTGCGAAAGCGGTCACCTCTGCAATTGTCCCGGGTGAGCCGAGGAACATGAATATGAGATCAGAGCGAGCCGCTTCCTTCACCTCAATAGTGAGGTGGTTCTGGTCCGGTCTAGGAGGGACACTGAGTTCCTCAATGTCTTCACCGAGGGAAGCCTCACAGCCCATTTGCCCCTCAAGCAACCTCTTGACCTGGGTCCTGAGGTCGAATCGCCTGTCGCTCGGCTTACGCCCACAAAGGAATACCTTCATTCTTCCGCGGCCATGCTGGTGCCGGAAAAAGCTGTTCAGCAGAACGGGGATTTTGGCCGCGACAGCGTCAATCTCGTACATGCCCGACCTCTCGACGGGACAAATGGACCGGCCTTGGTAAAGTCGGAGACCACTCCCCGGTAATGATACCTACAAAGGGGCACCATGTCAAGATTCGCTGACCTCGTAAGGGCTAAATGACCTCAGACCGTGTGCCTGAGCTCACTCATTCTGCCTTGCGCCCCCCGGGCGCGTGCTTGCGGGGCGCTGACCTTGGCGGTGCTTCACTCGGCAACGCCCGGTTGGGCAAACCGCCGTGGCACACTTGAGTCAAGGGACGGCCCGGCGAACCGACCGTGGCACCTTTGGACGCAGCTTCGCCTGCCGCTTTCAACAATCCCTATCGGCGGCCACCTCAGGGTCCCGTCTTCGGGCCGAAGCACATTCGGCCGAAGCACCACGTGCGCCCCGGGCACCGGCGTTGACAGAAGCCGCGCCGAGGCGTAGACTTGGAGCATGGAGGTAGGGAGTTCGTCGTGCCGTACTATGTCAACATTAAGGGTGGACCGGTCGGAATGTCTCTGGACCCGGCTCGGAAGCTTGTCTATCCGCGCTGCGCACGGCGCGGGGAGCGATTGCCGTGGCTTTCGACGACGGCCAGGATCTCCCCGAGCTGCCGCGCCTGCATGACCCCGAGCTCGGGCCCCTGCGTGACGGGGAGTATCACCAGGGCCGCCTCTACGTCCTGGACGAACTGCGCGATCGCCACGAAGGTGCATAGTACTGAGAGTCAACGATGGGCTACTGGGAGCATACTGAGAGCAAGGGCCGGGGCTTCTGCTGAAGATGATCCGGGCGGCTGGACTTGCAGAAGCCGTCTTTGAGGCCAAGTCGGACTATAGCGACCAAATGACCAGGTGGTCTGATCCGTTCTGCCGCGAGATCGTCGGAAAACAGCCGCCCGGATCGAAGCCGAGTGATTGCGTGACGAGACTGAACATCACACCGAATGCCGAAACCGGAGCGTGACCGTGGCGACCGAAGCATGCATCACAAAGGAGGCCAAGGGGCTCGGCTTTTTCGAGCGATACCTTACCGTATGGGTGATCCTGTGCATCCTGGCCGGGATTGTGCTTGGCAAACTGACGCCCGGCGTTGCCACGTTCCTGGACGGCCTGTCCATCAACGTCAGCGGCGCACCCGTCGTGTCCATTCCCATCGCCATCTGCCTCTTCTTCATGATGTTCCCCATCATGGTAAAGATCGACTTTGCCGAGGTGGTGAAAGCCGGCAGAAGCGCCAGGCCCGTGGGACTCACCCTTTTCGTCAACTGGGTAATCAAGCCCTTCACCATGTACGCCATCGCCACGCTGTTTCTGGGAACGCTGTTCCTCGGCTTCATCGGCCCGGACGCCGTGGACCTCGTCAAGATGCCACTGGGGATGCACGACATGCCCGTTGGCGAGGCGTACGGCGCGGGCAAGGTTGTCCTGGTAGAAGGTGTGAAGATGCTGCAAGTGCCCCTATGGCGAAGCTACCTCGCGGGCTGCATCCTGCTCGGCATCGCGCCCTGCACGGCGATGGTGCTCGTGTGGGGGTCTCTGGCCAGGGGCAACGACGGCCACACGCTTGTGATGGTTGCCATCAACTCGCTGGCCATGCTGCTGCTCTACGGCCCGCTCGGCGGTTTCCTGCTGGACGTGGGCAGGCTGCCGGTCCCCTGGCAGGCGCTGCTTCTTTCCATCGGCATCTACGTCGCGTTGCCGCTGGTGGCGGGGTTCCTGGTGCGCAAGTGGATCATCCGAGCCAGGGGCGAAGAGTGGTTCAGGGAGAAGTTCCTGCACGTGCTGACACCGGTCACCATCATAGCCCTCCTCATCACCCTGATCCTGCTCTTCTCCTTCAAGGGCGAGACGATCCTGTCGAACCCATTGACGATCCTCTGGATCGCCATTCCGCTCTTCATCCAGACGAACCTGATCTTCTGGATGGGGTATGGCCTGGCGAGACTGCTCAAGCTCGAGTACCGGGACGCGGCCCCATCCGCCTTGATCGGCGCGTCCAACCACTTCGAGGTCGCCATCGCCACGTCGGTGATGCTCTTCGGCCTCTCCAGCGGTGCGGCGCTGGCCACGGTCGTCGGCGTGCTGATCGAAGTGCCCGTCATGCTCATGCTCGTGAGAATATGCCTCAAGACGCAGAACTGGTTCCGCCTGTCCCAGACATAGGACAGCAGACAGTAGACGGCAGGCAGTCGTAGGGGCGGTTCGCGAACCGCCCTCTGGGCTCCATAGCTCCGGTAGGAGCGACGGAGGCTTGTCCGTTTTTGGCCGGATTTGGCCGGATTTGGCCGGTTCTGCCGCGCATTCCGACCTCTCAGTAATGCCCCAACGCCTGTTTGTCAAAGAACTTACGTCAACCGGAGTTCGAGTCCAGGACGTGAACGGGGTGTTTTTTTTCGCCGGCAGCATTCGCCTGGAGCCGTTCGATTTCATGGATGAGCTTTAAGATACTGCTCTGCAAGGACTTACGCAGCCGCGGCTCGTCCAGCCGCGCGTCCTCGTCGTCGTCCTCGTCGTCGAAGGGCAGCCCCTCCTTCGCCGAGGCTTCGAAGGGCAAGCAGGTGGAATAATCGCTTTTCATGGTAAGCGCCCCCAGCAAAACGGATTCACCGCCGAGGTTGGTTCTGTAGGCGTTCTAAGGGCATTATAGTCGTTCGTCGCGGACGGTGTGTCCGTCCAGGGCGCTCAAACGCTATCGAGGAAAAGATTCCTCCAGGGCTGGCGGCTGTACAACGAGGGACACGTGGACCTGTCCGCCCCACTTCCTGCTGCCACGAGACGCCGTCTCTACCTGAGGCCTGCCTTGATTTTGCAGCGGATATTGATACAATTGCATTCGCACCGGCCTTCCAGAAGTCACTTTGTGGCCCGATAAGTCCGCGAGGCACGCGAGCAATGGATAGCCAAGCCCCCCTCAGCCAGGTCAGGTTGTCACTGGCGCTCTCTTTGGCGAACCCGTGGGGGTCGAGACGGTGCAGCCTGTTGGCCTTGGAACTTGGGTTTTGGCCTTGGCTGGGAGCCAGCGTGAGCGCTTCCGGAAGGTTACGCTTGTGCCGAGGACCCTACGCTTCAGGAGCCCGTCAAGGACCCCGCACGCTTCCCGTGGCACGAGGTCACGAACGTAGCGCACTACTACTTGTCAGTGGATGCGCTGACACAGCCAATGCTGGTCCGTGAGGAAGAGGCGCACTACGGAGACAGCAGTGTCCCTCGAGGAGAAGACGCGTAATGGCTTGGGATGATGATCTGCTTCCAGAGCAGGCCACTGCCGCAGGGCACATCGGTAGCCATGCCCGCCTGTTGGCCGGTCCAGGCACGGGCAAGACGTTCACGCTGACGCGGCATGTGTGTTTCCTCGTTTGCGAGCGCGATGTGCCCGTCGAGAGCATCCTTGCGGTGACCTTCACGCGCGCTGCCACACGGGAGCTCCGTCAGCGTGTTGAGAAGCAGCTTGGCGAGGAGGATTGCCCGCGCATTTCCACGCTGCATTCCTTTGCCTTGCGCCAGCTCATGCGGAACGCCAGACTCATCACTGATTTGCCGCAGCCACTTCGAATCGCTGACGACTGGGAAGAACGGAACATCATCCTGGAAGACATCAAACGGCTGCTCAGTCTCAGGAGGATCAGCCAGGCCCGCGACTTGCTGAACGAGCTGTCGGCCGACTGGCAGACACTCACGGCAGATGAAGCGGACTGGGACCGGCGCTTCCCGAACCCTCGCTTTCTTGGGGCGTGGCGGGAACATCGCCAGACATATGGGTACACGCTGCGCGCGGAACTCGTCTACCAACTGAAGAGGGTGCTCGAGATTCGCGGCGACTTTGAACTCGAAGGGCCGATTTCGCACCTACTCGTGGACGAGTACCAAGACCTTAACCGCTGCGACTTGGCGGTAATCCATGAGATTGCCTCACGCGACGTTGAGTTGTTCGTTGCTGGTGACGATGATCAGAGCATCTACGGCTTCCGAAGGGCTCACCCGGAGGGCATTCGTCGTTTTCTGCGCCAGTACCCGGGCGCAGAAGACTTGTCCCTTGAAATTTGCAGACGGTGCGACCGTGGAATTCTTGATCTCGGCCTGTTCGTTGCTAGTCAAGACCTGCGGCGCATCGAGAAGGCGATCCGCTCCGAACCTGGCCGAGGCGCCGGAGAAGTTGCGATCCTGAGGTTCCCGAACCAGAACGCAGAGGCCAACCGTATCGCGGCCTTATGCACCCACCTAATCGAGCATCACGGGTGCAGTCCCTCCGATATCCTCATTCTGCTCCGATCTGACCATAACGGCGCGTTTTCAAGCCTCATCCGCGAGAAGATCGAACAGGTGGATATCCCGGTTGCGGCAGCAGCGGATACGGCCAGTCCCCTCGATGACGGTGACGGCAGGGCATTCCTTGCCTTCATGCGACTTGCAGCCAACCGCGAGGACAGCCTGTCGTGGCGAACGCTTCTGCATCTCTGGTGTCGCGGCATCGGCGCGGGCGCAATTGATGCCCTGTACGATCTGGCCCGCAGTGGCGGCCAGACCTTCGCTCGGACGATCCTTGCCGCACACGAAGACGCAGACATTCTTCCCAGCGGCCATCGGTCCCGATTAGGCAGAGCCATCGGGCGAGTTCTTGACCGCCTGAATCAGGCGCTCCCCGCCGAGGCGTTGGAAGAGCATGAGACCAGTGAAGAGCTGCTGGATACTGTGCGGGCCGCCGCTGACGTTCTGATCGGCGACGATGATCTGAAGGAAGCCGTCCTCTCGGGATTGGAGCTGACCGCTGAGGCCATTGAATGCACCACCATCGACGAGTTAGTCCGGGCTACCGAAGTGGTTAGGGAGAGCATCGAACAGGAGATCGAGGAGGATGCGATCAACATTCTGACGATGCACCGGGCGAAGGGGCTGACAGCCGAGGCGGTGATCGTCGCGGCGGCCGAGGATCAGTACCTTCCGGGAAGGGCACAGGGCGACGCGGTTGACGATGAGCGTCGGTTGCTCTACGTCTCGCTTACACGGGCGAAGCACCATCTGTTTGTCACATACTGCGATCGGCGAACGGGGCCTCAACAGTACACGGGACGCGATAGCGGCAGGCCGATTAGGTCTCTCACGCGTTTCCTGGTCGATTGTCCGCATCGGCCGGAAGAGGGTACAGCATTCGTCGCCACTCTCGCACAGGGGCATCCATGATTCCGAAGGAATGGAAGCGGTTGACAGCTCTCCCCTCAGTCCTCCGCGCGGCTTGGACCCCAATTCATAATGCATAATTTTCATCCGCCGTACGGCGGACAAGATTCATGATTGCCGTCGCGTCAAGTGGCTTCGAATAGGCGCTTCTGATCCCAGAGCCACGATTCGCCGCTGAAGCCGGACTCCTCCAGGTGCTTCAACCGCTCGCGGTCCAGCTCTATCCCCAGGCCCGGTGCGTCGGGCACGGGCAGGCGGCCGTTCTCGTCCAGTTGGAAGGGGGGATCCAGCAGCTCCTCAACGAGCAGATTGCCCACGTTGAACTCCACGAACGAGCGCGTGTGGAGCGAGGCAACCAGATGAATGTCCGTGGCGACGCCCACCGCGGTGTTCCACCCGTGCGGGACGAGTTCGATGCCGTGCTCTTCGGCCATCCAGGCGATGCGGCGCATCTCCGAAAGTCCTCCCACTTTTGCTACGTCGGGCTGCACGATGTCCATGGCGCGCCGGGCGAAGTAAGGGGCGAAGGACTGCCTGCGCGTGAGCACCTCGCCGTGCGCGATCTTGACGGGCGAGAGGTCCGTCAGACGCGCGTAGCCCTCCAGGTCGTCCGGCGCCAGCGGCTCCTCGAACCAGTAGACGCCGTAGTCGGCCAGCATTCGGGCCCGTTGCAGGGCATCCTTGAGGTGCAGCGGCCAATAGGGGTAGCTGCCGCCGGCGTCAATAAGAAGCGTCGCATCGTCGCCCGCCGACTCGCGCGCCGTTCGCACCAGCTTCTCGTCCTCCGCCAGGCTCCCTTGTCCGAACGGCTCCCAGCCGAGCTTGATGGCCTGGAAGCCCCCCGCTCTGAGCTGCCCGATCCGCTCTGCAAGCGTGTCGGGCGGATCGAACAGGATCGATGCGTAGACGGGGACCGATTCGTGGTAGCGCCCGCCCAGCAGGACCGAGACCGGTTGGCCGACGGCCTTTCCTGCCAGGTCCCACAGCGCGATGTTGATGCCGCTGATGGCGTGGGTCATCGCGCCGCCGCGCCCGAACCAGTAGCTGATCTGATGCAGCTTCTCCGTGACGCGCTCGACCTCCAGGGGATTCTCGTTCATGACGAACTTTTTCAGCCACTCCAGGGCGCCGACGCACTGCGGCCTGCTGGAGAACGCCGCCCCCCACCCGCTCAGTCCCTCGTCCGTGTGGAGTTCGATGAAGACGTGGCGCTCGCGGTCGGGTGTGTAGACGGTCCAGTCGGTGATCTTCATGTCCTTCCTCCTCAGGGGAACGGATCGCCGTCGGCCCGCCATCGTAAACGCACGCGGCATCCCGTGCAAGAGCAGCCGCGCGGCATCCCGTGCAAGAGCACCCGCCCGGCGCGCCCGCTCCATTCGCCGCGGCGGATGGGCCTCTGTATAATGGCCGCGTTTCTCTGATCGGGACCAGGAAGGACGAGCGATGAGCGAGGTTGAGTCCTATCATTACGACAAGCTGACCTGGCCGGAATTGCGTGAAGCTGTTGCCGAGGGGCGAGTGATCGTGCTGCCGGTGGGTTCAACGGAGCAGCACGGTCCGCACCTGCCGCTGGACGTGGACAACTTCCTCTGTCAGAGCGTCTGCGAGGGCGGGGCGAAGCTCGTGCCGGACGACGTGCTGCTCATGCCGCCGCTGAGCTACGGCTTCAACTGGCACCATATTGACTTCCCCGGCACGATCGGCATCGGCTGGGACAACTACGTGCGGTTCCTGCTGGACATCGTGCGGAGCGTGGCCCACCACGGGTTCAAGAAAGTGCTGATCGTCAACGGCCACGGTTCGAACCGGCCGCTTGTTGAGGTGGCCGCCCGTCAGGCGACCATGGACAACGAGGTGATCTGCGCGGCCTTCAGCTACTACGAACTCGCCACGGAAGTCGTCGGAGAGGTGCGCGAATCCCCCAGGGGCTGGGTTGCTCACGCCGACGAGATCGAGACTTCCCTGTATCTCTACCTGCGACCCGAAGGAGTGCGCACCGAGCTCGCCAAGGCGGAAAACAACATGCTTCCCTCGGAGTTCTGGTGGCAGGACCTGGAGAAGCCCGGCAGGATCGGCATGATGGAATGGTGGAGCAGCCTCTCGCACACCGGCGTGCTGGGCGACCCGACGCTGGCCTCTGCCGAGAAGGGGGAGATCCTCTATCGCGCCGTCACCGAGGAGTTGGCGAAGCTGATCCGCGAGTTCAAAGAGCGCCCCATCCGCCCCCGGCAGGATCACCACTGACGGCGGCCGGGCGGGGCGGGGTGGAGCCGGTAGCCGTGAAGTGCCAATCGGTGTTAGGATCCCAGACTGGCAGCCAACATCGGAGGTGAATCGGAATGACCACCCGAACGTTTTGGGCCTCTCTAGGAATAGTTGCCCTGGCGTCTTTCCTATCGGCAGCTCTATGCTCTGCCGGTGAACTCCACGACGCTGTGCGGCGCGGAGATGTGGAAAGGGTCAAGGCGCTGATGGAAGCTGGGGAGGATCTAGATGCCCAGGTCGACGGTGGGTACACTGCGTTGCGCATCGCGGCAGTCGATGACGAGCCTGAGATCGCAGAACTACTTCTTGATAATGGCGCAGATCCAAATGTCAAAGACGAGCGGGGCTGGACGGCGCTTCATCGGGTCGCTCAGCAAGGCAACGCGGCTGTTGTCGCGCTTCTCGTGTCTCACGGCGCGGACGTTGCGGTTGTTAGTGAATACGGCTTTACGCCGCTGCATTTGGCGCTCGACAAGCGTACGGCCCGTGTCTTGGTCGAGGCCGGTGCGGAGATTGAGGCGCGAAGTAATTCTGGCGCCACGCCACTGCACCTGGCAGCTTCTGGCCACGGAAAGAGGCCCGACGTTGTGCGTCTCCTTCTGGCACGCGGAGCAACGGTCGACCCCGTTGACCAACGCGGACGGACGGCGTTGCACAGTGCGTTAAAGGACCAGAGTCCTCATCGGGGCGTTGTTGAACTGCTGCTGGCACACGGCGCAGACCCCAACGCCCAAGACAAGGACGGATGGACGGCCTTCCACTGGGCAGTGTGTGGGAATCGCCATCCCTACTACACGGGGTCGGCGGAGATCACAGGCCTGATGCTCTCACATGGCGCACTGCATGATGTTTTCACTGCTTCGGCCTTAGGTGATACGGACGCTGTGGATGCCTTGCTCTCGGCGAGCCCCGAACTGGTGCATCAGCTACATGATCGGGGCTTTACCCCTTATCGGGGCTTGACCCCTTTACACTGGGCTGCTCGATACGGACAAACTGCGGTCATCAGGCGTTTGGTGGATTGCGGCGCCAAGATTGATGTCATGGACGGCTCTTGGCGCGTCAGTCCACTACAGCTCGCGGCGATGAGGGGACAATCTGAAGCCGTGGATCTCTTGCTCGCCGAAGGGGCTGATCCACGGGCGGCAAACGCACACGGGTTCACTGCTCTTCACGGTGCTGTGCACGGCAGGAAGCTCGATGTGTTAGAGGCGCTACTTGCTGGTGGTGCGGACGTCAACGCCGGATCCGTGGCCGACGGCACCCCGCTCGACGTTGCTGTGGGAGTCCAACAAGGGGGTCACGTGCCATACACTGATCCGTTGGAGGTGATTCCGTTCCTGCTGAGTCGGGGTGCGAGGTTCAGCGCTGTCCCGCGACAGGATGGTTGGAGTGAGCTGCACAAAGCGGCTGCCGAAGGCCGTGCGCAAGACGTCAGGCGCTTGGCGGCATCCGGGCAGAACCTCGAAGCCAGGGAGGCCATTTGGGGAGCGACGCCACTGCACCTGGCCGCTCAATGGGGCCAGGTGGAGACAGTTGAAGCGCTGCTCGAGTCCGGTGCCGAGATTGATGCTAGGGACACAGAGCTGGCGACGCCGCTTCACTGGGCCATTGAGGGCCGGCGGCCCGACGTGGCTCGCCTCCTCGTAATGAGGGGAGCAAGCGTGTCTCCGCCGGAGGAGGACGCCCTGGGTGCTTTCCATCTTGCGGCTGCAGAAGGCCTGACAAGTGTCGTCCAATTGCTTCTGGAGCGCGGTGCGGACGTGAACGAGCCCTCATCCATCGACCAACAGACCGCGCTGCACCGCGCGTCTTTCTACGGGCGTCAGCAAACGGTCCAACTGCTGCTCGATCGCGGCGCCATCGTGGACGCTCAATCAGAATCAGGGCGTACGCCTCTGTGCCGTGTCGCCTTCACCGGCCATGCCGATGTCGCGCAGCTCCTTCTCTTGAACGGGGCGGATCCCAACGCAGATCGCGGCGACCCCCTACGATCGGCCGCGATGTGGGGGAACACCGAGGTCGTGCGCTTGCTGCTTGAGCACGGAGCCCTGCCTGACGTGCCAGACTACCGGGGCCGAACGGCCCTGCACCTTGCGTGCGAGCGGGGACGGCGCGAAGCCGTTCGCCTCCTTCTGGAGGCCGGCGCCAGCCCCGCCCTCAAAGACGACGACGGCGAAAGACCGATGGTCATAGCCGGCGATAACGGCTACCTGCGGATCGTCGAACTCCTCCGCCAGCACGGTGGCGTGGAGTGAAGAGTCGCCCGGCGGCTCGCGCCGAGGCCTTGCAGTTCGTTGGCAGCAGAGGCATGTCTGCGGCGTTAGAGCGGCCGTAGCTTAGTCAAGTCAATGGTCGGTTGGGAGAAACGCAATGACAACGCTCGAAGCGGAGCGGCTGCTGCTGCGGGAATTCCAAGAGGAAGACTGGCGGGCGGTGCACGAGTACGGCTCGGACCCTGAGGTGGTCAGGTTGATGCCGTGGGGGCCGAACACTGAAGAGGAATCAAGGAACTTCATAGCACGGCAGATGGCCTTGCAGGGCGAAGAGCCGCGAAATCACTACGGGTTTGCCGTGGTTCTGGAACCTCAGAATCCGCTGATCGGGAGCATTGCGCTGAATGTTTCGAGCCGAGAGAACCGCGAAGGCTGGATCGGCTACTGCTTCATTCGACGGTTCTGGGGCCACGGTTATGCCACGGAAGCTGCGCGAGCCATCGTTGCATTTGGCTTTGAACAGCTTGAGCTGCATCGCATCTTTGCCACTTGCGATCCGGAGAACGTGGCGTCGGGACGCGTCCTTAAGAAGATCGGCATGCGGCGAGAGGGCCGTCTCCGCGAACACAAATGGCAACGGGGCGATTGGCGCGATTCGTATCTCTATGCGATTCTGGAATATGAGTGGGAGCGCGCACACCGGGGGAAGAACGAATGAACGAGCATTTGAGGAAGGTTGCAGCGCACCACGACGCCGAGGCACAACCCTACGGCCAGGATTACTTCAGCCGATTCGGGCTTTTGCGTCGGCTCACCATGGACAACATCCGGCGGATTCTGCCGGCGGAGAAAGACGTGCCTGTGCTCGACGCGGTTGCCAGAATGAGAGAGGCGGCCGCGGCGCTAGAATGGTAGGGGGTAGACAATGGATGAGCCTGTTCCGCTCTTCTATTCGATATGGTTTGCTGCTGCGGCGGGGCCCTGCTAACTCGTAGCCTCTGTGTTTGCCAGAGGAGTCAGATGCAGGAAGCGGTGATTCGGGAAGTGTTGCAGGCCTTCGGCTCCAGGGGCAT
>SDBU01006596.1_pt1 | contig 13593 bp, 11 predicted proteins | sample 2277071 | NCBI WGS metagenome assembly SDBU01 (sample SAMN10397929, study PRJNA504765) | marine sediment metagenome | isolation source: marine sediment core GS08_GC12, 126 cmbsf | place: Arctic Ocean: Gakkel Ridge, Loki's castle | collected 2008
CCCTCGTCCACGTCATAGAGGAATAGATCCAACCCCCGGGTTCCCCGTGATGACTGATAAACGATATGTCGCCCGTCGGGGGACACCCATTCGCGCCTCAGCGCCTCCTCGTAGGGCCAGGAGCTGGTGAGCAGAGCCACGTTGCTGCCGTCGGGGTCCATGACCAGAACACGGTCTCCACCAAAGCGATCCGAGCGGAAAGCGATCTTTCCTCCCAGGACAGCGGGCACGCTCGGTATCGTGGGTGTGGGGCCGAGTTCGGCTACGGACACGTAGAGGGCCAGCAACTCGCTGTCGGTCAGGGGCACGAGCACCGGTGTGGCCGTCGGCACAGGTGTGCGTGTCGGCCAGGGCGTAGGAGTGGCAGTGACGGCATCGGCAGGTATCGGAGTAGGCGTGCCTGTGGTCGCGGCGACCGCTGTGGCCAGCGCTGCCTGGTAGGCTGCCGTGGCCCAGTTCTCGGGCGTGGGAGTGTTGACGATCACAAAGGGCCCCGGAACGGGCGTCGTGGTGACCAGGTTGGGCGGAGTGGCCGTGGGCGTCCCGAACTGAGCCACCCACTGGTCCATCTCCACGACTCTGGTGGCGGCGGCAAAGACATCGGCCGGCGTGGGCATGGGAGTGACCAAGATGGGGGTCAGGCTGGGCGTGGCAGTGACCGCACCTGGAGGCAATGGCGTGGGGGTGCCGGTGGTTGCGGCGATAGCTGTGGCCAACGCTGCCTGGTAGGTGGCCGTGGCGACGTTCTCAGGTGCAGGCGTGTCCAGGATGACAAACGGCTCCGGAACAGGCGTCGTGGTGGCCAGGTTGGGCGGCGTGGCCGTGGGCGGCCCGTAGCGAGTGGCCTGCAGCGCCGCCTCTGCCACGCGCGTAGCGGCGGCAAAGACATCCGCCGGCGTGGGCTCCGGCGTGACCACGATCGGGGTCAGCGTGGGAGTAGGGCTGGGGCCAGCCGTAGGCACAAGTGTGGGAGTAGGAGGCGTTACAACGCACACCACATCCCGCCTCAATTCCTTCGGCGCCCCGGCAAAGGCCCCCGCGTTCCATGCCCGCAGGAGCAAACGCTTCTCGCCCAACTCCGGGCCCAGCTCGGCAATGGCATGGTAGAGAGGGGTCTGGATTAGGCCCGAGTCGTGCACCACGACGTCGTTGGCGTACAGGATCACCCGGGTGACCGGCGCTTCCCCGCTGCTGTCACCCGCGCTGATCTCCACCCGACACATCTCCCCATCGAAGGCCAGCCCCATCCCCAGCGCCTCCGGGGTCGTGGCTTCGGGTGCCACAACGCCTTCCGTCCGAGCGGGCTTGATCCACACCGGATCCCAGGCCTTGCTCCCCTCAGGACCCAGGGGCCGCGCCTCGCTCCCGTCGGCATTCATCACGTAGAGCTGCATGGCCCCATCGCGGTCGGACCAGAAGGCGATCTGCGTCCCATCGGGCGACCAGGTGGCGTGCTTGTCCTGCGAGCCCTGCGAGCGAGTGAGCTGACGCTGGACTCCTTCGGCCAGGTCATAGACCCAGATGGCGGCCTCGTCCCCGACCTGAGACACGTAGGCCAGTTGATCCCCGTCGGGCGACCAGGCGGGCAGGTAGTCAGCCCCCGGGCTGCTCACCAGTTGATCCACCCATCCCCCCTGCACGCTCCGGGCAAAGATGTCGTACCCCTCACCTATCCGCCGCGAGAAGGCCACCCGGCTCCCATCGGGGGAGAAAGGCTCGGCGCCTCGGGATTCCTCGTAGATGGAAGGGTCGGGCAGGGGCACGACGTCGCCGCTCTGGGGGTCGATGAGGCAGAATCCGTCGGCGGCGCTCAGATCGCACTTGAAGGCGATGCGCCCGGTATAGTCAGGGCGGGGCATGGGCTCCGCCCGCACCATTGCAGGGACAGCAGGTGGACCAGGAGTAGGGATCAGTCCGGGGGGATAGAGCTCAGGGAAGTAGGGATAAATGGCCAGGCCAGCGATCCCCACTACGCCCAGCAGGAGCAGCAGACCGATCGCCACCCTCCGCCACCTGCGCCGGCGTGACGATCGCGGACGGGGGATCTCAGTCCACATCGTCCCCTCCGTCCTGCAAGTCCTCCGTCTCCTCTTTGTCCTTGCACTCGCTCCGCTCGTAGCGCACCGACCCCAGGCCGTCGATGACGCAGTAGGTGTAGCCGGCACCATCGGGAGAGTAGATGACCGGGCGGTAGATCTCCTCGGCCAGGGTGAGCAGGTCCGCGAGAGAGCCAACCTGCACCACCGCCTGGCCCTCCTGCACCGGGGGCAGGGCCTGCACCCGCACCAGCAGCTCCTTGTACTTTTTTTGGGCGCGCTGCAACCCCTTCTCCGGTGCGGGGACGCGCACCCGGCCGCGGCTGTACAGCCAGCCCAGGCCAGCCAGAAGAACAAGGGACGCCGCCACCCCTCCGCCCGACGCGTTCCTCAGCCGCTCCAGCCCCAACACCCGCTCCACCCTGGTCTCGGTGAGCGTGCCGGGCTGCGACTTGACCAGCTCCTCTCCCACGCTGATCGTCCCGCCCTCGATCGTGAAGACCAGGCTCTGCTGGAAGGGCGCGACGATGGGACCATGCGCGGTCTGCACCTGGGGCTCGACCCACGCCACGACCGTGAGTTGGGGCGACCCCGTGCGCGCGCCCGTCTCCTCGCCTATGGTCTCGATCAGGGCGGTGAACTGCCGCAGGGGAAGGTCGAAGGAGACGGTGAAATCGTCGCTGGCCACGGTGGGCGGAATGAGGGCCAGGCTCTTCTCCCAGAGTCCCCCAGCGCCCAGGGTGACGCCGATCTGATAGTCGAACTCTTTGTCCTGCAGGGGCTGATCTGAGGTCAGGCGGTAGGAGAAGGTCATGCGGACGTCGTCCACCAGGCGGTCAAAGTAGACCTGCCCGGGTCCCAGCTCGGTGACGTCGAAGAGGGTGCTGGGTCGCAGGTGCACCGTGTAGTCGAACTGCCCCCGCTGCTCGTAGTTGGCCACGGGCACCGAGACCTCCTTCTCGGCTGGGGTGGTCAGCGCATAGTAGAGGCCGTAGAGCGAGGCCACCAGCAGGCCGGCTACCAGCACCATCGAGAGCACCACCACGCCTTTCGACAACGGACTCCGCATCGTATCCCTCCCTGGCGTAGCTTCATGCCCCAGTTTGCCGCGGCGCCCGGCTCCTGTCAACCTTTCCAGCATATGACAAAGCCTGGGGTTGACCCCAGGCTGAGCGTTCACGCAACGGCAAGTGCACTGGCCGCGCCCGGACCCAAGCGCAGGCGCACAAGCGACCTCACGGGCTAGTCGTCGCAGGAGCCAGGGCCGATCTCGCCGCTGTTGTATTGCTGCAAGGTTTCCGCAAGGGTAATGCCGTCATCGCGATCGGATTCCGATGGATCGCTGCCCAGCGGGTGCCCACTGAGCCAGTCGTCCGCGTCGCTCACCGTGGTCCCAAGTGCGCTGGCATCGGCCCCACGAAGCAGGTTCAGTTTCGTGGCTATCAGTTGACGCGCGAGAATATAGGTCGCGTCGCCGCCAGACGCGGTGTCGAGGATTGACATGGCTACGGCCTTGGTGTAGGCGACGCCGCCGACGGTGATCTCCTCGACGGGCCAGGCGTCGGAATGGCTCTTCCAGTAGCCCACACCTTGGGTGCAGTCGGGCACCTCGATGGTCACAGGGATGCTGAAGATCTGAAGGGTGCCGCCATTCACGGTGAGCGAGGCCGCGGAGCCGATCACCGCAGCGACCACGATCAATATCAGCACCAACACCAAAAGGATCCGAAGCATGTTCTCATCACAGCCTTCCAAAGGAAAGCCCAGGCCCCTAGGTCGGGAAACGCCTGGCGCGCGCAGGCGTCCTGCGCCTGGCCCTCAGGGGCACCATCCGGCCGTCCAGGGGCCTCAGCCTGGGTTCGAGCGGCCAGAGGACGCGCCACAGGGAGAAGGTGCCCAGGCTGGCAAGCAACATGGCGAACACCAGCGGCTGCCGGAGGTAGGCGATGACCCGCCCCCCGCCGGGCAGGTGAAGCCACATCTTGCCCCGGATGTCCTCCGCCCGGGGACGCCACAGGTCTGGGCCACCCTTGTTGTCCCCCTGGGTGACAAAGCCCTTCTCGGCCGTCCCCCCCACGATGCGGTGAATGACCACGCCCCCCTCGACCTCGAAGGCCACCACGTCGCCGGTGGTGTAGCTCTCCTGCTTGCGAACCACGACCAGGTCCCCGCTGCGCAGGGTGGGCTCCATGCTGATGCCAGACACGATTATGTAGGAGACTGGCCCCCCCAGAAATCCTGGACGAAGAAGCAAGAACCAGACTAGAAGGGCAGCAAAACTAGTCAAGCTAAGAAACGCCCTTGTCATTGCGCTGCCCTTCCTCTACTGGCAGCAAATGAACGCTTACTTGATGGAGCCCCGGCTCCCTCCACCCGGGGCTCCCACTCGTTGGTTCGTTTCAACCGAATCGGCGCCTAGGGCTAGCCGTCCGAAGAAGCCAAGGCGTTCTTTATGATGAGATGGACCTGATCAATCACCTCTACGCGGGGCCCATGCCCGCACGAAGCGGTTACCCACGGAGTAGTACCGTCGTAATACTGGTCCACAACAACCGAACCGCCTGCGATGACGGCACTGGCTCTCCACATACCAGGATCACCAGATCCCACGAAATTGCCACTGTCATTCAACAGATACGCCAGCACGTAGCAGCCATTGCAGGCAGTATCGAAGCCGGATAGCTCCAGGCCGAAGATCCGGGCGTCGCCACCGCCGCCCGCACAGGTCTTCCACACTACGTCCACATCGTTAGTTGACTGACACGCCAGGGTGGTGTCTTTGCCGCCCTGAATCGTGCCTCCCTCTACGTTCAGGCTCGCCGCCGAGCCATACACGGCCCCGAGGAGAAGGCCCATAACCGCCAACACTAACAGAATGCGCTTCATGATCTTTGTCTCCTTATTCTGTGTGTGGCAGACTCTCCGTCTGCCCACGTGCGGATCGACGCCGGCGGGGAGTGGCGATCCCCCAAGTCTGGCCCTGGCATCACCCCCTTTTCCTCGCTTCGCTCGGGGGCGAGCCGCTCAATTTGCTCTTTTTGCCCTTTTTCGCATACGGGCCTAGAATAAGAGCACGCGTGGGCGGCTTGTCCCCCATGCCAGGCCCTTTCTGCTGAACTCGCCAAAGTGAATCAGAAAGGGCCGCCTTCTTTATCGTCCTCCGCGCGCAACGCGGGTCGCGCCGCGCCCGGTGAGGTCGCAGATGCCGGCGGAGCCGGCGTGTCGTGTCAAAGAGCCGCTGTCTACGGGAGCGGATACAGACGGAACGAATAGCAGGTAACTCCGTCGTTGGTGAATAGCCAATTCCCCACCCCCCACCCGGGGATAGGCAGAGGGCCAGGGTCATTGTGCCGCTCCCACACTGGTCTGCCTGTCGAGCGAGCGTGATAGTTGCCCCAGAAGAGCTCGCCACCCGGCTTGCCGCGTGCCTGGTCCCAAGTGTCGTACAGCCCCGGGGGAATCTGAACCAACGCCCAACCGTCAGTCATGTCGTTGTCCAGTATCTGGAAGGGCGAACCTGCCACGAACCCCAACATTCCCGACCCATCAAGCAGAACGAGTATCTCGTTTGGCCCCAGCACCTGCGTGATTGGGTCAATCTCTGTGACAGTGTTGAATGTGAAATGGTCTCCCGGCGGTGGCATGGTCGGAGGCCCCGCCACAGCGGGCACTGCCATCGCCAGCAACAGCACCACGGCCAACCCAATCAATGCTCTCCTTTTCATCTCTCCCTTTTCCTTTCATGTGTGTGAGCAGGACGATCAACGCATATCAGGTTTCGCTTGGTCACCGCCTTTCCCTTGGGGTGGGAGCCACCGTGGATTTGGCGTGTTTACCGCATATACATCACGGCTACGGCCTGCAAGCACATGGCGTCTCCCAGGAGAAGCACAGCGAACTAGATCAAAGCGACAGCGAATCAGGTAGGGTGCGACAAAATGAAGGAGGACAAACGGTGGAGTGTGAAGACGAAATTCGACGAAGCGACATTGGTAGGCTGGACACGACGACCTTGTCCCCCCGGATCCCAAGCGCTACGCGACCGGCCACAGGCAAAGAAGCACGGCCTGTCGGCAGCACTCAGCTTCTCGCCATAAAATCTGCGTGGAATATTCGTGAATTCTACGTTAATTATATCAGAAAGCAGCGCAAAGTCAAGGGGCTATCCGTCAATTCCGTCGTTCAGAATTTGGTAAAAAGGGGGAACCCTTGTCGTTTGAGGAGGAGTGGTCGAGGCGGACTGTAGTAGGGGCGAGGTGCCCCGGCATCTCCGGCCTTCGGCCTCCGACCGGGATCTGCGACCTCGCCCCTACAGGTCGGTGGGAGCAGGAATGGGTGAGAGCCAGTTGCCTTCATCGTCGAAGGAGAGCGACATCGGCCCGGCCACGATCTCCAGGTCGTCGCGGGCGCGGGCGGCGTCGGCCAGCGCCTCGGAGACCAGGAGGTGGCGCAGATGCAGGGTGTCGCGGAGGCAGGCCACGCGCAGGGCGGTGAGGGGGATCGCTCGCTCGCGGAAGGCGGCGGCCTCGAGGGCCTCGCGGTCGCTGTCGAAGGCCAGGGGCAGCTTGCCCCGCTCCATGTTGCCCGAGGTGAGGACGTTGGCCTGGGTGGCGGCCCAGTCGATCTTGCCGGCCAGGCGGCGGGTGGTGAAATCGGCCAGACCTATGCCCACGGCGTTGCCATGGCTGGCGGGGGTCAGGTCGAGCACCACCATCGAGCTGATGCGGGGGGCCTCGGGCCACTCGGGCTCGCCGATGATCCGCTTGCGCCCGATGACGTAGCAATCCATGCCCGTGCCGCTGATCTCCTTGCCCATCCGCTCGACCAGGGCGATGTCCAGCTCTCGGAAGGGGATTTTGGCGCTGAGCTCCTTGGCCCTCTTCAAGAGTGCCGGCTCCTGCTCGATGATCTCCTGGGGGCGAAGGCCCACCACCTGGGCCAGCCCGCCCCAGGCGTTCTCCACCAGGGCCAGCCCGGCCAGGATCCGTGCCCGCGCAAAGAGGACCTCGGCCACGCGCAGGATGTTCTCGCTCATGGGGGCGTTGCCCCGCTGGTGTACGGCCACGGCCTGGGCGTGCTTGCCCATGCCGATGACGGCCATCTTGACCAGGCCACTCTCGACGGCGCCGTCAAAGTTGGTGTGCTTTTTGACGCGGTTCACCATGATGATGCCCGCAGCACGCGAGGCGATGGCATCCAGGTAGACGGGCAGCCCGCAGGTGTCGCGGATCTTTGACCCGTTGGCCGTCTCGCCCAGTTGCACCACGAGCATGCTGGCCCGGATGGGCGCTGCCATGCTGCCCTGGTCGATGCCCAGCCCCGCCAGAAGCTCCGTTTGGCCGCGTGCGGTTCCGCCGCCGTGGCTGCCCATGGCCGGAAAGAGGAATGGCAGGCCACGTCGTCCTCGGACGGCGGCGATCACAGCTCGCAACACGGCCGGCATCGAGGCGATGCCCCGGCTCCCGGCGGTGATGGCGATCTCGTCGCCCGGCTCGATGCGATCCAGCGCGCCAGTGCGAGCCAGCTCCTCGGCCACCGCTGAAGCGATATCCCCAATATCGGGCTGTTGCCAGCGCTGGCGCACCAGGTACATGGGCAGGTCAGCCAGCGAGCGCCGCATGTTGATCTCGCCCTTGTGAGCGGGCATGGTGGGTTCTCCTTGCCATGGACGGAGGCCGATGAGCGACTCTGGAGAGTGTACTCCAGGTGGCAGGGGCAGGCAAGGGGGGCAAGCGTGCGTGACAAGACACAGGCACATGTGCTAGAATGGTCGGGCACAAACTGGGGCAACGCGGCAGAAAAAAGTCGGCAGGAGGATCTAGCTGCCCGACGTCGCCTGGCAACGGATCGTCGAGTCTGACGCCAAGCACGGGGGCACAATGGCCCTTTAGCCGCCTGTTCGGTCTTTCCTGGTCGGCCTGCCCTGCCGACCATCGGTCGACGCGAGACACACGTACAGGGGAAACGCCATGCTACAGGCACTTGATCTGGGGGGATTCAGATTGGCTCTGATCCTCGATGCGCACGGACAGAACAACGGGGATCGCGTCTTTTCCCCGGCCACTCGCGAGGAATGGTCTCCCGGCCTTTGCCCTGATCCAGAGGGGAATCTGCCCACGGTGGTCAGGGCACTGCTCATCAGCGAGGGGGATAGGCACACACTGGTCGATACCGGTTATGGCGACCAGGAACGTGCCGACCGACCCGAGAGGATCATCAGGAACCTATCCAAGCTCGGCCTCCAGCCAGGCGATATCAGCCGGGTCATCATCACTCACGCCCACGGCGATCACATCATGGGCAATACCGTCGAGCGCTCGGGGCGCTGGCTCCCCGCCTACCCTTCGGCAGAGTATGTGATCCAGGAGAAAGAGATCGCCGCCATGCGGGAGCAGGGGCACGCTGTCTGGCGCACGCGGTTCCAGCCGCTGGCGGACCACGGGCTGCTGCGCACCATCGACGGATGGACTGAGCTGAGCGACGCCCTGGTCTGTTGGCCCTCCCCCGGCCACACAGCGGGCCACCAGTCGGTGCTCATTCGCACAACGACCCCGCAAGTCCTGGCCATCGGCGATCTGGGCATTCTGGCCAAGAACTTTGAGAATCCCCAGTGGGGCCCGAGCTGGGCCTGGTCGTGGGATGTGGACGCCGAGAGTCGGCACAGGGTATGCGAGTGGGCCGTCGAGAATGGCACTATCCTCTTCGTGGGCCACGATCCCCAACACCCATGGATCACCCTGGAGCGCGCCGAGGAAGGCTACCGCTTCACCGACGCGGAATAGGCCAGGCGGTTGGCCCCGGCCGATCCTGCACCTGCCGGTCTTTGGAGGTTCAAATGAAGATCTATGTTCTCACCGATCTGGAAGGCGTGGCGGGCGTGTCTCGTTGGGACCAGACTGGCCGAGATACGCCCGGCTATCCCCAGGCCGTGCGTCTCCTGACCGAGGAGCTGCGGGCCTGCGTGGAAGGCATCCAATCGACGCATCCCAAGGCTGACATCTGGGTGTGGGACGCCCACGGTCCGGGAGCCATCGATTTCGAGCGCTTCCCGCGAGGAGCCAAGCTGCTCAGCAGGGGTCCGGTCGGACCTGCCGCCTATCTCGACTCCTCCTTTGATGCCCTTTTCTTCCTGGGCCAACACGCCAGGGCGGGCACCGAGGATGGCAACCTGGCCCACACCTACTCGTCCAAGAGCATCGAGCACTACAAGATCAACGGCATCGAGATGGGGGAATTCGGCTGCCGGGCCGCTCTGGCGGGGAGCTACGGCGTGCCCACGGTGTTCGTCAGCGGCGACGACAAGATGATGGTCGAGGCGCAGGAACTGATCCCGGGCATCTACTGCGCGCAGGTGAAGGTTGGATTGGGGCCCGAGCTCGCCCTGCACCTGGCCCCCGAGGACGCTCGCGACCTGCTCCGGTCGGTGGCCGCCGATGCCGCCGCCCACATCGCCGATATATCTCCCTTCACCATTCCGGGCCCGCCCTACGAACAGGAGATCATGATCTGGGGACGCTCGGAACCGCTGAGCTACATCAGGCGGGGGTGTGAGCGGGTGGGTCCGCGCCGCTTCATCAAGCGCGCCGACCGGCTGGAGGATCTGTTGATCTGAGGCCGTCCCCTTCCTCTACAGCGTTGGGCCCCGAACAACCGAAGGGTGCAGACTGTCGGATTCCGCCGGCTATGCCTTCACCCCCCTCCCCCCCCCACCCCTCAAGATGCGACCGCCGCTGCCGATAATAGAACTGGCATGGCCACCCTGCTCGGGCTTGTGGCTGGCTTGCCTGCGTCATGCCCTCGCGCGGCGCAGGCCATACACGCTGCCGGAGGAAGCGATGAGGCACACTTCAGCCGAACTGGAGCGTATCCTGGAGCGCCAGAGGACGACCAGGCTCATCTGTTCGGAACTCAACAACCTGGTGGATCTCAAGCCCGTCCTCTTTGCCGTCCTTCGTCAGCTCAAGGAGCTGATCCACTGCGAGGCAGCAGCGATTCGGCTGCACGATGATGGAGACTATCCCTATTACGTCTATGACGGCTTCCCTGAATCCTTCATAGAGCTGGAAAACCGCCTCTATGCCACGGGCGTAGATGGTGAGAGGATACCCAGCCGCGACGGAAAGGGATACCTGTTGGAGTGCATGTGTGGGAGCATCATCCGCGGGAGGTTCGATCCTTCCCTTCGCTTTTTCACAGAAGGCGGCAGCTTCTGGTCGAATACGACCACCTCTCTGTTGGCCTCCACTCGTGAAGAAGAGCGTCGGATTCAGCCCAGGAAAACGTGCCACTCCTGGGGATACGAGTCTATGGCCCTGATCCCCATCAAGGCGAGAGGCGAAACGATCGGGCTCATCCAGCTAAACGACAAAAGGATCGGCGTATTCACTGCCGAACTCATCCATTTCGTGGAGATGATCGCAGAGCAGATAGGGTTGGCCGTTCAGAACAGCCTGGCTCACTCCCGCCTCGAAGATGCACTTGAAGAGATCAAGGCCTTGAGGGGGAGCCTTCCCATGTGCGTCAGTTGCAGGAGCATCCGGGACGACGATGGTCGTTGGAGAGGTGTGGAAGCGTACTCCCGCGACCGCATCGAAATGCAGTTCTTTCCCAGCCTCTGTCCAGATTGCCTTGCCGGGCTCTGCGGCGACGTTATCCGAGGTGACGCGGCCCTGGCCAAGATGAGGTCTCTGTGGGAGGACTCTCCAGAGCAAGAGGAGGGTCCTTCTGTCCAGACTGGGCGCTTTCGGCCAACCGAAGTAGGCCTACAGGAGCGAGTGTACGAAGGCAAAGAGCGTCGGTCACCAGGCGCTGACGGCCTGGAACGCGGGACGGGCGCTGTGAGCGCGCAAACGCTCCGCTCGAAAGCTGCCCGAGAGTGGGGAATCAAGCGATGAGCAGGTCTTTCGCGCACTTCTTGTCCAGCCTGATGCTGAGCAAGAGCAGAAGGCGAATGGTTCTGCTCGTCCTGGTGGTGGTTTGCACTCTCGTTCTGACCTCGAACGCGCAGCGTGCACCCACGGCGTGGCAACGCCATCTGTGCGTTCTCGATTCTGGCAGCAGCGATCTTGGCCAGGCCGACAGCCCCGCGCAGCCACCGCGGTACGCGCCAGTGAGCACGGGGCAAGATGCTCCCAGTCAATGGGTTACCTGGGGCAGCCTTGGGAGCATAGTCTGGCTTCTTCTGCTCACTGCCCTTGTTCTGGCCTGAACCTCGGACCGACCAAGCCAAACAGCAACTGGAGATCGCAGCGACAGAGCCCACAGACCTCCTCGTGGACGCCATTGCGGCAGCGACCGACTGCCCCGGCGCTCGGTCGCCCGAATGCCCACGGCACAAGGCCCATCCTGGCAGCGAGATTGACCTTCTCTTGTCGAGTCTCGCCATCGGAAGCCTCTCCCGAGGCGTTTTCCGCCGACCATGAGCACTGACGAGAGCCATCGCCACATAGGCTGCTCGATGGTGACGACTCTTTCTCCGCCCACTCCTGCCCCTGCCGATCCCTGTCCCCTCGACTGCGGAGCTGTTTTGCGAGACCCGCGGACGACGCTATAATCTAGGACGTGGAGGGTCCGGCGCGGTGCGCCGAGGCACCGGGGCTGGCCAGCGATCAATGGCGAGCAGCACCACCCGCACGATCACCATGGAGTTCCAGGAGGCAGCGATGGGCTTTGAGGTCTGTGACTACCGAACCGATGTCCGAAACATTCTTGTGACTCCCCAGATACGGGCTCGCTTTCTGCGGATCGAAGTCGGCGAGGTGAGTGGGGGCCAGGTGGGTCGCGGCCACACCCATGACCTCGGCCATGAGGTTTTCCTCGTGCTTCAGGGGCGCGCCGAGTTCGAGATCGAGGGTGAGAAGCAGGCATTGGGCCCAGGCCAGATGTGTGTTGCCCTGGCGGACGAAAGGCACACCGTCCGGAACGTCGGGGATGAGCCGGTCATCCTGTACCTCTCGGTGACTCCCCACATTCAGCCCACCCACACCAGTTGGGCCGAAGCAGGTACCAAGCCACCGCCCCGATTCAATCCATCCACCGTCTACGATGTGCCCCTTGACCGGAGCACCCGCACAGAGGAGCTCGTTGATCGGCACCTCAGTGCTGCTGAGGCCCTGGCCGAGACGGTGGAGCTCGCTACCAAAGTTCAGCAGGAGCAGGTTACCGCATTCAAGCAGGCGCTCGCCCACGGGCGCGAGCAAGCAGCGCTCAGGGCGCGAGACGCGATGTGGGACGGGCTTTATCCCCTGTTCAAGCAGGTCTACGCTCTGGCGGAGGTCTGGAACGACCTGGCATCACGAACCGCGGACAGTCGATTCTGTCAGGGAAAGGAGAACGGGTGATGGAACGCATAAAGATTGGCGTCCTCGGTTGCGGGGCAATCGCCCAGATACAACATATGCCCAATCTGGCCGAGTTGCAGGAGCAGTTTGAGGTGACGGTCGTCTGCGACATCTCGGCAGCGACGGCCGAGTACGTCGCCAAAAAGTTCCGCGTGCCCAGGTTCGTCACCGACTACCGCGAGCTCCTGGACTCTGACGTGGATGCGGTGCTGCACTGCGCGTCGGGTCCAAAGAGGGAAGCTGCCGTCGCCATATTCGAGGCGGGCAAGCATCTCTTCATCGAGAAGCCCATGTGCCTCTCGCTGCAAGAGGCCGATGCGATCATCGCCGCTCAAAAGCGGTCTGGCAAGGTGGGACAGGTGGGCTACATGAAGATGTATGATCCGGCCTTCGAGTATGCCAAACGCAAAGTGGACGAGATGGACAACATCCAGTTTGTCCAGGTCAACCACTTGCACCCCGACAACTCTCTGCACATCCGCCAGTTCCGCGTTCAGCGTTTCGACGATGTGCCAGAGGCTTCGCTCGAAGCGCAGCGGGCAACGAGCAGCGCGGCCCGTCTGGAGGCCATCGGGGATGTCCCTCCACACGTTGAGCGCGCCTTCGGCATCCTGGCTGGAAGCATGATCCACGACCTGTACGGGATGCGGGAAATGCTCGGACTGCCAAAGAAAGTGGTCAGCACCGAGATCTGGCGGGACGGGCGAGCGGTCACTTTCACTCTGGAGTACCCCAAGGGCTTTCGCTGTGTGGGCACCTGGGTGGACTTGGCCAGAGTCTGGGACTTTTATGAGACGCTAGAGATCTATGGCGATGACAAGCGAGTCATCGTATCCTATCCGTGTGGCTTCACCAGAGGAATCCTCTCCACGGTGACAATCCAGGGGGTGGACGAGCGGGGCACGACGTTCCGCAAAGAGCCGGCCATCGACTGGGAGACCGCTTTCAAGCGCGAGTTGCGGCATTTTCATGACTGCATCGTGAACGGCACGCCCTGCCGCACATCGATCGAGTCTGCGCGGGATGATATCTCGTTGATCATCGACATCATCAGGCGCTATATGGCCCTCAATGAGGCGCCGTCAGTCTGAGTTCCAGTCGGACCGCGGTATGCGCAGAGCAAGGCTCAGTCTTGGCTCTATCGCCGCGGACTCTGGTCACGTCCCGTACTGGACGTGGAAGCGCGGTTCTGTACGCTCGAGAGGACAACAGCCGTC
>SDBU01006597.1_pt1 | contig 13591 bp, 16 predicted proteins | sample 2277071 | NCBI WGS metagenome assembly SDBU01 (sample SAMN10397929, study PRJNA504765) | marine sediment metagenome | isolation source: marine sediment core GS08_GC12, 126 cmbsf | place: Arctic Ocean: Gakkel Ridge, Loki's castle | collected 2008
CTTCTATGAGGATATGTACGCTCAGGCATCACAGAATTTCCCTGGAATAACTATTGACCTTGAGAACGAAAAACTCAGCTTCAATACAGCCAGGTTTGAACAGGAACTTCGGGACTATTCCCAGGAGATGGAACATACTGGAACCTTTGCCTTGAGCCAGGAGTATTCAGCAGTCTATCACGAATTCTTAAACAAAGACCTTCAAGGCTACCACGCCATCAGAGGGCAACTTATCGGGCCAGTAAGTTTTGGCTTCAATGTGATGGATGAAGACCGCAAGCCGATTATCTATAATGACGAGGCAAGGACTATTCTATTCGATTTCATTCAGAAGAAAGTAAACGTTCAATATCATGAGCTTGGGGAAAAGAACCCAAATGCCTTTGTCTGGCTGGATGAGCCGGGACTGGGCTATGTATTCAGTGGTCTGTCTGGCTATAACGACCGCCAGGCTAAGGAAGAGTATTGGAGTTTTCTACAAGGTTTGGAAGGCCCTAAGGGGCTACATCTTTGCGCTAATGTGAACTTGCCTTATTTACTGGAGTTAGGGGTTGAGATTCTATCCTTTGATGCCTATCAGATTGAATTCATGCCCAGAGAATATGCCAGCGCTGTGGCTGAATTCCTGAAGAGGGGTGGAATTATTTCCTGGGGCATTGTCCCAACTGATTCATCGGCTCTGGCTAAAGAGACACCGGAAACACTAGCCAGGCGACTCATATGTTACTGGGATGTAGTATCTCAGAGTAGTGATTTATCACTGAAGCAAATTGCTGAGCAAGCATTGGTGGCACCAGCCAGATGCTGCCTCAAAGACATTGGGCAGGTTGGTGCGGCTGATGATGTAGTAAGACAAGGGGCAGAGAACTCCCAGATTTCCAGCGTTGAAGAAAGACTTATTGAAAGGGCATTTGCCTATCTTGGGAAGCTTTCCAAGATACTTAAGGATAAATTTGACCTGTAATTTTTCAAATCGGACCAGCTATTCGTCCTCACTCCTGCCCTGATGCCATGTATCATAATATCAATCAAAAACTAGTTTAAAAAATATCCGAAAGGAGTATTGACAAACGACGAATCTAGGTCTAATATTCATCTTACTTAATAGTCGGGGTAGATATAGACAACTGAATATAAGCAAAATATTTAAGCAAATCTTAGAGTGAGAGACAGATATGTTCTATGTTAAGTTTCTGTCTCGGCTAAGAGGAAGGAGAAAGCCAGCAATGGTAACTGAACAGGATAAAACTCTGGAGGCAATTCACATTGCTATCCAGATGGAAATTGATGGTAAGGAATACTATCTAAAAGCAAGCCGGGAAAGCAGTAATGAACTGGGCAGGAAGCTGCTGCAGTCGCTAGCCACCGAAGAAGACACCCACCGGCAAAAGTTTGAGGAGATATATAATGCCCTCCGGGACAAAAAAGTCTGGCCCACGACTGATTTTCAGCCTGACGGTGGTAAAAAACTACGAACCATATTTGCCAGGGCAACCGAGGATATGAGTTCGGATATAAAGGTTCCTGCTACTGAGCTTGATGCCGTAAAAATAGCCACGGACATGGAAAACAAGACCTATGATTTCTATAAAAGCCAAGGCAAAAATGCTGTTTATGATGCTGAGAGAGACTTTTATGAGACTGTAGCTGTCGAAGAAAGGGAACATCATCTAATTCTCCTTGACTACTATGAATATCTCAAAGACCCGGCAGGATGGTTTGTCAAAAAAGAACATCCTTCTCTGAACGGTGGCTAAATAAGTACGAGAGATTCTGGGGGAGAAAATGAGAAAAGTTTACCTAGATAATGCTGCCACTACTCCAATATTGCCTGAAGTGCTAGAGGCTATGCTACCCTATTTCAAGGACGCTTATGGCAATCCCCAGTCTCTGCATGACTGGGGAGACGAGGCCAGGGAAGCGATAGAGGGAGCACGGGGCAGGGTGTCAGCCCTTATCGGCGCTCAGTCGGAGGAGATTATCTTCACCTCCAGTGGCACCGAATCCAACAACTTCGCCATTAGGGGATTGGCGATGGCTCAGCAGTCTAAGGGCAAGCATATAGTGGTCTCGGCTATCGAGCATTTTTCGGTGTTGAATGCCGCCAGAACCATGGAGAAACTGGGCTTTGAGCTGACCCTGATCCCAGTAGATAAATACGGTTTGGTGAACCCTGAGGAGGTGTCCCGTAGCATTCGGAAGGATACGATTCTGGTGTCTATTATGCACGCCAACGGTGAAGTGGGTACCATCCAGTCTATCAAGGAGATAGCGCGGTTGGTGAAAGAAGCCGGCGTTATCTTCCACACCGACGCCGTAGCCACCGCTGGTACCATCCCGGTGGATGTAAAGGATTTGGCAGTAGACGCTTTAAGTTTGGCTGGTAATCAGTTCTACGGGTCTAAAGGCGCCGGCGCCCTCTGGCTCAAGAAGGGGGTGCGCATCATCCCCTTTCTCGATGGCGGGGTGCAGGAAGGAGGGCGGAGAGCCGGCACTGAGAATGTGCCTGCCATCGTGGGCCTGGGAAAAGCGGCTGAGCTGGCCAAAGAGCAGATGGAGTCGAGGATGGGGCATCTCTCAACCTTGCGAGACAGATTGATCGAGGGTTTACCATCCCGGATTGAGCACACGATTCTCAGCGGACACCCCACCCAGCGCCTCCCTGGAAATGCCAGCTTTTGTATCGAGTTCATCGAAGGGGAGGCAATGCTTATGCTTCTCTCTAGCAAGGGTGTTGCTGTCTCCAGCGGCTCGGCCTGCACCTCGAGGGCGCTCAAGGCATCCCATGTTCTTACCGCTATGGGGATTGCCCCTGAGATAGCACAGGGCTCGCTGCTCTTCAGCTTCGGGCGGGAGAATACCGAAGGGGATGTGGATTATGTCTTGGAGGTGTTGCCGCCCATCGTTGATAGGCTGCGTCAGATGTCGCCTCTTTATGCCAAATTCTTGAAAAGTCAGAAGGGAGGAGAATAAGATGCCTGTTTACAGTGATAAAGTGATGGATCACTTCATGAACCCCCGCAATGTGGGGGAAATAGAGGATGCCGCTGGTATCGGTGAGGTAGGAAATCCGGTATGTGGAGATATGATGACCTTCAACATTAAGGTGGACGATAACCGTCTCAGCGACATCAAGTTTAAGACATTTGGCTGTGGGGCGGCTATCGCCGTTTCCAGCATTGTGAGCGAGATGGCTATGGGAAAGACGCTGGAGGAGGCGAGAAAGATTACCCCAGCACTTGTGGCCAAGGAGCTAGGGGGGTTGCCTAAAAACAAGTACCACTGCTCCAATCTCGGTGCTCAGGCACTGAATAAGGCTATTGATGACTACTTGAAGAAGCAGGGCAAGACTCTAAAAAGCAAAAGGAGGAGGAAAGATGAGAAGGAGTGAAGAGCTACAGAGTAAGGAGAGGGAATGTTTGTGCCCATACTGTGAACAGAAGCTGGTTATATCTACTCTACCTTTCTGCCAGCCCTGTAACGTGACCCTGCGCTACTGCGTCATGTGCCAGATAGCAGTAGTGAGAGAGGCGACGGCCTGTCCTCAGTGCGGGGGCAAGCTAGAATGGAAATAAGGAGGACTACTATGCCGGAAAAGGTTACCCTGGTGGTATTCAGCGGGGAGATGGATAAAGCTCTGGCTGCCTTCAACATAGCTATAGGAGCCGCTTCTATGGGGATGGAGGTGAGCATGTTCTTCACCTTCTGGGGGCTCAATGTCATCAAGCGGAATGAGGGCAGCATCCGCAGCAAAGGAATAATGAGGCGAATGCTCAACTTCATGAACCGGGGTGGTTCCAGGAGATTGCCCCTATCCAAATTTCACATGCTCGGCCTGGGCAAGTGGATGATGGGGAAGTTGATGCGGGATAGTAAGTTTCCCTCTCTCGATGAGTTGATAGCTACGGCGCGGGAGGCAGGGGTTAAATTTATAGCCTGTACCACCTCTATGGGGATTATGGGAATCTCCAAGGAGGCTTTCATCCCTGAGGTGGACAGCTTTGCCGGGGTGGCTACATATCTGGCTGAGGCTAAAGAGGGGAAGGTCAATCTATTTATTTAAGGAGATAGGGCTATGAAGGCAGATGCTACTCTAGACTGCGTCGGACTCTACTGTCCTATGCCTATTTTTCACACTGCTAAGAAGCTCAAAGAGCTGGAAGTAGGGCAGATACTGGAAGTTTTAGCCGACGACGAGGCGATAAAAGAAGACATGCCTGCCTGGTGCCACACCACGGGAAATGAGTTGTTGGGTATCGAGGAAGAAGCTGGAGGATACAAGGTTTATATCAAGAAATCCCAATAGTAAAGAAGGGCTGAGTGAAAGCCGGCGAGCAGGAATTTATGTAAATAACATTTACCGGAGGTGAGAAATGAATGTTAAGGCTCTATATAAGTTAGGTTACGGCTTGTATGTAGTAAGCTCAAGAAAAGGGGACCGGCTTAACGGGCAAATCGCCAATACCGTGTTTCAGATAACCTCTGAACCTCCGACTATTGCCGTGAGCATCAATAAAAATAACTTAACCCACGAGTTTATTACGGCAAGCAAGGTGCTGGCGGTCTCAATCCTCTCCCAGGATACACCTCTCTCTTTCATTGGTAACTTTGGCTTCAAGTCAGGGAGGGATATAGATAAACTTGAAGGTATTAACTACAAAACAGGTGAGACTCAAGCGCCGGTGGTTACTGACAATACCCTGGCTTATCTGGAAGCCAGGGTAACTCAAGAAATGGATGTGGGATCGCACACTATTTTCATAGGAGAGCTTGTGGGGGCAGATGTTCTTAGAGAAGGCGAACCAATGACATATGCCTATTACCATCAGGTCAAACGAGGCACTACGCCTAAGACAGCACCCAGCTATGTTGAGGAGAAAAAGATAGAAGTTGCCAAAACACCAAAATACAGGTGTACTGTTTGTGGCTATATTTATGACCCTGAGTTAGGAGACCCCGATGGCGGCATAAAACCGGGAACACCTTTTGAAGAAATACCCGATGACTGGGTGTGTCCCGTCTGCGGGGCGGCTAAGAGTGAATTCGAAAGGATGGAGTAAGATGAAGCCAAGAGAGATAAAACCAGGAATTTACTGGGTTGGAGCTATTGACTGGGACAGGCGGTTATTCGACTCACTGATACCGCTGCCTGATGGCACAAGTTATAACTCATATTTAATCAAGGGTAGTGAGAAGACGGCGCTTGTTGACACCGTAGACCCTGCTATGCAGGATGTGCTGATAAATCACCTGAACCAGCTTGGAATTGAGAATATAGACTATGTTATTGCCAATCACGCCGAGCAGGACCATTCCGGCGCTATCCCCCATATCCTTGAAAGATATCCTCAGGCGAAAGTGGTATGCACACCCAGGTGTAAAGGGATGCTCATCGACCTGCTTATGATTCCAGAAGAGAAGTTTATAGCGGCCAACGACAAAGAGACCATTTCACTGGGAGATAGAACCCTGGAGTTTATCTATGCTCCCTGGGTTCACTGGCCGGAGACAATGCTTACTTACTTGAGGGAAGACAAGATACTGTTCCCCTGTGATTTCTTTGGCTCCCACCTGGCTACAACTGACCTGTATGTCAACGATGAAGGGCAGGTCTATGAGGCAGCTAAGAGGTATTATGCCGAAATCATGATGCCCTTCCGAACCACTATCCAGAAGAACCTGGAGAAGATAAATGACTATGCGATTGAGCTCATCGCTCCCAGCCACGGTCCTATGTATGACAAGCCAGAGTTCATCCTGGAGGCGTATCATAGCTGGGTCTTAGACGAGCCCAAGAACATTGTGGTATTATCATATATCTCGATGCACGGCAGTACCCGCAAGATGGTTGAATACCTTGTTGGAGCTTTAGCCCAAAGAGGCGTGACGGTGAAACAGTTTGACCTTGCTGTAACTGACATCGGAAAACTAGCAATGGCGCTGGTGGATGCGGCGACAGTTGTTATCGGGACGCCCACCGTTCTCACCGGTCCACACCCGAATGTCGCCTATGCCGCCATCTTGGCGAATGCCCTGAGACCCAACTTGAAATTTGTCTCCATTATCGGTTCCTACGGCTGGGGAGGCAAGGCAGTGGAACAACTTGCCGCGATGATTCCTAACCTGAAGGTAGAAATACTGGAGCCGGTGCTCTGTAAAGGCTCCCCCAAAGAAGACGATTTTAAGGCTCTAGCTAATCTGGCGACTACTATTGCCCAAAAGCACAAAGAGCATAACTTTGCTTGATAGCGTTTTACGAAAGGAGGTAGAAAACACGGGTAATTTCATTTAAGCAAGCGAGCCCAGTGAACCAGAGAATGTAACCATAAAAGTTAAGCCTACCAAAAATTCTTTGTTAAGGAGATTAAGATGTACAAAAAAATACTAGCGCCGTTAGATGGTTCAGAAGTCGCAGAGTGTACTCTGGCGCACACTAAGGCAATTGCTAAAGGATGTAAAGTCCCCAAAGTAGTGCTGCTTAGGGTGATAGAGCCTCTCAGTACAGGAGGTGCTGAAGAGGGTGAGATCTGGAGCCGTGATGAAGAAGCGTTCCAGGCTACGGTCAAAGACTACCTTTCAGGAGTGGCAGATAGCCTGAAGAAAGAGGGCATAAGCGTTGAGACCACTGTAGTCTCAGGCAAGGCAGCCGACGAGATACTGGACTACGCCAAGAACAACCAGGTGGATCTAGTTGTTATGTGCACCCACGGTAAATCAGGGATTTCCCGTTGGTTCTTAGGCAGCGTGTCTGAGAGGGTTGCACACCATTCGCCAGTTCCCTTGTTACTGATCGCCCCACCTGGCCGTAGAGCCGGCTAGCTGCGCAACCGGTAAAGTATACGGTTAGTTAGAGAAAGCGAAGACGCCGTTTGACTCTATATTTGGAGCATTTAAAGCCTCGCCCCGGCTTGTGTCGAGGAGAGAAAGGTGGAAGTTGTCAAAACACCAAAGTACAGGTGTACTATCTGTGGTTATGTTTATGACCTGGAACTGGGAGAGCCCGATGGCGGCATAAAGCCGGGTGCGCCTTTCGAAAAAATACCCGATGACTGGGTGTGTCCTGTCTGTGGGGCAAGCAAGAGTGAGTTTGAAAAAATAGAATGAGGGGTTAAACCATGAGCGAATTGTTTGCCAATAAAAAGAGAATGTTGAAAGAGTTAATTAAAGCACTGCATGCCGGAGCGCACCCAGATGAAGTAAAAGAAAAGTTCAAAGAAGCCTTGAAGGATATCGGTCCGCTGGAGATATCTAAAGTAGAAGAAGAACTTATTGAAGAGGGTATGCCAAGTGAAGAAGTCCGCAGGCTTTGTGATGTTCACCTTGCTGTCTTGAGAGAGTCGCTCGAGCAACCAAAAAGTGAAGTTCCAGCCGGTCATCCGATATACATCCTTTTGAAAGAGCATGAATTTGTGAAAGGGTTTGTGGGGCAAATCTCCCAGCTGCTTCCCAGTGTTGAGCAGGCTAAGGGCTTTGAAGGAATTAAAAACGAGTTGTCAAAAATGGCTGAACTTTTGAGCCCTATCAAGGAATATGAGAAGCATCAAGTTAGAGAGGAGAACTCTCTGTTTCCTTATCTGGAGAAACATGGGGTAACCCAACCACCCGCCATAATGTGGACAGAACACGATGAGCAGAGGAAGGAAATCAAAGAGGTGAGCCAAACCCTGGGAAATAGAGAAATTCTTGGGTTCGAGGAGTTCAAGAGGAAGCTTCTCTCACATTTCAAGAATCTAACCGACCTCATTCCAAACCACTTTTATAAAGAAGAGAACATACTTTTTCCTGCAGCACTGAGACTCATAGGTGATGGTGAGTGGCGGGAGATAAAAGCATCGATGGACGATTTGGGATATTGTTACTTCACACCAAAGGAGGCTATTGGCGAAAAGATGGAATTGGCAAAAGAAATTAAAGAACAGGCAGGGAAAATAGCCCTTGAAACAGGCTCTATGACAAAACAGGAATTGGAGGCAATGTTGAATGCCTTGCCCATAGATATTACCTTTGTTGATACGGAAGACACAGTCCGATACTTTAGTCAGCCAAAAGAGCGGCTCTTTCCAAGGGCGAAGGCGATTATCGGCCGCAAGGTGCAGCAGTGCCATCCTCAGAAGAGCATACATATGATAAATCAGATTCTAGCTGACTTTAGAAATGGGAAGAGAGATTCGGCGGAGTTCTGGATTGGTGTAAAGGACCGGAAGGTCTTCATTAGGTACTTTGCTGTACGCGATAGCACTGGGAAATACCTCGGGTGCGTGGAGGCAAGTCAGGACATAACCGATATTCAGAAACTGGAAGGCGAAAAGAGGCTTCTATAGCCTTCTTTTCAGCAAACTTTTATTGAATCAGCTGCTCAAGTTACTTTTTATGTGCTTGAGGCGCATGCTTCTGCCAGCATTTCTCATGCACCTAAACAGCGCATTCGGCACAGTAGTAGAGATGGCCTCTATTCCTTCGAACCCTATACTCCCACTCCTATCGCAACATGGAAGCATGTGTGTTGGGAAGATGAAGATATTAGGTGAAAGAGAGCATTCTGTATAGCAAGAGACCAATTTAAATATCAAAATTACCATAAATTGTTACCATCGGCTATAAGTAACCATTTATTGAGTTGCAATATATGTCTAGATGCGTTATTATAACCATTAGCAGTCTCAGGATGGGAGTGCTAACAAATTGAGGAAGGAGGATTGAAATGGCAGTCAAGCTTCAACCACTGGCTGACCGGCTGGTAGTTAAACCGATTGAAAGGGAGGAGGTAACCAAAGGGGGGATTGTTTTGCCCGATACAGTTAAAGAGAAACCCCAGGAGGGGAAGGTTTTAGCTATTGGTCCGGGCAGGCTATCTGAGGATGGGAAACGGATAGCTATGGATGTTAAGGTGGGTGATATTGTGCTTTATGCTAAGTATGGTGGCGCTGAGGTTAAGATTGAGGATGAAGATCTGATAATTTTGCGCGAGAGCGATATTTTGGCTAAAAAAGTTGAGCCTAAGCCTAAGGGAAAGTCTAAGTAAAAATTCTATTAGTATAAAGACAATTAATATATAAGGAGGAGAAAAAAATGGCTAAACAGATTATATTCGACGAAGAGCTTAGACATGCCATAAAGAAGGGGATAGATATTTTAGTTGATGCCGTCAAGGTGACTTTGGGACCGAAGGGGCATTGTGTGGCGCTGGATAAGAAATGGGGAGGACCAACGGTAATCGATGATGGGGTTACCATTGCCAAGGATATTGAACTGCCCGACCCCTTTGAGAACATGGGTGTTCAGTTAGTCAAGGAAGCAGCCACTAAGACCAACGACGCTTGTGGTGATGGCACTACTACCTCAACAATTCTAGCTCACGCTATCATTACCGAAGGCTTTAAGAATATAGCCGCTGGAGCTGAGCCTATGACACTAAAGAAAGGCATTGAGAAGGCAACCGAGGCTGTTATTGATGAGCTTAAACGAGTATCTACTGAGGTAAAAGGTAATCTGGAGCAGATTGCTCAGATAGGTACTATTACCGCTGTTGACAAAGAGGTTGGCGATTTGATTGCCGAGGTGATGCAGAAGATAGGTAGGGATGGGGTTATTACTGTTGAGGAATCCAGGGGAATAAAATATGAGACAGAGTATGTGGAGGGAATGCAATTTGACCGTGGTTACATCAGTCCCTACTTTGTCACTAACGCCGAGAAGATGGAGTCGGTGATAGAAGACCCTTACATCCTTATCTACGATAAGAAAATCTCGGCTGTAAGTGACATTCTGCCAGCTCTGGAGAAGATACTACAGATGTCAAAGAACCTGGTTATTATAGCTGAGGATGTGGATGGTGAAGCCTTAGCTACCCTGGTGGTCAATAAGTTACGGGGTACGCTTAATGTCTTGGCAGTTAAGGCGCCTGGTTTCGGTGACCGGCGTAAGGCAATGCTGGAAGACATGGCACTTCTTACCGGCGGCAAGGTAATTTCCGACGAGATAGGACGCAAGTTGGACTCAATTACTGCGGAAGACTTAGGTCGGGCTCGCCGGATAACCAGTGATAAGGATAACACTACTGTCGTTGAGGGTAAAGGCTCGGAAGAGGCAATCACGGCAAGAATCAAGCAGCTTAAGGCTCAAATAGAGGAGTCAACCTCTGATTATGACCAGGAGAACCTCCAGAAGAGGCAGGCGAAGTTGGCCGGTGGAGTAGCTGTGATTAAAGTAGGCGCGGCTACTGAGACTGAGCTTAAGGAAAGGAAACACCGTGTTGAGGATGCCTTAGCAGCAACCCGCGCCGCGGTAGAAGAAGGTATCCTGCCTGGCGGCGGCATTACCTTACTCAGGGCTGTTTCAGTTCTGGATAAGCTAAAGGTTAGTGGGGATGAGGCTACTGGTGTTAATATTATCAAGAAAGCCGTAGAAGAGCCGATTCGGTGGATTGCCACAAATGCTGGTAAGGATGGCTCAGTGATAATTGATGCGGTTAAGAAGAGCCCACCCGGGGTTGGTTACGATGCCGCAACTGGTGAGTTTGTTGATATGGTGAAAAAGGGCATTATTGACCCAACCAAGGTAGTAAGGTCTGCTCTAGAAAATGCGGCAAGCATAGGAGCTATGGTTTTAATTACCGAATCATTGATTAGCGATATTCCAGAGGAGACGAAGATGCCAGCAATGCCACCTGGTGGTATGGAAGGCATGGGTATGTAGTGGTTTCGTTCGGTTAGGATGGATACTATTTAGCTTTGGGTTATTGAGTATTAAATAAGGTCAGGAGGCAGTTGGCTTGACATGGGCTTTACAATTGTATGCATGTATGGGTATATATAGTATATACCTGAATATACATAGGTGCGAGGACAAGGAAAAGGAGTAAGAGGAAGGATATGGGGAAGAACAATATAAAGACTATTATGCAGCAAGTTATAAAAGCCATTGATTCGGGTGGTACCAGTGTTCTAAAGAATGGTTCCAATACTAAACCCAAACAAGACAAGAAAAAGTGAGGTAGCTCTTGGTCTTCTCGGAAACGTTTCTCTGGGGTTCATTAGGGTCGCTACTTAGCTATTTGGCGATTTTTATACTACCACAACTACGTGCATTTGCAGATAAGGAAGAAATGCATGTTTCGTGCAAACACGTGATGTTGTTTTTAGGTATTGCAGTTATAATGATATTGGGTGGTGGACTTTTCGCTGTGATTATTGGAGATGCCTCATTACCAAAACATGCCGCATTCTATGGAGCAGGATGGGAGGCTGGCGCAAAGGGGCTGGCAGGTGCTGGTAATCAAGTCCTTAAAACTTGATTAATTCAAACCTGTGACCGTACTACTTTGATAGGTGGTGTCAAGGTGGGCACAAAAAGGACAGATGTCAAACCATCCATCCTAAGCAAACGGAACCGTATGTAGTAATCTCCTTTACTTGAATGGATTGAGGATAGCCGTGGTCTCCGGACTGCGGCTATTTTGTTATCTATGTTTCACAGCTTAAGTAGTTCCTCCAGAGGCTCTTCCTTGGTGACAGGACCAACTACAGCCAGGCGGAGCCGGCTACCTACCAATAGCTCTTGAGCTAACTGCTTTAGCTCGTCAGCAGTGATGGCATCAATAATAGATATTATTTGGTCAACACTAAGAATGCGTCCGGTGAGAATCTCTTGCCCTCCCATCCAGCCAGCAACACTGCGGCTATCCTCCATACGTAGTAGCAGGCGTCCTTTTGATTGTTCCTTCGCCTTAGTCAGCTCAGATTCAGGGACTAATTCCTTGAGCTGGGAAAGTTGCTCCAGGATAGCCTTGATGACTGTTGGCAGATTTTGCAGTTCCACCCCGGCATAGACAGTAACCGAGCCAGTGTCAAGGAAGTGCTCGGCATAGCTGTGAATACTGTAGGCAAGTCCTAGCTTGTCGCGAATCTCAACAAACAAGCGACTGCTCATACCCTCACCAAGGATGGTATTAAGCAGGTCAAGAGTGAAACGCTTGGGGTGAAGAAGAGATAAGCCGGGTAGTGCCAGGCACAGGTGGACTTGCTCTGTGTCCCGTGTCCCAACAACAAGCCGTTTGGCTTGTTGTTCCTTATAAGTCAAATATCCGGAACGAGGCTGCCTATTTTCCCAGTTACCAACGGCTTGGCTAACAGCGGTTACCATCTCTCGATGCTGGATATTACCGGCAATGGTAATTACAGTGTTACCAGGTTGATATTGACCGGCTAGATAATCAAGCATTGTCTCCCTGGTAATGGCAGCCACTGACTCTTTACTACCGGCTATATCACGTCCCAGGGGGTGATTAGGCCACAAAAGCTCGTCAATGAGCCTATTAGCCCATTGTGATGGGGAATCTTTACTCCTGTTAATCTCTTCAATGATAACCTGGCGTTCCTTTTCTATATCTCGAGGGTCAAACTTGGAATGGAGCAGTATGTCTGACAGCACATCCAGGGCTAGAGGGAAGTGGGCTTGAGCCACCTTGCACCAATAGACAGTTAATTCCCTGTCAGTCCCCCCATTAAGAATTCCTCCCACCCCATCAATTGCTTCTGAAATCTCTCTGGAAGTTGCCCGTTTTTGTGTGCCTCTGAAAAGCAGATGCTCAATAAAATGGGAAATACCAGCCTCAGTCTCAGTCTCATATCGGGAGCCGATGCCAACAAAGATGCAGATGGATACCGCGTGGGTGTGAGGCATAGTGGCCGTGATAACCCGCAGCCCATTATCCAGAGTCGTCTTTTGATACAATATCTCACCTCTTTATAGGTATTCTAGCCGTATTCTTAATTGGGTGTCAATTTATGGGCAGTATGGGGAGCTTTGTCCCTCTCAAAAATAACCTTCCCTTTCTCATTAGTAATGAGAGAGGTTATTATCTAAATCTGCTGTTCCGTTAAACAAATCATTATAAAGTGTGATTCAGTGCGCTTGACAGTATGGTGGGGGATGGTCTATGCTTCATATCAGAAAGGAGTAAAACTCATGCAAGCATACTGTATGAAATGCCGCACTAAAAGGGAAATGAAGGACGCCAAGGCTATAACTATGAAGAATGGTAGGCCGGCGACTCAGGGCATATGCCCCACATGTGGTACCAAGATGTTCCGAATAGGGAAGAGCTAAGGCTGACATTTATAGCACCGAGGTATTAAAGAGGCTGTGCAATCTAAAAAAGACAACCGGCCTCTTTATTACTGATTACACAAAATGGCCCTTTGTTAGCTAGCTGGACTCCAGGAGTTTCTTCAACCTGGCGAAATCCTTCTTGGTCTGTTGTTTTATCGACATGGCTACGATTGGCTCGACTAGAGTCAGATTCAGCCCACCGAAGAGGTGGACAAGAACAGGAAGACTTTTGTTCTTTTCTACTTGTTCAAACCCCTCTGCAGACCACGCAGGTATGCTATCTGCCCGCTATGCTGTGTTATCTCACACAGCAAAAAGGCAAGGACCCTGCCGATAGCAACCTCCCCTAAGAAAGGTGTCTGGATTATCTCGTCAAACTTGTCAGGGGTCATAGCTTTCAGGTACTCCGCAGTTCGTGCCCGCACTGCTTCCGCATACCCTAACAAATCCTTGAGCTCAGGAACGGGAAAGGCAGTAACTT
>SDBU01006598.1_pt1 | contig 13587 bp, 14 predicted proteins | sample 2277071 | NCBI WGS metagenome assembly SDBU01 (sample SAMN10397929, study PRJNA504765) | marine sediment metagenome | isolation source: marine sediment core GS08_GC12, 126 cmbsf | place: Arctic Ocean: Gakkel Ridge, Loki's castle | collected 2008
ATCTAGATATGAAAATTTCTTTTTAACTATATTATTTTGAATAGAAACATAAGGAGTTTCCCATGTTTTTTTAATAAGTTCGACAATTTGTTTTTTATATGGTTTTTCCGGAGTGTACATTTATTTTAAGATTAAATCTAAATTTTCATTGCACTTTGGGCATTTGCCTTGTCTATCATAACGGGAAACAATATAACCTGTTCTATCAATTGCTAGAGCATTACATTTTGGGCAAAAAGTATCTTCGGAAGGGATGCCAGGAACATTGCCAGTATAAACATATTTTAGGCCAGTTTCTTTGCCAATTTTATAGGCTTTTTTTAAGGTTTCTACTGGGGTTTCAGGTAAATCTCGAAGTTTCCAAGAAATTGCTCCAGAAAATTGAGTAATATGCCAAGGAGTTTCAGTTCCTAAATCATTTTTAATAAATTTGGCAATATTGCTAAACATTTCTTTAGAATCATTTAGAGTAGGAATAACCAAGGTTGTTATCTCAACCCAGATTTTCTTACTTTTTAGTCTTTTTAAGGTATCTAAAACTGGCTGAAGCCGGCCTGAACAATATTTAATATAGAAATCATCAGAAAATCCTTTTAAATCAACATTGGTTGCATCTAAATAAGGGGAAATTAAATCAAAAAGTTCTTTTGACCAGAAACCATTAGTTACCCAGTTATTTTTCAGGCCTTGTTTTTTAGCTAATTTCATTGTCTCTAAAGCATATTCTGAGAAGATAGCCGGCTCAGTGTATGTATAAGAAATACTTGGTAATTTATTTTTTAAAGTAATTTTAACAATTTCCTTTGGAGAAATTTTTTCTCCTTCGACTCGACCAGTTAGCTGGGGCATTTGAGAAATATCCCAATTTTGACAGGAAAGGCATTTGAAATTACAACCAACAGTGGCAATTGACAGAGAGTGTGTTCCTGGCAAAAAATGGAAAAATGGCTTTTTTTCAATAGGGTCAACGTGAACAGCAACCGCTTTGCCACAGTTCAGAGCATATAATTTACCGTCTTGATTCTCCCTTACTCCGCAAACCCCTCTCCCGCTTGGCGGGCCAGGCGGGATCAGGCAATAATGAGCACAATTCAGACACCTTACTTTCTTCTCAGCCAATTTCTTATATAGATAAGTCTCGATCATAGTTGAATTTTAGCATAAATTTTGCTACATTTTAAATATGAAACACCGAATTTTCATTGCTATTAACTTTCCAGAAAACATTAAAAATAAACTCTCGAGCTATCAAGAAAAATGGCCAGAATTACCGATAAGATGGACAAAAAAAGAAAATCTCCATATTACCTTAATTTTCCTTGGTCATCTTTCAGATGAAGAGCTTTTGGAAGTTTGTAAAACCACTAAAGAAGTTACCTCCCGATACTCTTCGTTTTTAATAAATCTAAAGAAAATTTTATACGGTCCGCCAAAGAAAATGCCACCCCGCATGGTTTGGGCCGAAGGAGAGAAAAGTGCTGAGTTGGGAAAACTTCAAAAAGATTTAGAAAATTCTCTTTTAACTTCCCCTAGCAAGGGAACAGAATCTGAAGCTAGGCCCTACACTTCTCATATTACTTTAGGAAGAATCAAGACCTGGGAATTTAGAGAGATTGAGCCCCCGGAACGGCCAGAAGTGAATGAAGAAATAAATTTAAGCTTTGAAGTAAATTCTATTGAAGTAATGGAAAGTGTATTAAAACGTGGCGGTCCTGAATATGCAATATTAGAATCATGTCCACTAAAAAGCTAAAAGTGCATTTTATTGGTATCAGCGGAATCGGTGTTTCCGCCTTAGCCAAATATTATCAAAAAAATGGTCACAAAATCAGTGGTTCTGATCTTTCTTTTTGTAAACATTCTCCTAAAAATGTGCCCCAAAATACTGATTTGGTTATTTATAGTCCGGCGGTAAAAAAAGACAATCCGGAATTAAAGGAAGCTGGGAAAAGAAAAATTAAAGTTCTCAGTTACCCTCAAGCGCTTGGTGAGTTAACTAAAAAATATTTTACTATTGCTGTTTCTGGCACTCATGGCAAAAGTACAACCACAGCAATGATTGGTTTATTATTAACTAAGGCAGAATTAGATCCAACTGTAATTGTTGGAACAAAAGTCAAAGAATTTGGAAATAGTAATTGCAGAGTAGGGAAGTCAAAATATTTGGTAATTGAGGCAGATGAACATTTTGCCTCCTTTTTAAATTATTCTCCTGACATCGCAATAATTACCAACATTGAAGCTGATCATCTTGATTATTTTAAAAACCTCAACAATGTCGTAAAAGCATTTAAAAAATTTGCTAAAAAATTAAAAAAGAACGGGATATTAATAAGAGAAAAAGAATATAAGAATACCAAAGCCGCTAAAAAATTAAGGCAAATTTTAAAAGTGCCAGGAGAATATAATATATCCAATGCCCTAGCAGCCTTAATGGTTGCTAGAGTTTTGAAAATCCCCGATAAAATATCCTTTAAAGCTTTATCTGAATATAAGGGTTCTTGGCGTCGATTCGAGATAAAACAGGGAAGGTTAGATGGGAAGCAATTGACAGTCATTTCTGATTATGGTCATCATCCTACTGAAATTAGGGTTACCTTGAAAGCTGCCCGAGAAAAATATCCGAAAAAGAAAATCTGGTGTATCTATCAGCCCCATCAATATCAAAGAACTTATTATTTATTTGCTGATTTTGTAAAAGTTTTTAGAAAAGCACCGATAGATAAATTAATAATTACTGATATTTATAATGTGGTTGGTAGAGAGGAAAAGAAAATAAAAAAGAAAGTAAATTCGGAGAAATTAATAAAGAAAATTAGTAAGAGCTCGGCGATATATCTTCCCAAAAAGAAAATTGTAAATTATTTAAAGAATAATCTTCGAGAAGGGGAAGTAGTAATTATAATGGGAGCTGGAGACATTCATGAGCTTGTGGATTCTCTGTGCTTGACAGAAAGGAAAAAGAGAAAGAAAATAAAGTAAGAACCTATTTTCAAGGTCGATCAATTAGAAATCACTCATTTTAAATATTATGAATATTCTTTGGATAATTATTGCGGTTGTGGTAATCGGATTGGCTTGGTATTTTTTAGCTGGGAAAAAGAAAGGGCCGACTTTGCCTACAAAGCCAGAAGGACCTTCTTCGCCACCGCCTCCACCAACTCCACCAACCCCACCAGAAACTCCAGCAATGTAGTTTTTCTATAATTTTAGAGATTGATTGAAACAAAAATCCCGCATTTGGGCGGGGTTTTTGAATTTGACAAAATTATTTTTTCACAATATACTTGGATTAGTAGCTAAGATCTTTTGTATCTTAGCTAATTTTAAAATCAGAGAATTCGAAAATTTAGAAAGAAAGGAGGTAGGGAAAGATGCCTAACGTAAAAGTTCGACAGGCACGAGTAGAAGATATCGAAGGGATTTTAAATGTAGAGGAAGAAGTTTGGCCTGAAAAACTTAGGGCGACGAAAGTGCAGTTTGAGTCTCGAATCAAAACCTTTTCAGAGGGGACTATCGTAGCCTTGGTAGACGGCACTATCATAGGTGTTGTAGCAACGGAGATAGTAGATTATGACTTTAGTGCCCCTCCGTTAACTTGGAACGAGATCACTGACAATGGCTTCATAAAGAAAACCCATGACCCCTGCGGTGATACTCTTTATGGGGTTGATTTAAGTGTCTCTCCATTTGGGATCGGTGCCTCAAACTTACTCATGCAAGAAATCGGAAAGTTGACGATTAGACGCAATTTGAAACGAGGTATACTTGGCGCGAGAATTCCTCGATATCACAAATTCGCCGACAAGATGACTGCTGAAGAATACGTACGCAACAAAAGAGGGAGCCGACCCATTGACCCAGAACTAATTTTCTATACCAGACTGGGTCTTAGAATCACTAGAATTATTCCGAATTACATAAAAGACCCTGAAAGCTGTAACTACGGAGTTCTTCTTGTTTGGAATAGTCCCTTCTACGGTAAACCTTTTCCTAGGTTCTGGAGTTGGTTCTTCAGAACGAAGTGAAGCCTGGTGTGATAACAATGTTACTCATGTTATACATTACACCAGGCTTCTTTTTTGAGCTTTGGTTAGCTCTTTTTCCCAGACTGTCTTACATTCACACCCAAGACCTTTAAAGAGTCTGATATTGTGAGTTCTTTTATACTCCTCAAAGAGGTCCATAATTTTGGGCGAGCACTTCTGACAATTGTGAGGAATGTTAATGGGCAGGGGTTCGTCTTCGAATCCTCCAATGCTGACCGGTCCTAGATGGTGAGTACTTTTTATCACCTGGATAATACTCCACAGCCAAGGGGGTTTATATCTTCCACGGCTATAGAGTTTTTCCATCATAGTCCCTTTCTGGATAAAGGCAGCTTCGAGAGCTACCTCATCAGAACCAGCTTTAAAAGCATATGCTATGGTGTTAATTGCTTCCTGAATTGCCTCTGCCTCGGTAAGGTAAATTGGTTTAAGGAACACGTATGTGAGGAGTTTTGCTTTATTCTCTTTTAAGACTCTTACGGCTTCTTCAAAGTCTTTCCGCGAAAATCCCTTGTGGATACACTTAGCTCTTATCTCATCGCTCACACATTCTAGACCAATACCTATTTCTAACGTTTTCCCTCCTAGGGTGGAAATTAAAGAGCCAACCTTACTTTCTGTGACAAACTCTGGTCTGGACTCCACAAATAGCTTCTGAATTGTGGGGTGCTTGTAGACTTGCCGACAGATTTTTAACTGGGTTTGGGATGGAATCTCCTCGTCATTTAAGAAACTACCGCCATTATAGATAGTCAAGTTTTTGGGTGAAGTATCAGAAATCATGAATTGGCCCAGTCGATAAACCTTCATCAGGTGGCCGTGAGAACTAGCCCTTCCTTTGCTAACTTGTTCTATCTTATACTTAAAGCCACACATGTGGCAGCCCCCGTGTTCTTTAGCCCAAATACAGCCCGTACCTGGTAAAAGCAAGATCCATCTCGAGATAACTCCATCATTCTTGATGTCAAATACCTCATCAATATAGGAAAAGCGTGTATTTGACATCTTGTTGACAATAGCTCGAATCGTCTGAAGAACCAGATTATTCACTTACTGCCCTCCTTATTAGTAATGTTCTAAAGATAGCTTATATAACTATCTTCTAAGGAAAACATAACATTTTTAAGGTAAAAGTCAATTTAATAATGATTTATTTTGTAATTAGTTTGTGTTATTATAAAAAAACATGTTGAGCTTCATTTTTGTTGTTATTATAATGTTTTCGTCTCTAGGGTTGGCTGGATTGGTTTATTTTAAAGATCCAAAAAGAAAAATAAATCAATTATTTATTGTTCTTATTTTATTCTTAATTGTCTGGGTTATTAGTAATTATTTAGAGAATGAACCTATTAATCCTGAACTAGCTTCTTTATTTCTTAGGATAGATTTCGCCTCTGCGTCCATATTAACCTATTTCTTCTTTTTATTTGCTGTACATTTTCAAAAAATTCATTTAGTTTCTTCAAAATTTAGACAAATATTAACCTTTCTCCCTGCTTTTATTTTTTCCGTCCTATCTTTCTCTGATTTAGTGATCAACCAGATAGGGTTTCAAAATCACATTATTTATTTCGAAAAGGGGATACTTTTCCCTTTTTACTCGCTTTCTCTATCTAGTTATATAATAGTAGGATGCGGAAGTCTTCTTTTAAAATATAAAGAATTAAAAGGAATTGAAAAGATCCAAACCCTTTATGTTTTATTAGGCCTTTCGTTTTCTGCCATTATTGCGTTGGTCATGAATTTGTTTCTTCAAGATTTAGTTTCAGTCAACGTATTTAGAATTGGTAATTATGGTATTTTTTTCTTTGTTGGATTTACGACTTATGCAATTTTGAAACACCACCTTCTCGAAGTTAAAGTCATTCTTACTGAAATTTCGGTTGGAGCAATTGCCCTTTTGCTTTTAGTTCAAGCTTTAGCTTCAGAAAACATCTTCGGATATATCTGGAATGGTATTCTTCTTTTAATTTTTCTCATCTTTGGCTATCTTTTAATTCGTAGCGTTATCCAAGAGATTGAACGACGGGCTGAACTTCAAAAACTCTACCGAGAAGTTAATAAATTAAGCGAAGCTAAATCAGAATTTATCTCTATTGCCTCACATCAATTAAGAACACCCTTAACAGCGGTGAAAGGATATATTTCAATGATTATTGAAGAGACCTACGGAAAATTATCTGAAAAACTGAAAAAACCCTTAGAAAATGTCTATCAAAGCAATGAAAGATTGATAAGATTAGTTAACGACCTCTTAAACTTATCGAGATTAGAAGCGGGAAAACTTGAATTTAAACCAGAACTTACTTCTTTAGAAAAAATGATCTCTAATATTGTTGAGGAGTTGAAGATCAATGCCGAAAAAAAAGGTTTGTATATAAAAATAGTAAAACCTCCAAAACTTTTGCCAAAAACTATGGCTGATCAAGGTAAATTAAGACAGGTGATTTTAAATATTATTGATAATGCGATAAAATACACCAAGAAAGGCGGAATTACTATTGAGTTGAAGAAATTGGATTCCCGAGAACAAATTAAGATTTCTGACACTGGCGAAGGGATGGACAGAAAAGAAATAAAGAGTCTCTTTCAAATGTTTTCTCGAGCTACGGCTGGCACTCAACTTCACAAAGAGGGTGCCGGAATTGGTCTTTATGTAGCTAAAAAATTTGTTGATATGCATAATGGTAAAATCTGGGTAGAAAGCTCAGGTAGGGGCAAGGGTTCAACTTTCTATATTGAACTCCCCATAAAAATAAAATAATAAAAATTATATGAAAAAAATATTAATCGTTGAAGATGAAAAAATTTTAGCTGAGATGTATCAAGATAAATTCACTCAGGCTGGCTTTAGGGTAATTTTAACTTATTCGGCTGAAGAAGCCATTAAAATTCTACAAAAAGAAATACCAGATTTAATACTTCTTGATATTTTGCTACCGAGAGAAAATGGAGTTAGTTTTTTAGCAGAAATAAGAAAAGACCCAAAGCTTTCTTCAATCCCAGTAGTAGCTTTTTCCAATTACGATGACCCAGAAACAAAAAAACAAGCATTTAAACTTGGGGTTAAAGATTACCTAATTAAAACTAGTTATACCCCCCAAGAAATTATTAAAAAGATAAAAGGTTATCTTAAAAAATGAAGAGGATTTTAAACACAGAAACAACTAAATATCTTGGTAAATCAGTCAAAGTTTGTGGCTGGGTTAACATCGTCAGGTCTCATGGCAAAATCCTCTTTATTGATCTAAGAGATCGCAGCGGTATTCTACAGATAGTTTTCAAACCAGAAATAGCCAAAGACTTGAGACCGGAATGGGTGATAGCTGTTGAAGGAAAAGTAAAAGAAAGGCCAAAGGGCATGCAAAACCCAAAATTAGCAACTGGCAAAGTTGAGTTAGAAGCAGAGAAATTAGAAATTTTGTCCAAAGCTAAAACCTTGCCTTTTGCTATTGATACTTCAGGTTATGAGATAAACGAGGAAAAAAGATTAAAATACCGTTATTTAGATTTGAGAAGAGAGAGAATGCGAAAAAATCTAATTAAAAGACAAAGGGTAATTCATTTTATCAGGGACTTTTTGAAAAATGAGGAACTCATTGAGGCGGAAACGCCAATTCTGACTAAATCCACGCCAGAAGGAGCTCGAGACTTTCTGGTTCCTTCCAGATTGCAACCGGGTAATTTCTACGCCCTTCCTCAAAGTCCTCAGCAGTATAAGCAACTTTTACAAGTTGCCGGCCTAGAAAAATATTTCCAGATTGCCCGATGCTTCAGAGATGAAGATCCGCGGGCTGACCGACAAGCCGAACACACCCAATTAGATATTGAGATGTCCTTTACGGACCAAGAAGAGATTTTAGATTTAGTCGAAAGATTATATATAGCCTTAGTCGGAAAGTTATTTCCAGAAAAGAAAATCAGCAAAATTCCTTTTCCCAAGATTTCATATAAAATAGTTACGGAAAAGTATAAAACGGATAAACCTGACCTAAGAAGAAATAAAAAAGATAAAAATGAGTTAGCTTTTTGTTTTGTAACCGATTTCCCGATGTTTGAATGGAAACCAGAAGAAAAAAAATGGGGAGCCATGCACCATCCTTTTACCAAACCACAGACCGAAAACATTAAAGAAATTAAAAAATCTCCAGAGAAAATTCTCGCTTTCCAGTACGATTTTGTTTTAAATGGTTACGAAATCGGGGGAGGAAGCATTAGAACAACCAACCTCGATGTTCTAATTGCTATTTTTGAGGTTTTAGGACATAAAAAAGAAGAGATTAAAAAGAAATTCAGCAATTACTTTGAAGCTTTCAGTTACGGAGTACCGCCCCACGGTGGCATTGCCTCGGGCATTGATAGGTTTTTAGCTATTATTTTGAATGAACCAAATATCAGAGAAGTAATAGCTTTTCCTAAAACTGGTGACAACCGAGACTTGATGATGGATGCTCCAGCCGAAGTAAAAGAAAAACAATTAAAAGAACTTCAGATCAAGATGATCAGGAGGGCTAAAAAATGACTTTAAGGTTTAAAATTCTTCTTATCGCTTTTTCTATTAGCTTACCTTTTTGGTTGGGGGTGAATCTTTTAGAGAGTGGCCTAAAAGATTTTTTCTTTTGGCATGAAATCAGTCAAAATCCTCAAATTTTCACCGCCCAAATAGAACTGGAAAAAAAATTAAAAAGTTTAAAACCTTTCCGGAATAGGGAAGTTGAAAATTTGGAGGTTGAAGCCAAATCAGCAATTTCAGTTTTTTTGAATAACCAAAGTGGAGAAAAACTGCTTCTTAAAAAGAACATTAATCAAGAACTGCCAATCGCCAGTTTAGCTAAGTTAATGACAGCTTTAGTTGTTTTGGAAAATTACGACCTTTCAAAAGAAATCAAAATATCCTCACAAGCAGTTAACCAAAAAGAAGACTTTGGCAGATTAGAGATAGGCATGACCTACCGGGTAGAATATCTTCTTTATCCTTTGCTGATGGAATCAAGTAATGATGCCGCTTTTGCCTTAGCTAATGATTATGATGGAATGACAGAAAGAAAATTTGTTGAGTTGATGAATTTGGAGGTAGAGAAATTGAATCTCACTGATACTTTTTTTGACAATCCTACTGGACTTGACCCTGAAGAATCTAAAACCAAAATAAACTATTCTACGGTTGCTGATTTAGCAAAGTTGACCAAAGAATTATTAAAAAAACCCTTAATTTGGGAAATTCTTTCTACTGCCAAGTATAATCTTTACGGGCCCGAGCTGATTAATACCAATGAGCTTTTATTTGATGGATCCGCCAGCTGGCGAACCAGTATAATTGGAGGAAAAACTGGTTACACTGAAGAAGCAGGAAAATGTATACTTTTAGTGATAATCGCACCGAAAAGTAGCGGCTACTTAATAAATGTTATTTTGGGAACTAATGATAAATTTGGGGAAATGAAGAAATTAATAGAATGGGCTGAGAGAGCTTATAAATGGTAAAATATTAATACTATGTATTTACCGGAAGCAGCTGTCGATCTTATTAAAATTTTTACCTTGGGAGCCATAAGTTTTCTTTTGGCTTTTTTATTAACACCACTTTTAACTCATTTTTTATATAAATATAAGCTCTGGCGAAAAGAAGTTAGACAGAAAGCAATTGACGGAGGAAAGGTTACAGTTTTTCAAAAATTCCACAAAGAAGGTGAAACCCATATTCCCAGAATGGGCGGAATTCTAATCTGGCTAACGGTCTTAATTGTAATTTTTTTATTTTTTGGAATTTCTAAAATCACTGATATTTGGTGGTTAGATAAACTTAATTTTTTAAGCAGGGGGCAAACCTGGCTTCCTCTTTTTGCCATTGTAGCTGCTTCTTTATTAGGATTGGTAGATGACTTTTTGCAAGTCTTTGGCAAAGGAAAATATGTTGGCGGGGGATTGAGTTTAAAAAAACGTCTTCTGATAGTTGTCTTAATTGGCCTAGCTGGAGCTCTATGGTTTTATTTTAAATTGGATTGGAGTACAATTCATATCCCTGGGGTAGGGGATTTTGAAATTAATGGTTGGTATGTCCCTATTTTTGTCGTGGTTATGTTGGCAGTTTATTCGGGGGGAGTAATTGACGGCTTAGATGGTTTGGCTGGTGGGGCTTTCGCTTTAATTTTTGGGGCTTTTGCTGGTATTGCTTTATTTTTTGGTCAAATTGACATTGCTGCTTTTTGTGCAGTAATTTTAGGAGCCCTATTAGCGTTTTTATGGTTTAATATTCCGCCAGCTCGCTTTTATATGGGAGAAACTGGAGTAATGGGTTTGACTGCTACTTTAACTGTTGTTGCCTTTCTAACTGATTCAGTCTTAGTTTTGCCAATTATCGGCTTTTTGTTGCTAATGGAAACGGGTTCAGTAATTATCCAACTTCTATCCAAAAAGTTTAGAGGCAAGAAAATACTCTTAGCCTCGCCGATCCATCATCATTTCGAAGCTAAAGGTTGGCCACATTATAAGGTCACCATGAGATTCTGGGTAGTTGGGGCGGTGGCAGCTCTTGTTGGAATAATAATAAGATTATTGGGATAGCTATTGACAAATCTAAGAAGTATGATATAGTATGAACAGAGATTGAGTTCAAAAGGAGGTAAAAAAATTGGTTTCTCAATCAAAACAAATTGGAGGTGGAATCGGAATCGCACTTTGGGGAATTACATTCGGAATTCTTCTAACAATCAGCTTTTTCTCTACTGAAATAATGGAGAATATAGCATTGTGGACGGGGAGAGTTCTCGGAGTGATAGTCCTACTCGTCTGGCTCTATTTTGCAATCTGGGCCGGAATACGCTCGAGCAACGCATATCATCAAGCAGCGGGCGTAATAGGACTTATAGCTTTTGGCGTATTCATTTATGCCATTATAGTAAATTCGCCTTTCCTCTATTCTGCGTGCGTAGTCGTTGGCGCGTTCATCATACTCGCAGCGTTACTTGTTGTTCCGATTTCCTCCTTCAAGGCCATGCTATCAACCGAATGATAGTATGTGCAGAACCCAGCCACTTTTCTACTGTTGGCTGGGTTTTTGCATTTTGACCATAACTGATTTTTAAGCTAAAGTGAGGTTATGAAACTCAAAAAATTACAGAAAAAATATCCTAGATTTATCTACCAAGATTATTCTTACGAAATCTTTAATAACAATTTAAAGATTTCTTTTAATTTTAAAATTGGACCAAATATCTTTTTCAAACCAGAATTAACCATAGGGAACATCCCCAAGAATTGGTTAAAACCAGACTTCAACCAACTAAATAATTTGATATTTCAACTCGGCTTAATAGAAATGATTAGTTATTGGAAAGTAACTTGTTCGCCAATAATTGAAATTCAAGCTGGCCATTTAAACAAAGAGCAAATCAAGTGGTGGCAAAATTTAATATTAAATGGCCTGGGTCAGTTTTTCTATAAAAATAGAATTAAATTTCAAAAGCCAAAATTCATTATTCTTCCCAAGAACAAAACCATCCAGAAAACTATTTTAGTAAAAGGAAAAAAAATTTTGATACCAATTGGAGGAGGAAAGGATTCTGCAGTCACTTTGGAACTGTTGAAAAAAACTAAGAAAGATATTAATTGTTTTTCTTTAAATCCAACCCAAGCTGCAAAAAAGGTAATGAAAATTGCTGGTTGCAAGAAACCAATTATTGTCAGACGAAAAATTGATAAAAAACTTTTGGAGCTGAATAAAAAAGGCTTTCTTAATGGTCATACTCCCTTTTCCGCTTATTTGGCTTTTTTAAGCGTTCTAGTGGCTACAATTTTTGGCCAAAAATACATTGCTTTTTCCAATGAAAGAAGTGCTAATGAAGGAAATGTTAAATATTTAGGAAAAATAATTAACCATCAATATTCAAAAACTTCAGACTTTGAGAGAAAATTTAAAAAGTACTCTAAAAAATATTTGGCCAAAAATATCAATTATTTTAGTTTTTTAAGAAAACATACTGAGTTTGAAATTTCTAAAATGTTTTTGAAGTATCCAAAATACTTCTCAGTATTTTCCAGCTGCAATATAGCTTCTAAGGCAGGGGAGAGGTGGTGTGGCAATTGCCCCAAGTGCCTTTTTGTTTATGCTACCTTTTATCCTTTTTTAGAAAAGAAACAACTTTTTAAAATTTTTGGTAAAGACATTTTCGAGAATAAGAAACTATTAGGGATAATGAAAGCTTTAATAGGGAAGGGAAAGTTCAAGCCTTTTGAATGTGTCGGCACTTACAAAGAAAGTAGAACGGCTTTTAATTTAAGCTTAAAAAAAGCAAAAAAGACAGGGAAGTTTCCTTTTCTTTTAAGCCATCTTTAACTTGACAAAATAGAAAAATCCCGTTATAAGTAGAAAAGAAGGAGGTGAATAGTGCCAACTAAATATGGATTTCCGATTGTTGACGCTGATAACATTTTTAATGTTATAGACAAGCTTGGAATCAAGAAGTGGCCCCGGCTTGAACAACCTGTAAGTCTTGGGGAATATCTTTCTCGAGATCTCAGTGCGGCCGAACGCAGAGAAGCTGAGCTTTTTATGCCAAAAGCTGAAGCTATCCTATTTCGGAAACCGAATGGGGGAACCTTTAATGGATTCAGGAGCGTAAATAAGGACTGGGCAACAGTCTTCACGCTTTTACCAGATGATTTAATACCGATCACCATTGAGTTTAAACACGGTTCTGAAATCATCTGTGTAGTCCCACCCTCAGGAGTACCCAACAGAAAAGACTTTGAGTCTGATTTCCCGATGGCATCGTGTGCCAAAAGAGAGTTCCAGGAAGAAACTGGTATTGAGCTCGAAGAGGTTATACCGGTAGGTTCTCCAGCGGGAGATTCGGTAAGCCCGAGACAAAGCACTCAACGCTATTTTCCTTTCCTTGGCATCCCCAAAATACCAATTTCCCAAGTGAAGCCACGGGTTGATGAAAACGAATATCTTAAAGTGGTACTTATTTCCTTAAAAGAATGGATGAAGCTGATCGAAGGGAAAAAGATTGAGGATCTCTGTGCCAATTCCACCACCTGGGCCACCCTTTATCACCTCGGACGGGCAAAAATAAGGTAGGTAGAGTAAGACACTAAACAAAATAGGCAGTGGATGTAAGTCCACTGCCTTCTGCTTTTGGTTTAAAAAAGACTAAATCTATGCTATTTTTAAGTTAGAATGAAATTAAGTGAATTAAAAAGAAAAAAAATATTGATTTTGGGTTTTGGTAGGGAAGGAAGGGATAATTTTTTATTTTTGAGAAAATTATTCCCCAATAAAGTTTTAGGAATCGCCGACCAAAAAACGAAACTAAGCTTAACCGACAGGAAAACTAAGCTTAGCTTGGGAGAAAATTATCTTAAGGGAATTAAAGATTATGATGTGATTATTAAATCTCCGGGCATTCCCTTTAAAATTTTACCAAAGTCGGCTCTCAAAAAAATTACTACCCAAACTGAGATTTTTTTTGATAATTGTCCAAGTAAAATTATTGGCATTACTGGCACCAAAGGAAAAAGCACAACAGCTTCCTTA
>SDBU01006599.1_pt1 | contig 13584 bp, 13 predicted proteins | sample 2277071 | NCBI WGS metagenome assembly SDBU01 (sample SAMN10397929, study PRJNA504765) | marine sediment metagenome | isolation source: marine sediment core GS08_GC12, 126 cmbsf | place: Arctic Ocean: Gakkel Ridge, Loki's castle | collected 2008
CGCCAGCAAAAGACTGGCGTAACATTTTAGAGATTCTTTCAGCTTCTTAAGAATGGCTGGCCGTAGTAGTTCGTCTTTAAGAGTGTGAGATCGCTTTAATTATGCGTTCTCTTGCAGCTACACTTCACCAATGAATGGTGAAAGGGGAAAAAAGATGATACTATACGGACCTGAGAATCTCGAGAGGTTGTTGGAAAGTTTGTTCGCGGATAATGATGAATTAGAGGAGGACATTGTGGTTTTGGGAGGGCCTGGACGACCTACTCCATTCAGCCTGTCCCCTGAATGTTGTAATTACAACTACACTAGTTATGGCTCATAGTTTTTCTGCCATAGACTGGAAAACCACAGATAGTCCATTTACACTCAACGTAGGGGCGTATACATGACGCCCTGAAGTAAGTTTCACATGTAGATAAAGAACCAATTCAGGCTGTGAGAGAACGCTTCATATGCTATTATTTTAATTCACTCCTCCCTTCTGCATCTCGGACACCAATGACTAATAGACGGAGATAGCTCACAGATGACAGAACGAGAATTCCTGATTCTGACTAACAGATTTGGCCTGATAAGCAACTTCGGCAGAGAAGCTGAACAGGTACTGGAAGCAGTTCATGACTTTGCGGAGGAACACGATGGAGAAATAATGGACGTTGACGAAATCTACTTCGGGCATCATGGGAAGCACATCAGAATAGATACCTATCCCAGTGAAGCGGCAAGCAAGATTGCACGGGAGGTAAAATCCTACATAGCCTCAAAAAGGGTGCAAGATATGGTTATCTTGGGAGATGAGACTTCCATCCCCATGTTCGAAGCCTGTGGTATCCATACCGACTTCCTCTACTCTCATCTGGATGAGGATGGACTGCCAGGAGCCGCTGTAGCTCGCATACTTGGCTCCCTAGAAGCTATGGTTCAGCAACTAAAGGGACAAGAACAGTCAAGAAATAGAGCGCTGATCCTGTGTTCTGAGGACACAAGGATACACCTGGAGACCAGAACATTCCTCAAAGTGCTTCAGGATAGAGGGATTGAAGTGGTCTTCAGAGCAGAAGAGGCGGCAGATATACTGCATGAGTTCGATTTCATCATCCACTTCGGGCACGGTACAGATACTGGCATAAGCAACAGGTTTGGCCAACCCTATGTTACAGAGAGCAGTATGCCCGATCTACCCCGTCATCCTGTGGCTCTGGTGGATGGCTGCGCCACTGCGCCACCCGGGTCGAAGCTGCTTCGCTCTTTCATGAATAAGGGCTGTGTGGCCTACCTTGGCAGCAGTGCTGGCGTTGCCGGGATGATACCTGCAAGATATGCCTGTGAGTTGATCATGCATTTCCTCGATGCCTATGGCGCGTGTCCTGATCTTCCCATGTCTGAACTCCTGCGACGCTCCAGGATAGCTTACTTGAAAGCCGCTCAAGGATTGTCAGAATCTGTTCTGAAGCTGGAAAAGGGCGAGGAAGTAGAGGTCACAGGCGAACTACAGACGCATCTGGCAAGTCTGCTGGAATGGCACGTCTTTGGTTCACCATTTGCCAGATTCGGAAGTGGTTCAGCAGAACCTGCCTTCAGACAGTATCAGCTTTTCCAGGATAGGATGGAATTATTGACTGACGAAGCTGTTACAGCGAAGTTTGAGATGACAGACGGGAGCGATTTCCCTATCCTTTATCTCCGGGCTGACTGGGAGAAAAGAATCTCCGCAGACGTTGAGATCCAGGTCTTCCAGAATGGATTGCTGCTCTATCAATTGCATGGCAACAGCCACACCGTATACCAGAAGATAAAAGATACATGCATAGGCGGATATGATGACGGCATAACCTATAAAGCCTATTTCCTGCTTCCCTTTTTCAGACGTGCTGGAGAGAATGAGGTTACTATCAGATTGATCGAGTCTCCCAAACCCATCTTCATAATGCCCGATTCCACTATAGACGTATGGACGTCAGATATTGACTCGCGCTATATAGAGGAGCTGGAGTGGAATGATATGCCAGAGCAGGAAGCTGCGCCAGGTCCTGTTACAGTCGTCTCCCGCCCAGAATCTGAGGATGGTATATCATAGTAAGAGATTCAGCAAACCACTAAAGGAGATCCCGGCTATCGTTTTCTACGGCAATGAAGCAAGTCAAGGGAATGGAGAGATTGTCTGCTGATGCCTGAATTAATGGACGATGAGATAGAGGTGTATTTCGTCGAGAAGCCAGGTCCTCCTATTTCCTTTACCTAGCGTGGGAAGAAGTATAAGATCACAGCGATGGGGGATGCGCGAAGAAATCTGGATTTCCGGGAAGACTGGTGGCGGAGAAGACACCGTGATCATTATGTTGTGAAGACAGACACAGAAGAGACTTTTAGGATCTACTTCCACAGAGGTCCTGGCAGAAGGTATTGGGTGCTATACAAGAGGTTAGACGAGTAATTCATGCTGATATTGCTGGCATCTACACATTGCCCGAAATCTTCCTGGCAGTTCCTACATCCATACTACTGAAACTTCAGGAGAGCGTTGGATACGAATTGCAGGTATCTGGCACTTTGCCAATGTATGAGTAAGTGAGAGCATGAAGGGATACGAAGCCGGATGGATATACAAGATAATAAGCAAACGAAGGCACTGCGAGATCAACTGGTTGATGAGCTGGTTTCGACAAAGTGTATCCGATCGCTCGATGTGGAACGCGCCTTCAGGAAAGTACCGAGACACTTCTTTCTAAGAGACACAGAGGTTGCTGAGGTATATACAAACAAAGCCATCGTAACGAAGTTTGAGGACAAAAGACCTGTGAGTTCCTCTTCTCAACCATCCCTCATGGCGGATATGCTGGAAGCTCTGGACATACGCAAAGGGATGCGTGTGCTGGAGATTGGCGCGGGTACGGGTTATAACGCGGCGCTTATGGCGGAACTGACGCACGCTCCCGGGAATGTCTACTCAGTTGATATTCAGGAGGATATCGTGGAACAGTGCCAGGCAAATCTGTCAGAAGCGGGATACCCGGATATACACGTGATCCACGGCGACGGTGGATATGGCTACGCGCCTGCTGCTCCCTATGACCGCATCATCGTAGCGTGCCAGGCATGGGACATTCCACCTGCGTGGGTGGAACAGCTCGAGAAAGGCGGAGTCATTCTGATACCCTTGAGTATCGAGAAGGGCCGCCGCACTATGATGATCCCAAGGTTCGTGAAGAGCGAAAGCTGTTTGATAAGCGAATCTGCCGTAACCGGTGGCTTCATGTGGATGGAGGGAGACTTCTCGCTTCCGGAGGGACTTGGAACCGTAGTGGTGATAGACCCTGTTGATTATACAGGCCATCGTCCGATACAAGAGGCCAGCTTCTGGATCGTCTCCAGGGATGCAAGCCCGGATATCGGAGCCAGCATCCGATGTTTGTTCCACTCCTGGGAGGGAGAAGGAAGTGTGGATTTCGGGTCATGGCTGGAGGAGCATGGCTTTCTGCTGATGTTGACTCTAGAAGGTGTAAACAATCTCGAAGCGTCGTCAAAGACCAGTGAGCATGGCTTTGAGGGAACGGGCAAAGGCGTCCTGGACATCGATGCAGGCAGCGCAGCATTGGTAGCTGGCGGGAAGGGAGACATCATCGTCTATGGCAGCGATGCGGCAATGGAGACCCTTTCAGGTGTGATCTCCCGATGGGAAGCTATGGGCCGTCCTGGATTGCTGGATTTCCAGGTTATGGTATATCCTCTGGACTACAGCGTTACCTTACAGCTAGATGAGTGGCTGGTCCAGAAACCATCAGCCCAGATTGTGCTATCGCCAGTTGATCGATGATATTGTTACCCCTTTGTGTGGATTCTCAGATCGCATAGCTGCTGAACTCTACTCATTCGAATCACTCCTTCCTGCACCCCGGACAGCAAGACCTTCTATACTTAACAGCACCACAATAAGGGCAATAGACTTGAGAAATCGAGTTTGTTATCTCCTGTAATTCTGCCATCTCAATCACCTCTGAAAGCCGAGCTTCACAGCTCGGCCCAGATGCTGTAAATACTGCTGGTAGAGTTCGTCAACCTCTTTCCAGAACTCTGAATCCTCTCTGTAGTCTCTATTATTGAAGTCTATGTATTTTCTGAAGACAAGCTTTGTCGCTAATCCATAGGCAGCTTTCCTGTCTCTGAGTTCATTGCCATTATTGCCGTTGCTTTTACCATTTCGCTTAGCTATCAACTCGTCCAGTATCCTCGATGCTTCCTGCTTCGATGCGATCTTGTTTAGATCAACACTGCTTTTCGTTGCTCTTGCCAGTTTCCTGATGGCGTTGAGCTGTTTTTCAGTTGGTTCATTCATTTTTCCCACCTCCATTTGGTTTTTTCGCTCTCAAGAAAAAACTAATGGGGGTGAGGGAGGATGGGCGCTATGACCTGAAAATTGCCCATGTACCATCACAAAGAATATAAGCTGTATGCTGCGTAAACTCCATAATGGATTCTTCTAATAGCAAGCTGCTGGATACACTGCTATCTGACAAAATCAACTTGCTCAGAGAGCAGATTCAGGATATCATGAATGAGATCGACCTCAGGAAGCAACTGGCAAAAGATACCATTGCAGAGATCGATGAGCAGATATGCAAGGTCAAAACGCTGCTCTATGAGCCTGATGCCTACGGAACTCCACAAGGGAGGAAAACGGAACTGGAAAAGCAGATTCAGACCCTGGAATTAGGGAAGCAGAATCAGAAGATTAAGTGCTGGAACGATATTGAGGGATTGAAGAGAGAACTCAGGCAGACCAAGAGGGAGTATAGGGAGGCTGTGAGAAGAGCGTCGGTTACTAGTTCGACTCTGTTAAATCAGAGGCTAAAATGAGACTTAGGTTTAGTAATGGCGCGGGGGATGCAAATTCCGAATAGGAAACATACTCACGCGTCGATTTTACACCATAGGGACCAAATGGTAGCGCGGGTCGCAATCGGATGTTCCGGCGTCGTAGAAAAGGTTCACCAGTAGAGACGCGAGTATGTCACACTCTAATGATATAATTACGAGAACTCGCAGGATACCACATGTTTACACAGGGAGGAATGCAAGCGAGGTGTGGGGTTGTAGACCCAACCTGTAAAGCGACGCTTGCAGCGCTGTTAAGCGAATTTCCACATATCATTTGAGAGTTTACTCCACGAAGCTCTGTCTTTAGACGTGAAGCTTCACTCACGTTTGTTCTGTAGGCCAAAGTAACTAACTCATACCAAGCGTTCAACGGAAATGTCTAAGAAGAATCAAGATAGTACCAAAAAATTTATATAGCCCTGGTAATTCTTTCGGTATGATACGGGCCTATTGGTACGAAATCTATAATCACCTACAAGTCAAGCAGGTTGTGACGATTGATGATAGAAAAGATGAAAAAACCACATGTAAAACTTGAGAAACGTATTGAGACAGATCAGGCATTTATCGAAAAATTTGAAGTTACGGAGGAACTATATGAGCTTCAACCATTAACAACAGAGAAAGATTACAGAGTGTTTCTTTGTCCTAATCATGTCCATATTATAGATAGAAGTACGCCACCCCATCTGGTTGGATTTGATGATGTGCATTTTACAAACATCTTTAAGGATATGTACGAGAACCCAATTATTGATATCAGAATATACAATAGGAAGATTCAAATCACACCATTAGAGCCACCGGAGCCATGCAGGATAAATGAGTATGAGACTGCTCTTGGTAAAGGGAAACTGCAAGTCGATGTTGACATTGTATATGATAGAAGCAAAACGGCATCAACACTTCAGATGTCTCATGGCGAGTATTTCTCCTGAGACTGGCCATCCGTGAGGATTAGGATTCCATTTTCCTGATACGACTGCTTCAAAATAATCTGCACCAAAACTCCGAACCATCGTCCTGATGGAAGCACTATCCATCATAAAACAGGCACTAGCTAAAGTGCCAAAGGTTCGGCAACCAGCCAATATAAAAACAGTTCTGTTTTCTCGAAAAGGACTTCTAGTTTTTATAAACATCCCGTAGTCACGAACAACCTTATCACTTTCATTCAATCCAATCACATATCGTCTTTCCGATACGCTGTCATATAACACTGTTCCATCATCAATAAACCTCAAAGTTAGATCTAACTTCTCAATAACCTCTCGTGTAACGTCATTTCGATCCGGTCCTCCGAGTAGAATCAAACTGGATTCTTTGTAGTCCTTCGTCGGACTTTTGCTTAATGATACCCAAACGTGGTTACGGCCGTATAGCCAGTAGAGAGAGGGTGACAAGAGAGAAACTGCACATATTTCGCCTTCCCCAGTAGCATAGCCAAAGCCCCTCTCCCTTTCATCTTCCAGTGTACTACCAATTATTCTTACTGGTTCTCCATGAAATCCCCAAAGTGTTCTCAGGTGTAATAAATCTCTGCCTCTCGGCAGTGCACGCGATAGCATGCGAGGGAGACTTTCTTTCGTCTGTTTATCAAGCCTCAGGAAAAAATCGAACTTCAACGAAACAACTTCTTTTGAGTTTGCTGACCCTTTAAATATACCAGGAAGTGATAGAATTCTTGCCCTTAGTTTTGAAAGAACTGCTCGCCTCGATCTATTCTGCAAATATCCAAGACTTCTCGGGATCCATTCCTCAATCAGGTAGACTATCAGCCCTGAGAAGATAAGGGAGAATATTAATGAGAAAAACACAATGAATAGCAAATACATATAGGAACTTATCCTCCTACCTTTTCAAATAGTATGACCAAACAAGAAACTATAGGAGTCATACCAAAGGCACTGATAACTATTCTGCGACCCTTTCTTTTAACTGCTCTTATTTGTTCCACAGATATCTCTTTCTCGCTCAAAAGTCTTTCTCTATCTTGATTCTCATAAATAAAAGCTCCCTGCGATAAGAACACAGTTATTAGAAAAAAGAAAAAATGCCAGAAAAACATCGAGCCCAGGTACCATCCAAAATTATCCTTTGTTAGAACTGCAGAGAACTCTATTGCATCTTCATATTTGACAAGGATAGCAGCATCAATAGTTAATGCCCACAAGCAAAATTCAATGCCAATAAATCTTGCTGAATAATCAACGAGGACTTTTAATGTCGAACTGATACCCTTCAGCCTTATCAGAAACCTTGCGCAGACCAGTTTTTCAGCTATTACACTTAACAAAAATATGATTGAAGGAAAAGAGAGATACTTTAGTACTACCATATCACCGAGGAAATGCTAAAAGAAAAAGGCATTACCCACCTCGCCATTTCGACAATTGCTATGGTTTCATAGATTATATTATCGCCCGCCACACTTGCCAAGTAACCATTTCCAGCTTAACAGTTTCATGAAGGAATTTACCCTATGTAGACATCAAAATCATTGCCAAAAAACATCCTTCATCGAGTTTTTGCAGCTCCTATTGCAAGACCGTCAAGACCTATATCATCTATAGATATATCAGGCGTATAAACAGTTACACCCTCCTCTTCTAATCTTTTTCTCCATTCATCAGGAATCTCGCTATCGACTACCAAATAATTAGCATCTTTGAAGTTCGCAAAGGTCACCTTACCTTTTTCAAATCGCCTTTTCCTTTCAGTTTCATCGGTGAATTTACTAGAATCAGTCAAGAAGACATTAACCTTGGCTCTGGCTAATGCTTCGCTTTTTGACTCCATTTCACCTGTATGTTGAGTGAGAAAGCCACTTTCGTCAATTCCCGCAATCCCAATAAACGCTATATCAAGAATCTTTCTATCTTTTTCAAAACACAGCCAGCCTCTTGAACCTGTAGCTACTTGAGTTAGATAACGTAATGAACCACCAATTATGTTCAAAGGCAAACGTCGTGAATGTGTAAAGCACCATTCCATAATTTCATTTACCACAGGCATAGAAGCGGTATAAATAGTAATCGTTTCCTCAAGACGGTTGCTATCTAACAAAAACCTAACAAAGCATTCAATTGTTGTACCTGAATCGAAAAATACGGCGGTGTTAGGAAAAACAAATCTTGCGGCAATCTCAGCAATCTGATTCTTTTCATGCGGGCATAATTCGAGCCTATATTCATGTTCTGTTTTGTGCCCGATCCGAACAATCTTGCCGCGTTCTCTTTTTATTTTGTCCTTTTCTTTGTCAACCAACTTGCTGAAATCTCTCCGGATGGTAGCCTCTGATACTTCCAGTTCAGTTGCAGCATCTCGAACTGTAAGCTCACCTCGTTCTCCACACAGTTCAAGGATCAATTCACGTCTTTGCGTTTCTGAAGGTCTATCCATATTTATCTTCACCGCCATAATTCCATTATGATTGAGGTCTGCAAATGTCTGCTGTATATTTTACCACTTGCGCCACTTTTTGTCAAGATAAAAGCACTATCTTATATGACATTGTCGTTTACTTTTGAAATAGGTTCAAAAGGGTTTGTTCTGTCAATCCAAATGATCAACGTGGTCACCGGGAACCCAACAGTTCTGATAAGATCGTTTTTACCCAATACACATCGCCCCTTTTGACAAGTAAATCTTCCCTTCCCACCACTCCACCAGCGCAAACCTGATATTCTCTATATCCTGTAATATCCTCATGGACGTCAAACAGACACTTACTGAATTGAAGCCAGTTCTTGGAGTGCAGGTTGATGACCTCTGGCAAGCGTATCTTGCCTCTGACGAGAAGGGCAAAAAAGAACTGGAACAGTATCTCGAAATCCTTTACGCTCAGTTTGTGGATGATTACGAGCAGAAAAAGATAGTTCTTGAACCGCCAGGCATTAAGGAGATAGCAGGCAGTTTTGTTCTTGGATTGATCATCTATCCAGACAAGCCATACTATCCGCTAATGATAACTGAAGAAGAGCTTAACAGCCATATCCTGATATGTGGAAGAACTGGCGTCGGCAAAACCACCCTGATCTACAGGCTTGTATCACAGCTCGTCTCAAGAGACATCCCCGTGCTAATATTTGATCTCAAGCGGGATTACAGGCATTTGCTCAAGCATTACAGGAATCTGGTCGTGATGAGATGGCATGATCTCAGGTTTAATCCGCTTACTCCGCCGCCAGGTGTGGATGTTCTGCAATGGCTTCTGGTATTCTGTGACGTCTTCTGCCAGGTTTCAGGCGTTCTTCTTGGCTCCAAGGGATTCCTGCTGGAGCAGCTCAATGAGTTATTGAAGTTAAACGCAACTCCCACAATGGCAGAACTTGCTGAAACACTGGATAACAAATATATATCACCGGTGCGCAGACAGGCTGCTTACTTAGACGTCATCAGGAACAGGCTAAAGACAGTGATGATCTCACTGGGTGACGTGATTGACTGCCATGGCTTTGACATAGAGAAGATGCTTCAGAGTAACCTGATCATAGAGTTAGATGGCCTGTCCACTGAGATGCAGGATTTTCTCATCAACATACTTCTGATGCAGATATTCCGCTACAGGATTGCGCAGAACCAGAGAGGGGAACTAAAGCACGTCATTGTGTTTGACGAGGCAAAACGGGTTTTTGATATAAACAAGGAGCGCAGACCAGTAGAAGGAATACCAACCATAAGCATCCTCGTCTCAAGAATCAGGGAGTTCGGTGAAGCTCTGATAGTCTCTGACCAGGAGCCAACCAAACTGTCAGAATCCATTAAAGCCAACACAAAGTGTAAGATTGTGTTTGGACTGGGTCAAGGTAAAGATGCGCTGGATATGGGCAGGACAATTGGGTTGGATGAGGCTAAGACAGGCTATCTGAATAAGCTCCAGGTAGGACATGCAATTGTGCATCTGCCAAGATATAAGAAGCCAATGCTGATCAAGACGGGTGTTATCCCTGAGGTGGAGAAGAATGTCACGGACGCTGAGGCTAAGGAATCCGGAAACACTGCCTGTTTTATGAGCAGAGAGCAAAACATTGCTGATAAAGGCGGAAAGCCGAACTTTGCCAGTTGTTCTGAGCAGAACGAGGCAGAACAGCCTGTTCCAGGAAAACCAAAACAGGTCCTGCCTGTTCTGAAAACAGGTAAAAGGAAAAGAACACACAGTGGAGAGGACTCAATGCTCATAGACATTATGAGAAATCCGCTTTCATCAGTAAGGGAGAAATACAAGAGGTTAGAACTGAGCGCATATCTTGGGGATAAATTCCAGAAAGCTCTACTGTCTGAAGGTTTGATTAAATCAGTGAGGATACCAACAGGAAAAGGAATGATAAAACTGATGGAGCTAACAGGCAAAGGCATAAATAAACTTAGGCTCTTGGGCTACACTGTTAAGAGATCTTTCAGGGAAGGCGGAGCAGAACATCTATATTGGCTCAGGCAGGTTAAGGAAAAGCTTGTGAGTGATGGCAATACGGTTGAGGAAGAATATCCCATTGGCAATGGCGAGACTGTTGATCTTGCCATCATCGGAAAAGGGAAGAAGATTGCCATCGAGATCGAAACCGGGAAATCCGATGCTTTGCGTAATATCCGGAAATGTCTGGATGCGGGGTTTAAGGTGGTGAGTGTGGCGACGAGTGAGGGAACGCTGGACAAGATTAAATCAAAGCTGGAACAGTTTTCATTACCAGCTAGAAAAAGAATAAGAACCAAATGTGCCAGCAATCTATGAAGTTCCTCATTGACGCGACTATGATATGATGAAGGACATAACAAACCATCCCATCAGCATCAAAAATACAGATACACCAGCTACCAAATAAAAGACGAGCCATATATGGTAAACCTTCGAAACCACAAATCCTATGGCCATAAACACAAGCAGAGTTGCGAAGAAAGTATAGACAGCAACCTCATTTGGCTTCTCATAGATCGTTCTCCCTTTAACCACAATATCTTGGTCTCTCTCAACATCGTACATTTTCAAAATCCAGTGTTTTACTACAGTCCCAGTACCCGCCTTCTCAAGCACGCTCTGGTTGCAGACATTCACACCATCGATAATCAACTTCTTATATCTCCAGCTTTTGGGAGATTCAGGTGAAACCTCAGTGCAATCAACCCAGGGATCAAACTCAAAACGAGGGTAACCAAAATCCCTAAGATCAATGCCATGATTTAGCCTTAGATCATCATATTTGCTCTGGTTCTCTTCCCATTCCTCTGTCGAAATAAGTCCGCTTCTATTATTTATCTTCCCGTCCCTATAATAGTAGAATTTTCCATTACAGTGGTTGTATATCGACAGACCACCGCCACAGAACTTTGATGAATCATCAATCTCTAGACATTCCGGTGCATTCTCAATGGAATCTATCTTGGCAAAATAGGGTGGGCAGTATGCAAAGGAGACCTTCATTAATATAAGAGCCAACAGAACAACTAAAACTGCCTTTCCTATTGTCCGCACAACCATTCATATCAATAGGGTCCCCTGCTATAAAAACCTTTCCATACTATAGTATAACTGGTTGTCTATCGTTACCTCGACAATGTCATCTTCTTTATAGACTGAAAATCGCTAGTTGTCATCTGGTAGAAGTAGATTCCGCTAGCTACAGTTTCTCCTGAATTGTCTTTGCCATCCCAGTAAGCTGCATCGCTCTTTGGGATATAGACTCCTAGTCTTTTTCTTCCCAAATCCAAGATTCTTACTAATTGTCCGCTAACGTCGTAAATCTTTATGGTTACATTACTCTCTCTTTCCAACTGGTAAGGTATCCATGTGTCGGGGTTAAACGGATTAGGATAGTTCTGGAAGAGCTTCGTCTGTTTTACATCCCCCCATGTTGTGGGATATTTATCCTCAGGAGTAACAGCTTGACCTGTATCTCCCACGATTACTTGCTCAAACTCACCATCGCCATTGGCATCCACTTCCATCTGATACTCTTCTATATCTTCACCGATCTTTACAGTAGTAATGGAGCCCTTGTTCACTGACACTTCTGTAAACGCCACATCCTCGAAGGTTCCTTCTCCCTTGATTATAGTGCAATATAGATTGAATGTTCCACTACCGGTACCGACAGACTCAACCTCGTAATTTGCGTTAGAGGGGACAAGAAATATCTCAACATCTTGGATCATCCTCATTTCTGCGTTAGGGATTTCATTGATTTCTACCCCGTTGGCAAAACCTATCCGTCTACCATTGTGATCCGTTATAAGTGTGTCCACGGGAGATTCCGCCACGATCAGTGTCTGATTGGCATCTAGGAGTTTTCCTAATACGAGCTCCCGTATCTGTTCCATGGTCACTTTCGCTTCATCGCCAATAGTCATATCAGGATAGTAGATATAGATTTCATTGTTACCATCTATTTGAGAAAAGAATAGGTAGAAACAACAAGGAAATAATTCAGGTATTGTAGTGGAATGAGGAAGCCTCGCTTTTTGGAGATGGCATACCTTTTAGCGATGTCTCGCGCTTCCTTAGCAGCGTCTGAAAATCGCGTTGAGCTCTTGGAAACAGGATGCAATCGAAAACTGGCCAGGTACTCGTCGATAAATCCTGGTTCATATTTGGCTCCTATCCTCAGCCAGTAGTCATACTCCATTGCTAGATGTGCATTGACATCAAAAAACCCTATTTCTTGAGTTAACTCTCTGCGCCAGAAAACTGCTGGCTGAGCAATAAAGTCCATAGCCAGGAGTTTAGTATAGCTATATCTCCTTTGCCAAAGGTTCTTATACCAGGTTAACGGCTTTCGTATCTCCACACCGTTCTCATCTACAATTTTACATTTCCCATATACCCACTTGTAACCGGGATTTTTCACAAAAAAATCTGCTACCTTCCTGAGACAATCCTTTTCGTAAAAATCATCAGCACATAAGTAGGTGACAATGTCTCCTTCAGCTAGTTTGAGGCCTTTGTTGATCGCATCTGACTGCCCCCTGTCCTTTTCGGATGTATATACGATACTGCCCTCATATTTTTTCAATATGTCGAGGGTGCCATCATTTGAACCCCCATCTATAACCAGGCATTGCAGACCTGGATAGTCCTGGTTAAGTAGGCTCTGAATGGTTTCCTCAATGAATGGAGCGCAATTATAACAAGGTATTACGATGGAAATCTTTGGCGTCATCTTATCTTACTCAAAAGCCTTGATAGACCGGTGATGAGGATGTTCTTGCCTTTATACTCGTTCAGATATCGTTCCATGTGTTTCTCCTGTATAGTCGTAATCAAAGTTTGCGCCTTTAGTCTGCCATCATTATAGAACAGAAACGCGTGTTGTTCAATTATTATCATTTGTCCCAGATTTACAGCAGTTACTTAATTCTTAATCTCTGGGTTTCACTCCGCTTGACAAAATGTTATACTGCGATTTAATATGGACAAAATGCCTTGGCTTTTGTCAACTAAACCTGTGGGAAACTCAGATTGTGAGTGGGCCTTATCGGAAATATCAGCACCACTCAGCAATGTTAACTTTACAAGGTTCAGCCTGTTTTCCAGGGGTGCAAGGCTGGGGGTGCCTGTTTGTTATTTAAGAAAATAGAGCAGGGTATCACATATGCGGAAAAGATACTCGCTGGCATAGGCGGGTTCTTCTTCCTGGTGCTAATGCTCTTGGGCGCAAGTGATGTTATAGGCAGATATGTATTTAATAAGCCTATAATGGGAACTCTGGAGATTAG